>Ga0247740_1000230_pt1 | contig 29836 bp, 26 predicted proteins | sample UWRJL148409B2_FD_180942 | JGI IMG/M metagenome (GOLD analysis project Ga0247740, IMG submission 180942) | Plant litter microbial communities from Arlington Agricultural Research Station in Wisconsin, United States - UWRJ-L148-409B-2 | ecosystem: Environmental > Terrestrial > Plant litter >...
ACGATGCCTAAATGCACGATATAACCGCCATATCGACGGCGATTCTTCTCGATCAGTCGGAACAGCGCGGCCAGCAGTGACTCTTCCTCGCCGCGTTTGCCCGCGACGGCGCGGCGCGCGCTCACGCCACGCACGAACTCTTGCACGATCACCGCGACGTTGAAGCCGCACAGCGCGATCGTGATGCCTGGCAGACACGAGCCTACCTTCTGCAACAGCACGCCGACCGCACCCGGGTAGAACGCATCTCGCGCGACGAAGAACGGGTACTCGAGGTAACTGCCGAGCGCCAAGTGCAGGGTGACGGTGACGGCGGTGGCGATCAGCGGCGCGCGGAACGCCTTCTTGATCGACGCGCCGCTCGTCTTGCGCCAACCGAACAGCGGCGCAAGCCCCATCAACGCGAAGATCACGAGGCCGATCGGGCCCATCCAACGGTTGAAGTGCGGCGGACCGACGGTCGCGCTCTCGCCCCAAAGTTCGCTGATCTTCGGGTACATGGTGGAGACCAAAATGAAGGTCATTCCGCCCAAAAGAGCCCAGTTATTGGCCACGAACATCGCCTCGCGGCTAGCCGCGGCTTCGATCTGACCTTTGCTCTTCAGCTCGGGTAGGCGCCACACCATCAACCCCAAGCTCGTGCCCAGGATCACGCCCATGAAGTACACGAAGTAGGTGCCGATGCTGCTCTGAGCAAAGCTGTGCACGCTGGTGATGATGCCCGCGCGCGTCAGGAACGTGCCGAAGATGGTCAGGAAGAACGTGAGGCAAATCAAGAACACGTTCCAAACGCGGAGCATCGGACGGCGCTCTTGGATCATGGTCGAGTGCACGTAGGCGGCCGCGGTGAACCAGGGCAGACACGCGGCGTTCTCCACGGGATCCCAAGCCCAATAGCCGCCCCAGCCGAGCTCTTCGTACGCCCACATCATGCCCAGCACGTTGCCGATGGACAGAAACAGGAATGCGAACAGCATCCACTTGCGAACCGCGATCACCCATTCGTTGTCCAAGCGGCGCGTGACCAGGGCCGAGACGCAGAACGCAAACGGCACGGAACAGCCCACGAAACCCATGTACAGGGCGGGCGGATGAATGATCATCCAGTAGTTCTGGAGCAGCGGGTTCAAGCCCTCGCCGTCGGGGCGCGCGCCCGCGATGCTGGTCTCGAAGGGGTTCGCCGCGAACAGCATCAGCATCGCGAAGAAGCCGATGATCACCATCAAGGTCGCGATCACGTACGGCTGTAGCTCGCGGTAGCGGCCCTTCAGCCAAGCCACGCAGGCGGCGCTATAGCCGGAGAGCAAGAGCGACCACCAGAGCAGCGAGCCATCTTGCCCGCCCCACAGCGCGGTCAGCAGATACGCGGTCGACATTCGCCGATCGCTGTAATGAGCCACGTAGCGGATGCGGAAGTCGTGCGACACGAAAGCGTACGACAAGAGCAGCACCGCGAAGAGCACCAACGCCGATGTCGTGTACGCCCCCATGCGCGCGGCTTGCAGCAACCGGGGTCGGCCGCGGCCGGCGGCGAGCGCGACAGCGAAGGTGTACGCGGCGGCAACGAGAATCGCATACACGATTCCCGTGCCCAGCTCGGGGAGTGATTGCCACATGACGGGTGCCGGAGCTTAGCTCGAAGGCACCAACGCGGCACCAGCGTTCGCAGCGGTATTTCCGCTACGAACCCAGCGCCGTGCGGAATACTACTCGGCCTTGTCGGTTACGCTGGTTCCGACCGGGTCGCCGTGACAGACGCGGCGAATATTGCCCGGCACCATCTTGAACACGCGGATGGGCAAGCCGTTTTCACGGCACAAAGCCACTGCGGTCGAGTCCATCACCCCCAAGTGGTCGTTCAGGAAACGGTCGTAGCTGACGCTGTTCAGTAGCTTTGCATCGGGGTGCCGGCGTGGGTCGCGATCGTACACGCCATCGACCTTGGTCGCTTTGAGCAGGCAGTCCGCGTGGATTTCCATAGCGCGCAGCGAGGCTGCGGTATCGGTGGAGAAGTATGGGTTGCCTGTTCCGGCCGCGAAAATCACCGCGTGGCCGCGATCTAGATGACGCATTGCTCGGCGCCGAATGTACGGCTCGGCGAGCTGCTTGATCTCGATCGCGGTCATCACGCGCGTCGGAACGCCGCTGCGCTCCAGCGCGTCTTGCAACGCCAAAGCGTTGATCACCGTGGCCAGCATGCCCATATAGTCGCTCTGCGCGCGATCCATGCCCTCGCTCGCGCCGCGCAGGCCGCGAAAGATATTGCCGCCGCCGACGACCAAGCCAAGCTGGACGCCGGTTCCGTGCACTTCCGCGAGTTCACTGGCGGTGGCTTTGAGCGTGGTGGTGTCGATGCCGGAGCCACCTTCCTTACCGCTCAGCGCTTCACCGCTGAGTTTGATGATGACGCGGCGATAACGAAGTTTTCCGGTGTTCTCTTCTTCCACGCCGCGATGCGTAGCGCCGCCCGGCAACGCGCGCAATGGCCGATTCTGGCACTTTTGACGGCCCCGTAGTATCCCGGTGCTTCTTGCATGCGGGCATTTTTGCGCTTCGGCCTTTTCCGGTGGAGTCCACTCGCGGCGCTGCTCTGTGCTTGCGTGCTCGCGGGTTGCCGCGAGAAGCCGAAACAATCGCTCGGCCCCGCCGCCTCCGCGAGCGTCGAACCGCCCGGCAAGCTGACGCCCGAGCTAGCCAAGCAAGTCTTGGCCAAGGTCGGGGATCGCGAGATCACGCTCGGTGAATATGCGGAGACCCTCGAGCGCATGGACCCGTTCGAGCGACTTCGCTATCAGTCGCCGGATCGCCGGAAACAGCTGCTGAACGAGATCATTCAAGTCGAGCTGCTGGCCGAGGAGGCGAAGCGCCGGGGGCTCGATAAACAGCCGGAAACCCAGGAGCGAGTGCGGCAGATGCTGCGTGACGAGCTGCTCCGCGAAGTGCGCCACGGCGTAGCTAGTCCAACCGACATCCCCGAAGCCGAAGTGCGCGCCTATTACGACTCCCACCACGACGAATTCAAGGAGCCCGAGCGGCGGCGTGTGGCTCATTTGCGTCTGGCCAGCGAGGCGCAAGCCAAGGCCGCGTTGCAGAAGGCGCTCGGCGCGACGGCCGCTGATTGGGGCAAGCTCGTGACTCAGGTTTCGCTCGACAAGCCCGCGCCGTCTTCCGGACCGACTCCGACCGAATTGGCGGGTGATTTGGGCATTGTCGGGCCTCCCGGTCACCCGCGCGGGGCAAACCCGCGCGTGCCCGAGCCGCTGCGCGCCGCGGTGTTCGAAATCGACAAACTGGGCGGCGTCCTCGACCGCGTGGTGGCAGATAGCGGACAATTCCATGTCGTACGCATGACGGGCCGCACCGAAGCCCGCGATCGCTCGTACCAAGACGCCGAGCGCACGATCCGCGTCGCGCTCGTGCAACTGCGCATCCGCGCGCGTGAGGTCGAGCTGGAGCAAGAGCTGAAACGACGCTTCCCGGTCAGCGTGGACGACGAAGCGCTCCGCCAAGTCAAAGTGCCCGAAGCCGATGTCACCAGCCCCGCGCCAATCACGAGTGCGCGATGAGCCACGCTTCGCAACCGGGGTCGGATTCGGTGCCGCCGCCCGATCCGACCGGCCTGCGTTTGCTGCCCGAAGCCGACGCGCACGATTGGAGTGCGCAGATGCGCAACACGGTTCGCTCGGTGCAGGGTCTGCAAGCGCACCTCGATCTTTCGCCCGAAGAGCTCGCGGGCGCGCAGGCTGCGGAGCGCGCAGGCCTGCCGATCTCGATCACCCCGTATTACCTTTCGCTGTGCGACAAGCACGACCCGAATTGCCCAATCCGTAAACAAGTCGTGCCGCACGCGCTGGAGGCGCGCGAGGTCGAAGGCGACCTCCGCGACCCACTCGGTGAAGAAGCGCACGAGGTCGCGCCCGAGCTCGTGCAGCGTTACCCCGATCGCGCGCTCTTGCTCGCGACCGACCGCTGCGCGGTGTACTGCCGCTTTTGCACACGCAGCCGCATCGTCGGCAGTGGCGGCGGGCCGCGCTCCGATTTGCGCTTGCAGCCGGCCCTCGACTACCTGCGCGCGCACCCGGAAGTGCGTGATTTGATCATCAGCGGGGGCGATCCGCTCGCCATGAGCACCGCGCGTATCGTGCGCATTCTGCAAGCCGCGCGCAGCGTGCCGAGCATCGAGACGATTCGCATCGCCACGCGCATGCCGGTCGCACTGCCCCAGCGCATCACCAACGAACTGGTGCAAGCGCTGCGGCCCTTTCACCCGATCTGGATCATGACCCACTTCAACCACCCCAAGGAACTCACGCCGCAAGCGCGTGAAGGCCTGCGGCGGCTGGTCGATGGCGGGTTCCCGGTGATGAACCACACCGTGCTGCTCCGCGGCGTGAACGACGACAGCGCGACCCTGACCGCGCTCTTCCGCGGCCTCGTGCGCGAACGCGCCAAGCCCTACTACTTGCTGCAAGCCGACCCCGTGCGCGGCACCGGTCACCTGCGCACGCCGCTCGATACTGGCCTCCGCATCATGAGCGAGCTGCAAGGCCGCTTGAGTGGCATCGCCCTCCCCAAATTCATCGTCGACAGCCCCGGCGGCCTGGGCAAAGTCCCCGTCTCCCCGAATTACATCGTCTCGCGCGGCGCCGGAGTCACACGCTTCCGCACGCACCGCGGCGTCGAAGTCGACTACTTCGACCCACCCGAATAGCGGCGCGGGCCTTCGGCTCGGGTTGCACCTTTCGGTCACCCGTCCGTGACTCCCAGAGGGCCGCCAAGATCGCCAAGGGGGCCAAGATCGCCAAGCAAACAGGGCGTCCACCCACACGATTGAACCGCAAAGAGCTCGGGGGAAAATTGTGGGTTAACTGGGTGCGACGTGGCGTCGCATTTTATACTGCGTGAGCGTCATGCCCGAACGAACTGGAGTTGACTTGCTGGCACTTGGACGGCCGACGCTAACTTTCTTTCTAGGACGTCGGGATGCAACCCTGCCTGCTTCGCCGTTGAAATCTCGCGCCCGTCGCAACGATCTAACCCAAAAAACTCAGGGTGGTATGCGGTGTGGTGCCACGCAGCGAGTCGTTCTGGGCTCTTGGCGATCTTGGCCCCCTTGGCGATCTTGGCGGCCTCACAGAAATTCGCCCGAGTGTCGGACGCGCCATCGGTCGCCGTCGGCGGAGACATCGCTTTCTGAGAGATGCGATGCGGGATCGACGCGCTTTCGCGATACCCGAAGGGGTGCGATCGCCCCCGCTCGCGATCTTCAAAGCGGGATGTTGCCGTGTTTTTTGGGGGGATTGCGGTCGCGTTTGTTGGCGAAGAGAGCCAGATAGGTAGCGAGGCGTTTGCGCAGATCGCGGGGTTCGATCACTTCGTCGATGAAGCCGAGGGCGGCGGCGTGGAACGGGTTGGCGAAACGACTTTTGTATTCTTCGACGAAGGTGGCGCGCGTGGCGGCTTTGTCTTGCGCGGCTGCGATCGTCTTTTGGTAGACGATGTTGACGGCGCCGTCGGCGCCCATCACTGCGATTTCGGCGTTGGGGAAGGCGAGGTTCACGTCGGCGCGGATGTGTTTACTGTTCATCACGTCGTAGGCGCCACCGTAAGCCTTGCGGGTGATGACGGTGAGTTTGGGCACGGTGGCTTCGCAGAACGCGTACAGCAGTTTTGCGCCGTGGCTGATGATGCCGCGATGTTCTTGATCCACCCCGGGGAGGAAGCCGGGCACGTCCACGAAGGTGACGAGCGGGATGTTGAAGCAGTCGCAAAAACGCACGAATCGTGCGGCTTTGGTGCTGGCGTCGATATCCAGCACTCCCGCGAGGACGGCGGGCTGATTGGCCACGATGCCGATCACGCGCCCGCCGATACGCGCGAAACAGGTCAAGATGTTGCGTGCGAATTCCTCGTGCGCTTCGAGCAGGTTGCCGTCGTCGACGACCGCGCGCAGGACTTCGAGCATGTCGTACGGCTTGTTGCTCTCGCGCGGGACGATGCGTTCGAGTTCCGGGACTTCGCGCTCGATTGGGTCGGAGCTCGGTCGGTGCGGCGGATTTTCGGTGTTGTTCGCGGGCAGGTAGCCCACGAGCTCGCGGATGCGCGCGATGCAAGCGGCGTCATCGACGGCCGTGAAGTGGCAGACGCCGCTCGTGCTGGCGTGGGTGTGCGCGCCGCCCAGCGCCTCCTTCGTGACCTCTTCGTGGGTCACGGTTCGAATCACGTCGGGGCCGGTGATGAACATGTAGCTGGTCTTTTCGACCATGAATACGAAGTCGGTCAGCGCGGGCGAGTACACGGCGCCGCCCGCGCACGGCCCCATGATGGCGCTGATTTGCGGCACGACCCCGCTCGCCAGCGTGTTTTGCAGAAAGATGTCGGCATAGCCGCCCAGCGATTCGACGCCCTCTTGGATGCGCGCGCCGCCCGAGTCGTTGAGGCCGATGATCGGCGCGCCGACGCGCAGCGCGTGCTCCATCACCTTGACGATCTTCTCCGCGTGCGCGGCGCCCAAGGAGCCGCCGAACACGGTAAAGTCTTGGGCGAACACGAACACACTGCGTCCGTCGATCGTTCCTTGCCCCGTGACCACGCCGTCGCCCGGCACGTGCTGATCGGCCATGCCGAAGTCGGTCGCGCGGTGCGTGACGAAGCGGCCGAGCTCGACGAAGCTGCCCACGTCGAGCAAAAGCTCGACGCGTTCGCGCGCGGTCAGCTTGCCGAGCTCGTGTTGCTTGTCGATGCGCGCTTGCCCGCCGCCCAGCACGGCCTGCGCGTTGAGCTCTGCCAGCCGTGCGGATTGGTCGATTTCGGTCACCGGAGCCATCCTCTCAGAACACCAGTTTGAACACGAACAACACGAGTAAAAGTCCGACGGCGGTGCACGCGAGGCGCACGCCCTGACCCGCGCGCCCGGCATCGTAAGCGTGAATGGCGCGCCGCTGCATCTCCGCTCGCATGATCAGCTTGTCGGCATGATCGCTGACGCTGCGCACGCGCTCGAGCCACGGCTCGGGCAGCTCGATCCGGCCGCGAGCGGCAAGGACGGCGCGAGCGAGCTCGACCAGGGCCGCGCGCTGCGCGATTTCGTTCTCGCTCACGCCTTGGCTGCGGAGCGACACTTCTTGCTGATACGCGCCGCCCAGAAGCTGCTTCTTGCGGCTGATCTGCCGCTCGTTTTGGCGGAGCGCGTCGATCCGAGCGCGGCGCTGGGTGAGCGCCTGTTTGGCTTGCTCGAACTCGGCGCGCGCTTGCGCAACTTCGGGCTGCATGGCCTGTGCACGTTGCTCCAGGGCGGCGAATTGCGCCGCTTCCGCGTCGGGCATCGTCCCGCCTTGCGGCCCCAGCTTTTGTTCGGCCACTTGCGTCACGGCGCGCATTTCAATCTGCACGCGCTTGAGCTTCGCATCCGCACGCTTGGCGTTGGCTTCGCGGTCGTCGAGCTGACTCTGGGCTGCGCTTTCGAGCCGCTGCTCGGCTTCGATCTGGCCTGCGAGTTGCGCGAGCTCGGCGTCCAGTTGTTCACTCTCGGCGCCGAGCTGCGCGTTGATCGAGGTGAGCGCCTGCCCACGCTGCGCCGCGACCTGCTCGAGCTCGAGCAGCGGCCCGAAAAAACGCCGAAACTCCGGGATTTGCTCGGCGGCTGGGCGCACCACGCGGGCCAGCTCGGCGAGCGTGGCTTCACGCTCGAACTGCGCGCGTTCGCACTCCGCCGCGAGCGGGATCAGTTGCCGCTTGAGTTCGCGCTGGCGCGTGAACACGCGGTAAGCGTAAGCCAGCGTAAGCGGGACGGCCTCGGGTGGCGGACCGTAGTCGGCCAAGATCGCGAGTTCGAGCGGGTCGATCGAGAGCTCGGCGGCCTGGGGAGCGCGCCCCGTGGGCCAGTTGGGTTCGGCGCCCTCGGCCACGGTCGCTTCAGCCCGCTTCGCGGCTGCCTGGCGTGGGGCGGTTCGACCCGGCACGTGCGCGATCGGCTGCGAGGTGCGCTCGAACTCGAAGTCATCGAGGTCGTCCCCGAAGTCGATGGACGAGCCGAACAGTTGTTCGTGGGCGCTGGGCGCGGACTTTGTCCGTGCAGCGGCCGGCCCCGCGGGCGGAGCCAATCGAGGCGCGCGTGCAACCGGTTCGAGCTCGAGGTCGGGCACGTCGAAGGTGGGCTCAGGGGAGTTCGGTCTCTGGGAGTCGCTCATCGGCCGGGCCTTGCGACAAATGTACTCCGATTCCGTTTGCGACTGCGCTCCGTCCTTGGCAGACGCGGAAGCCTGCGCTATGCCCTCCTTCGTCACTGAATCTGTGGGTCCGCCGACAGCGCAGCTTGAACCCCGCCAGGCCCGGAAGGGAGCAACGGTAGAGAAAAGCGGGTGTGGCGGGCCCTCTCAATTCGGTGTTCGGAGCCGGGCGTAACCGCGGCAGTCGCTCAGAACTCGCCTGCGCAGAATTCGCGCGCGATGTTCTTCGGCACACACTGCCCGCTTCGGCATTCGCTCGTGCCCATGCAGTAAGCTTGATTTTTGCACGGGCCGGTCGAGTGCGGCTCGATGCAATGCTGCTCTTCGCACTGCAGACCCTCGATGCAGCTGTAAAAATCTTCGCATGACTCGCCGACGCGCTTGGCGGGCTGACAGGTCAGATCTTGGGCGCACACGAGCCCCTCTGCCAACAGGCACACGCGCAGTGAATCGCTTGCTCGCCTACCGATGCAGGCGGCCCTGGTGCAAGTCGCGTCGCACGGCTCAGCAAGGGCGGCGGGGGCGACTCCCGTCGCCTCGATAAAGGTGCGTTTCGGCGGAAACAATGGCGCGCACAGTTCCTTCACCTCCGCCGGAAACAGATCCTCGAGCAGACCCGAGCTGGCGCTCGCCGCGGCACTGTCGATACAACGCCGCGCCAGCGCCGGATCGTAGCGAGCCCGGTCCAACTGGGTTGCAGCGCTGATCACCGGTGGCACCCAGCTCACGCACGCCCTGTGGTCGAAAGGCAACCCAGCGCGCCCGCACACGTCCGCGTAGGTCCTGCAAATGGCAGAGGCAAATTCGGCCTCGTACTGCTCGATCGGAACGGGTGCCCCGTCTGATTTCGACTCGGCCGACTCGACTGAGCCGCCGCAGCCCGCCGCGAGCAAAACCATCAGCAACGAGCCGCCTACGGCCGCCGCAAATTTCGAGTCTCCCTCACCCATTCGACTCTCCGGTTCTTCGAAAGCACTGAAACGCCCGACCCCCAGCCCGGCATTCCGAGCAATCGATTCAGGTGCCGAACATCTCGATGCTCGCGCCGTTGTGAGCGAGCGGCGCATCGAGCGCGTAATGTACGAGCGTTTGCGCGACCGACTCCGCGCTCATGCGCGCGGGGAAACCGCTGCCGACGAGCATCTCGGTATCGACCGAGCCGGGCAGCACGGCGCAGGTCATCAGCCCGCTGTCCGTGAGTTCAGCGGCCAAGCTCTTCATCAGGCCGACTAGGCCCCACTTGCTCGCGCAGTAAGCGGCGAGATTGGCGGTGCCGAGCGTGGACGAAATGCTGCCCACGAACACGACGCGCCCGGTGCCGCGCTCGCGCATCGCCGGCAAGAGCGCACGCGTGAGCACGAACGGCGCGTGCAAATTGATTTGGAGTTGTTCCTGCCAGGAACTGACGGACGTATCTTGGATGCTGGTGCGAACCGCGACGCCGGCATTGTGAATCACGGCATCGGGCGCGCCGAAGGCGTCCAAAAATTCAGCGGCGCACCGCTCCAGTTGTTCATTCTGGGTCGCATCGGCAAATAGCGAGAGCACGCGTTTGGCGCCGGTTTTAAGGCACGATTCGCGCGTTTCGGTCTGGGCGGCGGAGGGCCTTCCGAGCAAGCCGAGCTCCACTCCGCGCGCCGCGCAGGCCAGGGCCGTGGCGCGGCCGATGCCGCGGCTCGTGCCGGTAACGAGGACGCAAGTCACGCATCACTCCGAGCTCGGCCGAGCGCGAGCGCAATTTCTGCGACCGCACTCGGGCTCGTGAAGTCGCCGGCGCGCGCCGAGCTGCGCACCACGGCGTTCACCTGACGCTCGCCGCGCGCGCGCAAGCAGCCGTGCTCGAGCTCGAGCTCACAGTAGGCGCCGCGCGCACCGGCATGCTCGACCAAGGCGTTGACCACGTTTTGCGCGATCGCCTCTTGCAGCGTGAGGCGCCGGGCGAAGGCATCGATCAGCGAGGTGAGCGTACCGATGCCGAGGAGCGTGATACCTGGCAAATACACGAGGCTCGCGCGGCCGAGGGCCGGCATGAGGTGGTGCGGACAGGTCGTAGCGACGGCAATGTCCGTGACCGCAATCGGGCCGGCTTTGGCGCCGGACGGGGCTTCACAGGAGCCATCGCGCAGCAGCTTCGGCACGTCCACCCCGTGTCCCCGAAGCAGCTCCTCCGTGAACGCTTCGGTGACGCGCTCGGGGGTCTGGGCGAGATCGGCGTGCCCCGCGGGATCGAAGCCGAGCGCTTTGAGAAAGTCGTGGATGGCGCGCGCTGCGGCTGGTCGATCGACGCTCATGATCAGTTGAGCAGAGCTCGGCGAACGTCAGCGGTGAGCGGGCGACGCGCGGAGAAGCCCGACTCCAAATCGTGATAGTGCGAGAGCGAATCTTCCCCGTAGCGCCAGCACAGCCAGACCAGCTTTTCACCGACGCGGCCGTAGAAATCGACCAAGCCGGTCTGCGGATCTTTGATGACGCCGCCCATGGTTTGCACACGCGCCCAGCCCGCCTCGTAGCGCTCGATGCGCTGCTTCAAGTCCCGCTTCAACTTGAGCACGTCTTTTCGGTCGTCTTCGTTGGTCTCGAGAGAGGCGGGTGCAGAACCGGATAAGCGGGTCAATTCTGCGAGCCCATGCTCGATCTCGCTCTGCTCACGGAGCTGATCGCCGACCAGATCCGATAGATCTGGAATCAGCGCGTTTACTTCGGAAATTGTGAAGACGCGTTGTGTTTGCATGGCCGAAGTTCCCACTGGCAATCGACCAGAAGCTTAGCACCCCTCATCAATCGTCAACAGGTTTCGCCGCCCGGCGGTTGAGGCGATTAGTCCTCCCTTTTTCAGTTGTTTCTCAGTCCGAAACAATCATTTCTGCGCCCATACGATGATCGCGAGCTTGGTCAAGAAAAAGTCCGCGATCAAGATGGCGATCGAGATCACCACCACCGTGCGCGTGGTGCTGTTGCCTACTCCGGCCGTACCGCCTTTGGTCGTCATGCCGAAGTGACAGCCGACCAGTGCGATGATCGCCCCGAAAAAAGGCGTCTTCATCATGCCGGCCGCGAAGTCGCTCATGTTCACCGCGGCCAGAGCGCTGCGGAAGAAGAACGTGGAAGGAATGTCGAACTGAAGATCGGTGATCATCATTGCGCCGGCGAAGCCGAGCACCAATGCGAACGCCGCCACCACGGGCAGCACGATCACCGAGGCCAAGAGGCGCGGCCAGACCAACTTTTTGAGCGGATCCGCGCCCAGCGCGCGAATGGCGTCGATCTGCTCGGTCACGGCCATTGCGCCGAGTTCGGCGGCCATGCCGGAGCCGATGCGGCCGCCGACGATCACGGCCGTGAGGGTGGGCGCGAGCTCGCGCGCGAAGCTCAGCGCAATCACCCGCCCGGTATATTCGAGGCCGCCGAACTTCTGCAGGCCGAAGGCGAACTGCACGGCCATCACCATGCCGATGAACACGCTGGTCACGACCACGATACCGGTCGACGCCACGCCCAGCGACTCGAGCTGCTTCAAGATCGCGCGACCTTCGAACGGGCGGCGAAAGCCGGCGCGAATGCTGCCGATCAGCATGTGCCAGATCACCCCGACGTGTTCGAAGAAATGCAGCACGCGCACGCTCTGGCGCTTGGCCAGGCTCGGCTCGGGCGGCGGCGGCATCAAGCTCGGCCGCATGCTCGGGCGGCCCTCGGGCGGCTCGTGCGACGGCCGCGAATTACTGGGCGAAGACGCGACTTCCATGCGTCACTCGAGCGCTGCGAAGCCTTGCACGAAACGCTCGAACTCAGCGCGTGAGCCGGGCGCCGAGTCCGCCGCGATGTACATGAAATCGTACACGCAGCCGTTCTTCTTCAGTACGTACACGAGGTACCGCTTCTTCACGCCGTCGAGGGCGGCGCTGATCTCGGTGCGGAGCGCCTCGCGGCCGTCCAAACTGACGACGTTCTGTGAGAGCTGCGTGCGGTCGGTGAATTGCAGAAATAGGTGTTGGGTCAAGGACGCGAGCGGCACGTCGTCGCCGTCGACACCGCAGCGCCCGTTGACCGCGACGGTAGCGTTGGCCGAATCGTCGCGGAAGGCGAGGCGCGCGTCGTTCACCTCGAGGCGGCGCCAAGCGTTGGGTACCGGCCCAACGCGAAAACGGACGTCATCGTCGTGGTAGACCGCGCCGTCGAAGCCGGACGACGCGCAGCCCGAGAGCATCAGACACGTCTGACCCGCCACACACGCCAGAGCGACCACGAACCCGCGCAAATGTCGGCGCCGAACCATGAACCCGAGCAGCTTAGCATCAAGCTTGGGCCGCGGAATCGGTCGCGTGCGGTATGCGCCTAGTTTCAGGCTAAAGTGACGCGCCGATGATTCCGATCAGCGACCAGAACCCGACGCGAACCACGCCGTACGTGACGTACGTGCTGATCGCTCTCAACATCGTCGCCTTCTTGCTGGAGCGGCAGCTGATCGGGAGCCACGGCGAGTCTTACGTGATTTCGGGCTACGGCCTGGTACCGACTCGTATTTCGGCCGACCCTTCGGGCGAAGCGTTCACGATTTTGACCAGCATGTTCATGCACGGTGGCTTCGGTCACCTGGGTGGCAACCTGCTCTTCTTGTGGATCTTCGGAGACAACGTGGAAGATGCCATCGGCCGTGGTCGCTATGTGCTTTTCTACTTGCTGTGCGGCCTCTGTGCGGCGCTGGCCCAAGTGCTGACCAACACCGGTAGCCAAGCGCCGATGGTGGGCGCATCGGGCGCGATCGCGGGCGTACTCGGCGCGTACCTGGTGCTCTACCCGCGGGCGCCCATCACCGTCTTCGTCGGCTTCTTCCTGATCTCGCTGCCGGCGTGGGTGGTGGTCGGCTTTTGGTTCCTGCTGCAACTGAGCGGCGGCTGGGCCGCCCTGGGTCTGGACGCGAGCAGCGGCGTGGCCTTTTTCGCCCATATTGGCGGTTTTTTGGCGGGCGTGCTCGGCATACGCCCGGCGATGGTAGGGCGCGAACGGCTGCGGGCTTCGCGCTTCACCGGTTTTCGAGCGGTCCGTAGCTGAGATCGCAGGTTAGAATCGGAAACGTCCATGACTTCGCTTCCGCTACCGCGGCTGTACAACACGCTGACCCGCACCACCGAGCCCGTCACCCCTCAGGGTGACCGCGTGAGCATCTACTGCTGCGGGCCGACCGTGTACGACTTGCCGCACGCGGGTCACGCGCGTGCCGCCTTGGCTCCCGACTTGCTCGTCCGCCGCCTGCGCAACAAAGGCTTTCAAGTCACGTACGTGCGCAACATCACGGATGTCGACGACAAGATCTTGGCGCGCGCGCACAAGAACGGCGAGACGCCCTTGGAGCTGTCCATGCGCATGGCCACCGTTTACCAAGAGCAAATGCGTCAGGTCGGCTGCCTCGCGCCGGATCGAGAGCCACGCGTCAGTGATCACCTGCCGCACATCATCGAGCTGATCGGCAAGCTGATCGAAAATGGCAGCGCATACGCGATTCAGCCCGAACCCGGCCGCATGGACGTGTACTTCGCCGTGCGCAGCTTCAGTGATTACGGCAAGCTCTCGCGTCGCAAAATCGACGAGCTAATCGCTGGCGCGCGCGTCGAAAGAGACGGCGACAAGCACGACCCGTTGGATTTTGCGCTGTGGAAGAGCTGCCCCATGGACGAGTGGGGTTGGGAGAGCCCGTGGGGTCGCGGCCGCCCCGGTTGGCACATCGAATGCTCAGCCATGAGCAGCCACTACCTCGGCCACGGTTTCGACGTGCACGCGGGCGGCATGGATCTGATCTTCCCCCATCACGAGAATGAAGTCGCGCAGAGTGAAGCCGCGCATCCGGCGGAAGGTCCGCTGGCCAAGCTCTGGATGCACAACGGCTTCGTCAACGTCGACAAAGAGAAGATGAGCAAGTCGCTCGGCAACTTCGTGACCGTGCAAGACGTGCTCGATCGGAACGACGCCGAAGGCTTTCGCTGGTTCTTGCTCGGCGCGCAGTACCGCGGTCCCATCCAGTTCGACACCGAACAATTGCCCTCGGGCCGCGTGGTGTTCCCGGGTGTCGACGAGGCCGAGCGTCGCGTCGACTACGTGTACGGCGCGCTCCAACGGTTGAGTGAGCTGATCTCCGCCGACGCCACTTTCCCCGGCAAATTACCGCAAGAATTGGTGCCGTTCCGCGAGCGCGTGTTGAAAGCCGAACAATCCGCGGACGAAGCGCTCGACGACGACCTGAACACCCCCGTTGCCCTTGCCGCCATGGGTGAAATGGCCCAAGCCGCCAACGAGGCGTGCGATCTCGCCAAACGCAAACGCAAAGATGCGCTGCTTCAAAGCGGCGTGGCACTCTTCGGGCGCCTCGCGTTGAAGACCATCGGTAAACTCGCGAGCGACCTCGGCCTGCTCCACGCGACGCCCGAAGAATACTTCGAACGCGTCAAACTCCGCCGCATGGCTCTACGCGGCCTGACCGCCGAAAGCATCGAAGCCAAAGTGAGCGGCCGCGCCGAAGCCCGTAAAAACAAGGACTTTGCCGCCGGCGACGCCCTGCGCGACGAACTCCTCGCCCTCGGCGTCACGCTCATGGACACCCCCACCTCCACCGAATGGACCATCGCCCAATAACGCTCCAAGATTGGGCGATCGCGCTCCCGCACCGCACCTCACAGTGCGCGCTGTTCTCGACGCGTGGCGGCTTCCCGTGAGGCCGCCAAGATCGCCAAGGTTGCCAAGATCGCCAAGAGCTCAGGGCAACCAAGCCGCGCGACATCACACCGCGTCGAACGATTGGCGTTTTTGGGTTCGCGCACCAAGTCGGGGCAAGCCCTAGCTGCTGCTTCGATGGCTCGTTGAATAGCACCTCACCGTGCGCGCTGTTGTCGACTCGGTGCGGCTTCCTGTGAGGCGCCAAGACCGACCAAGGTTGCAAAGCTCGCCGAGCTTAGGGCAACCAAGCCGCGCGACATCACACCGCGTCTGTTCAACAGGAAAGCTAGGTGACGTTTTCTGGCCGGGCACCTGGGTGACAGTGCCCTCTAGGCTGTGATCCATGTGCCCGGTCTAACTGTCACCCATGTACCCAGTCTGCACCCAAGCGGGTTTGCGCTCGTTGCGCTCTGCACGTCAACGATCCAAGCATCGATGGTCAGGGTTAACCTCAAAATTTCCTCGAGCTCTGTGGTGTCGTGCCTCGTGATCTGCCGCTCGATGCTCTTGGCGATCTTGGCCCCCTTGGTGATCTTGGCGGCCTCAGGGAAAGTCGTTGTTGCCCGTTGCACGCCGTTGGAAGCCGGGCAGGCTCGGAAACGATTCGCGATTTAGAGCTGCGCTGCGGGATCGCGAGCGCCCGTTCTCGAAACGAAGCGCGTGGCTTTCTATGCGAGCGTTAGACGCCGATGAAGAGGCGGTGGGCGAAGTTGCGTTCGAGCTTGGCGCGCAGCACTTTGTCCGCGGCGGTCTCGATGTCGTACTCGACTCGCTTGAACTCGAAGCGCTTCTTGTCGGAGTCGTACAGCGTGTAGCTGGCGCGATTGTCGTAGTCGCGCGGTTGGCCGACGGAGCCGACACTGACGATGTATTTACGATCGGGCTGCAGCTCGAAATCGATTGGGGGAAGCTCTTCGACCGTGGTCTTGGTCAGCGCGAACACTTTGCACAAGTGCGAATGGCCGATCAGCGTGATGTGGCCGAGCTCGTCGAAGATGGGCAAGCATTCACGCGCTTGCTCGGGGGCGAAGATGTATTCGAACTCTTCGAGCCGTACCGGCGAGCCGTGGCACAGGTGCACGCCGATCTCGTCGTACTTGATCTGATAGGGCAGGCCCTTCAGCCACTGCATGTTCTCGTCGGAGAGCAGCTGCGCGTGGGTGTCGAGCGCGTGGCGCGCGGCCTCGTAGTAGTACGAGTAATCCATGCGACCGGCGACGGCTGCGTCGTGGTTGCCGAGGATCGTCGCTTCCACCAAGTTGCGTACGATGTCCGCGCACTCGTTGGGCGAGCCGCCGTAGCCTACCGTGTCACCGAGACAGTAGTACTTGTCGATTTCTTCGCGCTTGAACGCTTCGACAACGGCACTCAACGCTTCGTAGTTGGCGTGGATGTCGCTCAGGATACCGAGGCGCATGGGAGATTTTTGAGAGTAACACGCTGGCGAGGGAACGTAAGGCTACGTCTTCACCCTCGCCCAGCGTGAGCCTTCGACGCAAGCCAAGATTTGGCGCGCGGAGCGCTCTTTCCAGCACTTGCGGCTCAATTAGGCGCAGGGGCCGGGAGGTGGGATTCTAGTGGAACGCGACTTTCTCGGGGAAACGCCGAATGAAGAGGCTTTCCTTGCGTCTTTCGAGGTGTCTTTTCTGGCTTCGCTGCCTCGATTCGGGCATGCCCGTTCCAGCCCCGCGATGACCGCCACAAAAGAAGGCTTCCAGCCGCCTCCCGAGCCGATCCCGGACTACGTTACCGCCTGCCTCGAATACGTGAGGCGCGCGCTGAAGGTCGACTTGGACTTCACGCCCGAGACCCTGCCCCTGCTCGACCACTACGCGACTCTTTCCCGCGAGACGATTCGCGAGCGGCCCGAGCTGGCGCCGCTGATCACACGCGCGGCGGGCTGTTACTTCGGGGAGCTCGTGCGCGGCCGCTTGAGCGGCTTCTGGCGCGTGCCGACGATCAACGTGCACGATTGGGCGGTCTGCTCGAGCGCGGTGTTCCTGTGGTTCAACCCGATCGGCAGCGCGTACGATGCCGTGTACGGCAATACCGAGCACGACGGACCCCGCTCGATGCTGCGCGTATCTCCCGAGGAGCACGAATTTTTGGCGCAGCGCCTGGCGCAATTGCCGCCCGTGCCCGAAGAAGAATTTTTCTCGTTTTCGACGCGCTTCGAGGCGCTCGAGGTGGCGACCGAGGCGCTGCACGCGCGCTTGATCGATACCGGTTACGAGGGTGCGGAGTTTGGGCTCGAGGACTACGAGCTCGGTTCGCGCACGCTCGACTCTTAGCTTTAGTGAGCCTTCTCGACGTCGTCGCCCAAGCTGAAGCGGCCCGGAACTTCGACGATTTTCAGCTGCGCGTCTTCGCCGTCGAAGAAATCGCGAGCGCTGACTTGGTACTTTCCGGCTCGTAACCCGGGCATCAGCTGCTCTGCACCTGGGGCTAGACGCGCGACGGGTGCGCCGTCGACGCTCACGTAGCGCAAGGTCTCACTGTGGTTGACGAGCAAGAGTCCGGTTTTTGGCGCGCCCGGGTCCGGCCGCTCGGTACGAGCTGCGGGCCGCACTCGAAACTCGGTGAGCTCGTTGTCCGACACGAGCTCGGTGGGCGGCGCGGGTGGCAATTCGCTTTGTCGAAACTCGGCGCCGGCAGGCGGTACGGCCAGCGTGTTCGGATTGAAGTCGCTACGCCGCAACAAACGCGATACTTCGAACGCGAAGTGCTGACCGTTTTGCCAGGTGTACGTGGCGCGCACCGGAACCAGATCCGCACGACACGCCGAGCTCACGGGCGAGGCACCGACGAGCTCGACCAACAATTGACACAGACTTGCGCCGCTCGCCCAAATCACGCCGGGTTGCAGCGGGCTTGGGGCCCGGACCTGCTCGAGCTCGAGCTTGCCGATGGGCGTCGTCAGCTGCACACGCTCGGTGCCGAACGCGAACAGTGAGCCACCGGACAATGCGCTGAAGCGAGGACGTACGAGCGGCACGACGTCCGCGCGCTGTTGCGACAGCACGCTGCGCAAAGTGCCCGGTTGCAGCACGGTGTACGTCATGCGGTTCGGCCACAGCAGCGCATGGCCGTACAAGTCGTCTCGGCCGTGCAGCTCGGAGCCGGCGGGCACGGTGAACGAACGCGAAGCGAACGCAAAGCGCATGCGACCGCCGGCCAGGTCAATCACGACATCGAAACTTGCGGAGTCGCGGGCGCGCTGCAGGCCGTCTAAGTTCTGCTCCGCCACGCGCGGCACGACCGTGACGTCCAACCAGCGCAGGCGCGCGGTTAGGCTGAAACCGCTGGATTCGTGCGGGGTTTCGCCGGGCAGCGCTTGATCTTCGCGCACTGAGTGCGGCTCGAGTGGCGGCGCGTCTAGGCCGGCATCGGCCGGCGCATGGCCGGCATCACGCGATGCGCCGTCTTCAGCGCTGGTTTTGGCGCCGGTTGGGGTTTCGTTACCGCTCGCGAGCGGCGCCGGCAGAATGCTCGCGTTCGGACTCGGCTCGGTCAGGCCCGCATCTTTACCGACACTGACCTTGTGATCTTCACACGCCCCTGCGAACAAGCTCGCCGCAACCGTGAGCGATAATGCGCGCGCAATCATGGGCTTGGCTCGGGTAAGATCTGACCCGTGCTCGGGTCGAAGGTGATGCGCATTTCCAAGGCGTCCTCACCAGTATCCGAATAGTAGCCGCGACGCACGCCAGTCGTTTCGAAGCGCGCCTGGCGGTAGAGCGCGATCGCGGACTCGTTCGACTGGCGCACTTCCAGCAAAATGAGCCGTTTTTGCTCGCGGCGCGCGTGCTCCACGAGCTCGCTCAGCAACGCCCGCGCGTGGCCTTTCCGGCGATGGTCTGGGTGGCTGGCCATGTCGAGCAAATGGAGTTCGTCGGCTACGCTCCACGCGAGCAAAAAAGCGAGCGGCTCGCCCGTGGAATCTTTGAGCACCCATGGCAGCGCGATTTCCCGCTTCAGCTCGGATTCCAGATCCACCTGCAGGCCGCCTGCGGCAGTGATGTGGCCCACGGCCGCGAAGTCGTCACGCGTGAGACGAGCGATCGAGGTCGTAGTCATGCGGCCTCCGTGGGGCGCAAGGTCCAGGCGCGGGCGGCGACCAAGGGCGCATCGAGCGCCAAGTGCAGCGTGCCATCGCGCCGTAGCACGGAGCCTCCATAAGGCCCGCGCTCGGCGATCAACTCGGGCAATGCGCGCAAGCCGACGCGTTCGATCTCGCCCACCGCGTCCAGCCCGACGCGGATGGACGTGACCCCGTAGACGGTGAGCTCCAGCGAAATGGCCGCGCTTTCCGCACATTTTTGGCCGAGGCAACGGGCCAGGCGCACGGGCTGGGCAGAGCTCGCGTCCGCGCGCTCGACGCGACCGGTGAAGCTCACCGGCAACGCAAAGCGCTGTCCCAGTTCTTCCACCCAGAGCACGTCGATCACGGTCTGATCGCTCGGTATCTCGAAGCTCGCGGTCAGCCCGCCCCCCGCGCGACTACTCAGGCGGATGCTACCGCCCAAGCGACGCACGGTGTCACGCACCAAATCTAGTCCCAGCCCACGCCCCGCCAGATGATCAGCGCGCCCATGAGTGCTCAAGCCGGGCAAGAACGAGAGTGCGAGCAGTTCGTCTTCGGTTGCGCGCTCTGCGGCGGCCCGTGTCACGGCCCCCGCAGCCACGGCCAGCTCGGCAATCCGCGCCAAGTCTGCGCCACGCCCGTCGTCAGCGACGATGATGCGCAGCCACTCGCCGATTCGCTCTGCCGAAAGCAGCACGCGTCCAAGCGCGGGTTTACCGGCGTGGGCGCGCTCGTGGGGCGCTTCCAGGCCGTGAACGAGCGCATTTTTGGCTAATTGCAGCACCGTATCGAACAAGCGCTCGGAGTTCCGCCGGTCGATGGGCAGGTCCGGGCCGCTGATCTCGACGCTGACCGCTTTGCCCTCGCGCTCCGCGTCCCGCAGGGTCGCGCGCTTCACGCTCTCGAACAGCGAGTGCAACGAGGTGCGACGCAGCGCGCTGAGCTCGCTGCGCATCTCACCGGTGCGGGCGCGCAAGAACTCTGCGTTGCGCCGGAAGACGCCAGCGCCGCGCTCGGCGTTGGTCGCGCTGGTGCTCAACTGGGCGATCGAAAGCTCGATGCGTGAAACTCCATTTGCGTGGCCCCCGGGAGTCTCCAACGCACGCCTCGCTTCGTTGAGGGCCGCACTCGTCGCGCGTAGCCGGTTCGACATGCGACGCGCCAAGTCGCCACTGCGAAGCAGCTCGTCATGCACCAGATCGATGCGCTCGAGGCGCTCGCTGAACGAGTCGAGCGCGCTCAGCGCCACTTTTAGCGAAGTTTCCGGGTCTGGTTCGAATTCGGCGCTGGGCTGCGGCGCGAGCCCGGGAGGGTGGGCGAGCGCGCGTAGCGTCTCCAGACCGCGCGCTTGGTCATCGAGCAGAAGCGTGAGCAGCGCCCGGTGACGAGCCAGTTCGACGAGCACTTGGTCTGCCGCCGCGAGTTCGCGCGGTGCGCCACGTAGCGTGGATTCGAGCCCGTGGCAGTACCAGGCAGTCACGTCGTCGCCCAGGGCGGCGGCGGCGCCTTTCATGGCGTGCACCGCGCGTTGAGCGCGCTCCACTCGGGCCAGCGCTTCGCCCGTCGTAGCCAGCACACCGTCGAGTTCGGCGAGTCGCTCGCGGATTGCGGCGTAGTACTGCGTGCGGTACTTTGAGTCGACCACCGAAGGCGCAAGGAAGGGCGGTGGTTCTGGCCAAACGCTGGCAAAAGGTGCCAAATTCTGGCCGAGCCGGGCGAGGACGCTTTGCAAGAGCAGGCGTGCGTCGGCGATTGCATCGGAGTCTTGCGCCTGCAAGCGCTGACCGAGTTGGGCGAAGACCAGCGCGAGCTCGCTGTGCCCGGCCATGCCGGCCGAGCCCTTCAGTGCGTGCAGCGCCGCGCGCAGCTCCACCTCGGGTGCAGGGGGCTCGGTGAACAGCTGAACGCGTCGCGCAATCTCACCGGCCAACAAGCGGCTGAGTTCGAGCGCGGCGCAACTCACCGGGGCCCGTCCTCGCTTGGGACGAGCGCCAAGAGCGGGCCGAGCAGCTCGCGCAAGGCGTCGACTCCGAGCGGCGTGCGCTGCGTCAGAGCCAGCAGCGAGCTCGCCGCGCTGCGCACGTGCGACGCCGTTTCGGCCATGATTTTCGCCGATTCGGCGTCCCCCGCGAATTGCGCGGCGAAGTCTTGGTGTAGCTCCTGGAGTACAGCCGCGGTGAGCTGCGCCTGTTGTTCGGAGCGGTTCAGAGCCGCGAGGGCCTGGCGGGTGTCGTCACTGACCTGGCTGAGTGCCGCTACGCAGCGGTCGCGCTCGCGATCTGCCTCACCCAGCAGCCCGCCGTGCTCGTCCATCGCGTCTAGGGCTCGCGCCAAGAGGTTCCGCTGCTCGTCGCTCATCGCGACCAAAGCCTTGCCGACCGGCTCTCCCAGGCGTGCGCCCTCGAGCCCGGCGTTCAACGCCGAGAGCTTGGCGCGGTCCACGGACTCGCGCAGCACGTGCAGGCTGTTTCGAAGGTCTCGGCTGCGCGTGCTCAGCTTTTGTGCAGATTCATGCGCCGATTCCAGGTCTGCGCGTTGCCGGTCCAGGGCAGTGCGGGCCGCGTGTTGTTCGCGGCCCGTGTGCCCGGCCGCGACCTGGGCGGCCTCCAGCGCGGCCAACAGGCGCGCTGCGTGCACGGGCGAAAGTCGGCTTGGTTCGAATCCAGAGTGGCTCATGGCTCACCTTGCTGAGGGGCTGGGCGATCACTTCGAAACTCATCGAGCGCGGCTTTCAAGTCGAGCGACGGTACGTTCACGCCGTCGACGCTCACCCCCGAGTCGCTCGCGGGCCAGAACCCGACGCGATCGGCACGCAGCCCAGAGAGCGCCACCGTCTGGCCGTCGAGCTCGCACAAGAGCAGCTCACCACTCGGCTCGCCCAGCTCCACGACCGCCAGCACTTCGCCCGCAACGAGGGTCATGTGCGCCGAATCCCAAGGTATTTTCGTCAGACGCGGGAGCGGCACGAGCGAGCGCGCGACATTTGCCGGTAGGAAGGCGAGCTCTCCACCGCGCCGCACCAAGAGCCCTGCGCGCTGGGCCATGGCTTCACGCCGCGCGGCGCCGCACCAGGCGTGAGTTGAGGAACTGATACAAGATCTTGCACGTCTCGAAGGAGCTGCCTCCGGTCAAGTCCACGATCTCGCGGATCGTACGCTCGCCGTCGATGCCGCTCAGCACGGCGCGCTCTTGGCGCGTGAGGTTTGCGTCTTGCCCGAGCCGCTCGATGGCCACCGTGTCGTGATACAGCACTTCGTCGAAATCGAAGCTGCCCTCGATGAGGCGCCATTCATCGACGCGCCGGAAGCCCTCCATCACCAGGCCTCCGGTTTCGATGCTCAGGGCGGCCTTGGTCGCGGCCGGGTTGTCGACGCCCACGGTGAAGGCAAATCGGCCGACTTTCCAGCGTACGACCTCGTAGACGAGCTCGTGGGTCTGCCTCACCAGCGCGCGCCGCACCTGCTCTTCACTCGCCATGCCCAGCTGGATCAAGAGCTCGCCAAATAAGCGCTTCGAGCCCGCGCGATTGTCGAGCACGGTTTGCAGTTCTTCGCGCGTGAGCGCGCCGTCTTCGACCAAATAGCGGCCGATGCGAAACTCGACGTGTAGCCCACGCGAGGCCGCGAAGTCGAGCCGTCCGCCCTTCACGTACAGCGTGATCTCACTCTGACGGGTGAAGATGCTGAGCACGCCGGTCTGGCGCTGCAGGTCCAAGAGCTGGAGCACCTCGGCGATGGAGATCACCGAGATATCGCCGGACAGCGCGTCGCGCGTGTTCTCACCCATGGTGAGCATCTTCAGCAGCGTGGACAGCGCGCCCATGTTGTCAGGGGTGATCGAGCGCTGCAGCGCGGTATTCACCGCGTCCGTGAGTTCGGGCGTGAGCTGAGGGATTCGGCTCAGCTCCGTGGCCGCCACGTGGCTGAGCGAGAGCCCGAATTCGTGCGCGGCTTGCACGCGGCGTAGGCCCGGGTCGTCACTGAAGCTGGCGCGGCTGGGCCGGAAATTGTCGATGTTCGAGGAGTCGTCTTCCTCCGGCATCGAGTCGGCTTCGGGCACCGGGCGCCCGCGACCCTCGGTGTGCTTCTTGAGCGCGCCCTCGATCACCGCGATCAATCCGCGCGCATCGAAGGGCTTGGTGATCGCGTCGATGGCGCCCGTTTGCTGCACGAACTGACCGCGGATTTTGTCGCCCTTGGCGCTCATCAGCACCACGGGCAAGTTCTTCAACTTCGGGTCGGCGCGCAGCTCACGACAGAACTGGTAGCCGTTCATGCGCGGCATCACGAAGTCGAGCAGCACCAGATCCACGGTCTCGGTCGCCAACAGTTCGAGCGCTTCTTGGCCGTCCCCGGCGAGCAACGGCTGAAATGAGCGTGCCTCCAGGATAGAGCCCACGACCTTTCGAATCGTGGGGCTGTCATCGACGACCAGAATGCGAGCGCTCATCGTGGGTTTTCACCGCCGATCGGCGAAGCTCAACCTTCGCCGACCGTGCGGATTCGGAGCTCCGCGAGTTGGTGCGGACCCACCAAGCCGGGCGCGTTGCTCATCAGGTCGGTGCCCTTCTGAGTCTTGGGGAACGCGATCACGTCGCGGATGCTCTCCGTGCCGGCGAGCAACATGGCGATGCGATCCATACCGAGGGCGATGCCACCGTGCGGCGGCGCGCCGAAGCGCAGAGCCGAGAGCAAGAAGCCGAACTTCTCCTGCGCTTCTTCGTCCTTGATGCCGAGTGCGGCGAACACGCGCGCTTGCACGACCGGGTCGTGCAAGCGAATCGAGCCGCCCGCGATCTCGAAGCCGTTGAGCACGAGATCGTAGCGATAGCACTGCACTTTGCCCGGATCTTTCTCGATCAGATCCACGTGGTCGTCATGCGGGCGGGTGAACGCGTGGTGAGCCGCAGCCCAAGTTTTATGCTCGTCGTCGTACTCGAAGAGCGGCGGCTCGACGACCCACAGGAAGTTCCACACGCCGCCGTGACCGACCTCCGGGATCAAGCCGAGCTTCTTGGCGATGTGCACGCGCAGGTTGGCCATCACCATGTGCACGAGCGAGGTCTTGCCGAACTGGAACAGCAGCAGATCGCCTTCTTTTGCGCCGGTGGCTTCGTTGATCGCGAGCACCATCTCTTTGCTCACGGTCTTCGACAAAGGCGACTGCACCCAGGTGCCGTCCGGTCCCACCTTGGCGCGCGCGAGTCCTCCCGCGCCCATGCCCTTGGCCAATTGCTCGAGCTTCTCTTGATCCGTACGCGACATCGCGGAAGCGGCCGGAATGACCATGGCTTTGACGATCTCGGCCGGCAGGTCCCGGCGGTACGCGCCGCTCTTGAACTTCTCCGCGATCGGCGTCCAGAACGGGATACCGCCACCGCCCTGCTCGATCACCAGATCGGTGATGTCGAAGTGGCGCAGATCGAAGCGTAGGTCCGGCTTGTCGTTGCCGTACTTTTCCATCGACTCGTCGAACTTGAGGCGCGGGAAGTGACCGCTCGGGAAGTACTCGTGCAAATCGATGCCGAGCGCGGCCTTCCAGATCGTGAACACCAAGCCTTCGACCAAGTTGAACAGGTCGTCTTGGTTGATGAAGCTGAGCTCGATGTCGATCTGGGTGAACTCGGGCTGGCGATCGATGCGCAAGTCTTCATCGCGAAAACAGCGCACGATTTGGAAATAGCGGTCGAAGCCGGCGACCATGAACAACTGCTTGAACAGCTGCGGGCTCTCCGCCAACGCATAGAACTTGGAGGCGTGCAGGCGTGACGGCACGAGGAAGTTACGCGCGCCGCCCGGCGTGTATTTGACCAAGAACGGTGTCTCGATCTCCATACAGCCCTGGCCGGACAAGTAGTTGCGCGTGGCCAGGTTGATGTTGTGGCGCATGCGGAGCGCGGTCTGCAACGGCTGACGGCGCAAGTCCAAGTAGCGGTGCTCGAGCCGCACCTCTTCGCGCGTGTCGACCGAGTCTTCGATGCCGAATGGCGGAGTTTCGGCCTTGTTGAACACGAACGCCTCGAGCACGGCGATCTCGATCTCACCGGTCGGAATGTTGGCGTTGGCTGCGCTGACGAGCTTGCCCTCCTTCTTGCTGAACTGCTCACCGCGAGAACGCACGGTGCCGCGAATGGCGATCACCCACTCCGGGCGGATTGCGTTGGCGATTTCGAGCGCCTCTTTCGAAGCGTCCGCGTCGAACACGACTTGCGTCACGCCGCCGCGGTCGCGCAGATTGACGAACACCAGCGAACCGTGATCGCGACGAATCGCGACCCAGCCGAAGAGGATGACCTCTTTGCCGATGTCCGAAGCGCGCAAGGCGCCACAGTCGTGAGTGCGTTTCAGCTCGTCGATGAATCGTGCCACTTCGGTTTCCTTTTGCGCCCCGGTGCGATGACCGTCGGGGGGAGCCGTTCTAGCGCAAAACGTCCACCCCAGTGCGCAATTTGGGCCCGCTTTTCGCGCCCCGCTATCATACCCCCCGAGAAGAAGACCGGAAAACTAGGCCAAAAACCGGGCTCCGTGGCACCTCGAGTCGGTGACAGGAGAAACCCGTTCGCCCGCTGCCACGGCTCGCCCGGCTCGCCATTGGCTCGACTCTTTGTTCGGCCAGGGGGCGTTCGTGATTCCGCTGATCGTGACGGTGTTCCGCGCGAGTTCCTCGCCCGTCTGGCGGGACGACCTGCCGATCGTGCGCGCGCTCGGTTTGCTGCCCGCCGGGACGGAGGGCCGGGTGACGACGGTGCTCGTGCAGCTGCTCTCGCTCTTGCCGCTCGGGGGGCGATGGCTGCGTGCGTCATGGGTGGGCGCGCTGTCGCTCGCGCTGTGTTCCTATTTGATCTACGTGCTCGCGCGGCGCGTGCTCGAGCGCGCGGTGCACACGCCGCGGCTCACGCCCGCGTTGGCGTTGGCGGGCGCGCTGACCGCGACCTTGGCCCAGAGCTTTCAGCTCGAAGGTACCGTCGCGGGCGGTGCGCCGCTGGCAACCGCGCTAGTCTTGGCGGGCATCCTGCTCGGCTTCGAGACCGTGAAGCGAAGAGATGCGCGCTTGTCGATCGCGCTCGGCGGGCTCGCCGGGCTCACGCTGGCCGAGGCGCACGCGGCGCTGCTGGTCCTGTTGTTCGCGCTGCTGGTGCAGGGCGCGACGCAGCGAAGCTTGCCGCGCGTGCGCGCATTGCTCGGTTTTATCGCGGGTTTCGTGTGTTTTTGGGGGTTCGCGCTACTGCCGCTGTGGGTGCGCCCACTTGCGGCCAACGGCGGCCTCGACTTTGGCCACGGGCTCGAAGCGTCGAGCTTGGCGTTGATCGACTCATCGGGTGCGCGCAGCACCGCGCTCGGCGCATGGCTGAACGACGTGGGCGCGGTTTCGTTCGGGCTCGCGATCACCGGCTTGCTGATCGGCCTGATGCGAACGCCGACGCGCGCTTCGATGGCGCCGCTCTTGGCCCTCGTGCTCGGCGACCTGGCAATCCCGCTGAACCGCGTGGGCGTGCTCACGCCCGATGTATTCGGCTCGCTGCGCTTGCTGGCGATCGTCGCGCTTTCGGTGTGCGCGGCGCTGGCCGTGCAAACTTGCGCGGTGGCGCTCACCCGCGCGCGTATCCCGTTCGCGGAGCCAGCCAGTGTGCTCTTGGTCGTCTTCAATTTTACCCTGGTTTTCGTGGGTGCAGAAGATTCGGCGTTCGCGGCCGATCGACGCGGTGAGACCGCGGCCGAGGTCTGGACCGACCGTGCCCTGGCCAGCGTGCCCGCGGACGGCTTGCTGCTGCTGCGCTCGGAGGCCGTCGCTTGGCGGCTGCTCGCGGCGCGCATCGTGCGCGGGCAACGGCCGGACATCGTGGTCGTGCCCATGCCGCTGCTCGAACGCGGCAACGTGCGCGCGCGTTTGCTGCGCACCGAGCCCGCGCTCGCGCCTCTGATTCGTGAAGTCGCGCTCAGCGGGCGACCCAGCGAGTACGCGCTCTCCACACTGGCCGACGCACGGCCGCTGTTCGTCGAGTTCGACCCGAGCTTCGACCGCGCGCAGCTCGAACACCTGGTTCCGCAGGCATTTTTCATGCGTTTTGCGCCGCAACCACTGGGCCGTTCCGACCGCGTCGCAGGATTGCAGCAGGGCTTGTCAGACTTCCGCTTCGTTGTGGCCGAGACCGAACGCGACGGTCGACCCGACGCCGCCACGCGCAGCGTGTTGATGGCCGAAACGCGCGGTCAGGCGCTGGTCGCGGCCGCGTTGAACGACCGTGCAAACTTGGAGAGCATCCTGGCCACCGCTCACACCCTCGATCCGGAGGACGCACTGGCGCGCGAGATCATCGCGCAGCTCAAGGCCAAGCCACGTGGTGAGTTGAGCTTGGCCAAGCTGCTACCGGAGACGACGGCTCGCCCGCGTTGATGCAAAAAGCGGCGAAACGGTCGAAAGTAGGCTAAGTTTTCGAAAATGAGTCGCTGGTGCGGAGTGGGCGGTGGGTTTGCGGTCTTGGCCGTGTGGGTCGTGTCGTGCGCGGGCACGCCGCAAAACGCGGAGACACCGGAAGCGGCGCCCGTGGCCAGCGAGCCAGCCAGCCCGGCGCCTGCGCCCGAGGTGACGCCCACGCCCGGCCCGCGCGAGGAGCCGCCGGCCGTAACCGCATCTGCGCCACCACCTCCGGCGCCCATCCTGCCGATCTGTTTGGCCAAGTGTGACAAGCTGGTGAACAAGTGCGGCGTGCCCGCGGTGGAGAGCTGTCGCTTGAATTGCGGCAAGTACGACCCGCCACCCGCCGGCTGCGGTGACCAAGTGCGCGCCGCGCTCGAGTGCGCGCGCGACGCGAAGGACCTCACCTGCGCCAACGTGGCGCCCGAGAGCTGCTCCCGCAAGTTCCGCGAGATCGCCGCTTGCGCCGCGGGTGAAGCCACACCCGCGGCGGAGAAAGTACAAGCGGCCCTGCCCGAAGGCTGGGAGCAAGTCACGGACAGCGCGAACGGGTTCAGCGTGGCCATGCCCATCGGCTCGGTCGTCAAAGCCGGCCCCGAAGGCCCCGTGCGCTCGGTGATGGGCGCCGACGCGACGCTGTATACGGTCAGCGTGCTACCGCTACTCAAAGACAAGCCGAGTGAAAAGTCCTTGCTGCACTTCTTGATGAAGGTGCAAGGCCGCTGCAGCGACAAAGTGAAGCTCGACGGCTTCATCGAGAAGGCCGGCCGCTCGTCGATCCATTACAAGGCCCACTGCCCGGACAAGACGGACTGGAACGGCATGATCTACATCAATGATCAGCACTTGTTCTTGCTCAGCGCGCAGGCGCCCACTGGCAAAGTCGGCACCACCGAGCCGTTTTTCTACCGTTTCGAGTTCAACCCGCGTTGAGTCATGTCCGGTCCTCTGGTCGTCGCGCACGTCGTCATCCCCGAAGCGGAACTTCGTTGGACGGCCGTTCGCGCGTCGGGTCCGGGCGGCCAGAACGTGAACAAGGTCGCGAGCAAAGTCGACCTGCGCTTCGACTTCGAAGCCAGCGACGCGCTGAGTGACGAACTCAAAGCCCGGCTGCGCATCAAAGCCGCCGCGCGTTTGGACGCCGAAGGCCAAATCCAAATCACGAGTCAGCTGACCCGCAATCAGCCCGACAACTTGGAAGACGCGCGGGAGAAATTGGCCGCGCTGCTACGCCTGGCCATGATCAAGCCAAAAGCCCGCAAAAAGACCAAGCCCAGCCGCGCCAAGAAGGCCAAGCGCGTCGCCGAAAAGCGCTCCCACGCGGCAAAAAAGCAGAACCGCGGCCGCGTGACCGCGGAATGAGCTAGTCGCGCAGGGTCGCCTCGAGCAGCGCGAGTAGCTCTCGCCAATGCCGTTCGCTCGCGGCCGCGTCGTACACCGGCGTGTCAGCGAATACCCAGCCGTGCTTGGCGGGATAGGTCTCAACGACGTGCTCGACGTTTGCGTCGGTGAGCGCCTGTTCCAAGCGCCGCTTCATCTCGTCGGGGAATGATGCGTCGTCGGTCGCGCCCGCGACGTACAGGCGCGCTTTGATCTTGGGCGCGAGTAAATGCGGGCTTTCGGGCGCGTCCGTCGCGAGCCGACTGCCGTGAAAAGACGCGGCCGCCACGATGCGATCGGGGAAAGTGCCGGCCGCGGTCAGTGCCATCAAGCCGCCCATGCAGTAGCCCGTGACGCCTATGCCGCCCGCTTTCACGTCGGGCTCGGACGCCAAGTAGTCGATGAACGCACGCGTGTCGGACATCACCTTGGCTTGGGAGATGTGGCTCGAGAATTTCTCGGTCAGCATTTTGCGCTGCTCCGGATCACTGAAGACGGTGGCGGCGTTCATCGCTTCATACGGTCCCGAGCGGTAATATAGGTCGGGCAGGAGCACGAAGTAGCCGCTCTTCGCCAACCTCACACCAAGATCCAACATCGCAGGGCGAATGCCCACGCCATCCATGAACACGAGCACGGCTGGCCAAGGACCATCGCCCGCCGCGGGTCGAAAAACGTAGCTCGGACACGTCCCCTCTGCAGTCGTGATTTCGATCCTGCTCATGGCCGCAGCTTGTCACACTCGGACGCGCGGTTCGAGTTTCAGGCGGTCGCGGTCCTTGCGTTGAGAGTCAGAGCACCTTGCCCGGGTTGAGCAGCCCGTGCGGGTCGAACGCGAGCTTGATGCGCTGCTGAAGCGCCAGCGACTCTTCACCGAGCTGCTTCTTCAGGTACGCGCGCTTGACGGTGCCGACGCCATGCTCGCCGGTAATGGTGCCGCCGAGCGCGAGGGCTTCGCCCATGAGCTGGTCGATCACGGCTACCGCGCGCGCCTCATCGCGCGGATCCTTGCGATCGAACACGA
>Ga0247740_1000231_pt1 | contig 29802 bp, 24 predicted proteins | sample UWRJL148409B2_FD_180942 | JGI IMG/M metagenome (GOLD analysis project Ga0247740, IMG submission 180942) | Plant litter microbial communities from Arlington Agricultural Research Station in Wisconsin, United States - UWRJ-L148-409B-2 | ecosystem: Environmental > Terrestrial > Plant litter >...
AAAGAAGTAATATTAGACCTTAAAGCAGAATTAGGTTTTGATGCTGAATTAGAGATCATTGATCCTAAAACAAACGAAGAAGAAGCAAGACGAAACAAATTTGCAAATTCATATTGGGAAACAAGAGAAAGAAGAGGTGTCTCACTACTTGATTCTCAGAAATTTATGCGCGAAAGAAACTATTTTGCAGCAATGATGGTAAATGAAGGTGAAGCAGATGCGTTGGTAACAGGTCATACAAGAAGTTATCCAAGTGTGGTAAAACCAATGTTGCAGTTAATAGGAAAAGCGCCTGGAGCTTCACTTGTGGCAACCGCAAATATGATGTTGACTGCTCGTGGTCCAATGTTTTTATCAGATACCGCAATTAACATAAATCCATCAGCAGAAGATTTAATTAATATTGCGATTATGACGGCCAAAACAGCTAAAATGTTTGGAGTTGAACCGGTTATTGCAATGGTTTCATTCTCAAACTTTGGTTCTTCACCAAGTCAAAGTGCTTCAAAAGTGAGAGAAGCAGTAGCCTATTTGCATAAAAATCATCCGGATTTGATTGTTGATGGAGAAATTCAGGCAGATTTTGCATTAAATCAGGAAATGCTGGCAGAAAAATTTCCTTTCTCTAAATTAGCAGGTAAAAAAGTAAACACTTTGATTTTTCCTAATTTAGAATCGGCTAATATTACCTATAAATTGCTGAAAGAGTTGAATAAAGTAAACTCAATTGGACCAATTATGATGGGAATGGGCAAACCAGTCCACATTTTTCAATTAGGAGCAAGTGTCGAAGAAATGGTAAATATGGCAGCAATAGCGGTAATTGACGCTCAGGAAAAAGAAAATAAAAAAAATAAATTAGCGAAATAGTATAAAAAATAAGGATTGAATAATATTGTCGTATTTTTATTGCATTTTTATTATATTTGACCCTAATAAATTATACTATGATAGCACATTTACAGGGGAAATTAGTGGAGAAAAATCCTACCGAGGTCGTAATTGATTGTGGAGGTGTTGGGTATCAGGTTAATATATCCTTACATACCTTTTCATTAATTCCTAATGTAGAAAATATAAAACTGTATACGCATCTTCAAATTAAAGAAGATGCGCATACTTTATTTGGTTTTGTAGAGAAATCGGAGAGAGAAATATTCAGAATGTTATTGTCTGTTTCCGGAATAGGAGCCAACATTGCAAGAACAATGTTATCCTCAATTGAGCCAAGGCAAATTATTAACGCAATCGCCTCTGGAGATGTTGTTACAATACAGTCAATAAAAGGTATTGGAAACAAAACAGCACAAAGAGTTATCCTTGATTTAAAGGAAAAAGTGTTAAAGTTGTATGATTTAGATGAAGTTTCAGTGGTTCAAAACAATACAAATCGAGATGAAGCGTTATCTGCTTTGGAAGTTTTAGGATTTGTTAGAAAAACTTCAGAAAAAGTAGTAGAGAAAATTGTAAAAGAAGACCCGGAAGCTACTGTAGAGACAATCATTAAGAGAGCTTTAAAAAGCCTTTAAATTCAATTTATATAAACGAATTGTATGCGTAAAATTTGTATTTTTTTACTGTTTTTGTCTTGCTGTAATGTTTTGCGTGCGCAAGTAAATCCAGCGGTTAAAGATACAACGAAAACTCAATTCTCTGTTGGTAAAATCGAACTGCAAGATCCACCAAGTGTAATCTCAGCCTATAAATACGATCCAATTACTGATCGCTATATTTATACCAACTCAGTTGATGGCTTTTCAATCAATTACCCTATTATATTAACTCCAAAGGAATACGAAGACTTGGTTCTTAAAGAATCCAGAAGAGATTACTTTAGAAAAAAAGCAGATGCAATTGATGGCAAAAAGGCCGGAAGTGAAGCTGCGAAAAAAGATCTATTACCTCGATATTACATTAATTCCAGTCTTTTTGAAAGTGTTTTTGGTAGTAATACAATCGATGTAAAGCCCACAGGATCAGTAGAAATGGATTTGGGTGTTCGATACACCAAACAAGATAATCCTTCTTTTTCTCCAAGAAACAGATCAAGTCTTACTTTTGATTTTGATCAGAGAATCAGTATGAGCTTAATGGGGAAAGTAGGAACCAGATTAGAGGTAAATGCCAATTATGATACTCAGTCTACATTTGCTTTTCAAAACTTGTTTAAACTGGCTTATACACCCGATGAAGATGATATTATTCAAAAAGTAGAAGTAGGTAACGTGAGTATGCCATTAAATAGCACACTGATTCGTGGCGCCCAAAGTTTGTTTGGGGTTAAGACACAGCTGCAATTTGGTAAGACAACCGTAACGGGTGTTTTCTCAGAACAGAAGTCACAAACAAAGAGTATAGTTGCAGAAGGTGGCGGAACAGTGCAAAACTTCGATTTATATGCTTTGGACTACGATAATGACAGGCATTTTTTCTTATCACAATATTTTAGAAACAAATACGACGCTTCTTTACTAAAATATCCATTTATCGACAGCCGTGTCCAGATTACAAGAATAGAGGTTTGGGTGACCAATAAACAAAACAGAGTAAGCACCAATAACAATAACTTAAGAAATATTATAGCACTTCAGGATTTAGGTGAAGGGCAAATGACGGGTATTCCTGATAATGAAATTGTTGTAGTAACTCCTACAACGGGCTTTTTTAATAATCCTATAGATTCACCAACAGATAATAAAAATAACAAATACGATCCGGCGACAATTGGTCAGCCAGGTGCTTTTTTAAATTCGAATATTAGAGAAATTGTAACAGCAAAATCCGGATTCAATAACGCTAATACAAGTGAAGCTACAGATTATTCTGTACTTGAAAATGCCAGAAAGTTAACAACAAACGAATTTACTTTTAATGCACAATTAGGATACATCTCGTTGCAACAACGTCTTGCAAATGATGAAATCCTTGCTGTAGCCTTCGAATATACCATAGGAGGAAAAGTGTATCAGGTTGGGGAATTTGGTAGTGATGGAGTTGACGGAACTGTAGTAACAGGAAACAACAATGCAAACCAGGCCATTATTACACAAAGTTTGGTTTTAAAAATGCTGAAAAGTAATTTGACAAATGTTCAAAATCCGGTTTGGAACCTGATGATGAAAAACGTGTATCAAATTCCGCAGGCTTACCAAATCAAACAAGATGATTTTAGATTAAACATACTTTATACAGATCCTTCTCCAATAAATTATATAACGCCTGTTCAGGGAAGTAGTTTTCCAACCAACCCAACAGCAGATAATAAAGTCGATCAGACACCATTACTAAATGTCTTCAACTTAGATCGATTAAACTATAATAACGATCCGCAAACTGGCGGAGATGGTTTCTTTGATTACATTCCAGGTGTAACGGTAGACGTACAAAACGGACGAATTATCTTTACCACCAAAGAGCCGTTTGGAGAACTTATATTTAAAAAATTGCAAAACGCAGGATCTGGCGAAAGTTATAATGATCCTACTACATACAACGCAAATCAACAGAAATACGTGTTTAGAAACATGTATAAAAACACACAATCCGGAGCTTTACAGGACAGTGATAAAAATAAATTCCTTTTAAGAGGAAAATACAAATCATCAGGAAGCAATGGTATTCCAATTGGTGCGTTTAACGTTCCTCAAGGTTCTGTTGTCGTAATGGCTGCAGGAAGAAGATTGGTGGAAGGTATAGATTACAGTGTGGATTATCAATTGGGCCGCGTTCAGATATTAGACCCCTCCCTTCAGGCATCTAATACACCAATTGAAGTATCGCTAGAAAACAATTCGATCTTTGGGCAACAAACCAGAAGATTTATGGGATTCAATGTCGAACATAAAATTTCTGAGAATTTTGTTATCGGGGGAACCTATTTAAAAATGACAGAAAGACCATTTACTCAAAAATCGAGTTATGGACAGGAATCTGTAAACAATACCATTTTTGGATTTAATGGAAATTATTCTACTGAAGTTCCTTTTTTAACCCGATTAGTAAATAAATTACCAAACATTGATACTGATGTTCCATCGAATCTTTCGATACGAGGAGAAGTAGCTTTTTTAAGACCAGATGCACCAAAAGCAAGTGATTTTGAAGGAGAAGCAACAATTTATGTAGATGATTTCGAAGGCTCACAATCTACAATCGATATGCGTTCTGCATATGCCTGGAGTTTAGCTTCGACGCCCTTTGTAAATTCTATAAACGACAATACCTTCAATGCAAGTTCTAGCGCTTTAGATTACGGTTTTAAACGTGCAAAATTATCATGGTATACCATTGATCCTATTTTTTATTCCTCAAAACCATCTGGTATCTCAAATGATGATTTGTCATTAAATACAACAAGACGTGTTTACAGCAGAGAATTGTATCCAAATACAGATATTGCTCAGGGACAAATTCAGGTAATCAATACACTTGACTTAACGTATTATCCATCTGATAGAGGACCTTACAATAACAACCCAAATTTTGGTACAAGCCCTGCAAGTTCAAATTTTGGAGGAATTATGCGAGCTTTAAATTCAACGAATTTTGAACAAGGAAATGTCGAGTATATCCAGTTTTGGGTTTTAGATCCATATGTTGGAAATGCAGAAGCACCAGCTAGTAATTCAGGAAAAATCTATTTTAACTTAGGTGAAATTTCTGAAGATGTACTAAAAGACGGAAGAAAACAATATGAGAATGGTTTAGGTCCAGGTCAGATTATGGTAAATCCACGACCACTCTGGGGAGATGTTCCTGCATCACAATCATTAATTTATGCGTTTGATACCAATGCTGAAAATCGTAGAAATCAGGATATTGGATTAGATGGTTTGCCAAGTTCAAGAGAGGGAGAGGTTTACACCAATTATGCAGGAGAAGCAGATCCGGCGGCAGATGATTATACCTATTACTTAAATACTGAAGGAGGAGTTCTTGAGCGTTATAAAAATTATAATGGCACCGAAGGTAATTCAGCAGTAAGTATAGATGATCCAAATAGAGGGGCAACAACGTTGCCTGATGTTGAGGATATTAATCGTGATAATACAATGAGCACGATCAATGCGTATTACGAATATAGTATCGATTTGAAACCCGGGATGCAAGTGGGACAAAATTATATTACAGATATTCGTGATGTAAGTAATGTCGAATTGCCAAACGGATCAACAACAACAGCAAGATGGATTCAGTTTAAAATTCCGGTTGCTCAGCCACAAAATACAATTGGTAATATTACAGATTTCAGGTCTATTCGATTCATGCGTATGTTTATGACTGGTTTTAGCAGTCAGATGACCGTTCGTTTTGGAGCTTTAGATTTAGTAAGAGGTGAGTGGAGAAGATATACAGGAACATTAGATGCAAATGATACCGACCCAACTAATGATGGTACTGAGTTTGACGTTTCGGCAGTTAATATTCAGGAAAACGGTACAAAATGTCCCGTAAATTATGTTGTTCCTCCAGGAGTTCAGAGAGAGCAATTATACAATAACAACACTATTATCAATCAAAACGAACAAGCGTTGGCGTTGCGTGTTGGTGGTTCGGGTTTACAATATCAGGATTCAAGAGCAGTTTTTAAAAATGTAAGTGTTGACATGCGTCAGTATAAAAAATTAAAAATGTTTTTACATGCTGAATCTTTACCTAACGAAAATACATTGGAAGATAACGAAATGATTGGTTTCATTCGTTTTGGAAATGACTTTACACAAAACTTTTATCAGGTCGAAATTCCGTTGAAAGTAACCAGAACCGGAGGATCGTGTGCTATAAGTCCTGATCAGGTATGGCTTGAAGATAACAATATTGACTTAGCACTTGAATTATTGACCAGAATGAAAATTAAGGCCATGTCTATTGATATTAATTCAGGCAAAAGAGATATTAATGGGATATATTATCCTGATAATGATCCGGATGCTGCAGGCGGAGATGGAGATGGCAAACTTACATTGGGTATAAAAGGAAACCCTAATTTTGGTTTGGTTCGAAATTTAATGGTGGGTGTCAAGAGCAAAACAGATCATAAAGGTCTAAAAGGAGAAGTATGGTTTAATGAACTTCGTTTAGCTGATTTGGAGAATAAAGGCGGGATGGCTGCAATATTGAATATTGATACCAATATGGCCGATTTTGCGACAGTTTCTGCTACAGGTAAAAAGAGTACGATTGGTTTTGGATCTTTAGAGCAAGGTGCAAATGAAAGAGATCGTGAAGATATCCAGCAATATAATATTGTAACCAATATCAATTTAGGTAAATTATTACCTCCTAAATGGGGAATAAACCTTCCTTTTAATTATGCTATCGGAGAAGAAGTAATTACGCCGGAATACGATCCGTTTAATCAGGATATAAAGTTAGATCAGTTATTAAGAGAAACTACTGATGCGGCAGAAAGAGAAAATATCAGAACCCGTGCGGTAGATTACACAAAACGAAGAAGCATCAATTTTATTGGAGTAAGAAAAGACAGGGCGCCGGAGCAAAAACCACATGTTTATGATGTTGAAAATTTTACATTCTCGCAATCATATAATCAGGTAGAGCGTCATGATTATGAAGTAGAAAGTTATCTTGATGAGCAATCGAATACAGCTGTAAATTATGCTTATACTTTTCAGCCAAAAGAAATAGTGCCTTTCAAGCAAACTAAATTCATGAAAAAAAGTGAATATTGGAAATTGTTAAGTGATTTTAATTTTAATTACCTGCCTTCTAATGTCTCTTTTAATACCAATATTTTAAGACAAAGTAACCGTCAGCAGTTTAGAGAAGTCGAAGTGCAGGGAATTGGTCTTGATCCTTTGTTCAGAAGAAATTTTGCCTTTAATTATCAATATGGTTTTGGTTATAATTTGACAAAATCATTAAAATTAAATTATACCGCGGCATCGAATAATATAGTGAGAAACTTTTTAAATGATGATAACACCCCAAAAGAAGATTTTAATATTTGGGATGATTATCTGGATATTGGAACTCCGAATCAGCACTTACAGCAATTAGTACTGAATTATGAAATTCCTATTAATAAAATTCCGGTTTTTAGTTTCGTAAAAGCGTCTTATTCTTATACGGCTGATTATAACTGGCAGCGCTCTTCTACTGCATTTTCTGAATATGAGGAGCAAAATCCTGATGGATCATTCTCTACTTATAATTTAGGAAATACAATTCAAAATGCGAATTCAAATACGCTTACGACAACTTTAAGCATGAATACGTTATACAAATATTTGGGATTAACGCCAGGATCAAAATCAGCTGCAAAACCAAAACCGGCAGCGCCGCCAAAACCGGGAGAGAAAATTGTAAATACGGCAAAACCAGTAACAAGCAGCAGTCCGTTTTATGATGGTATGATTGGTATTTTGACCAGTATAAAAAATATTCAGGTTAACTATACTAAAAATAGCGGTACTGTTTTACCGGGTTATACGCCGGGTGTAGGTTTCTTTGGGACATCACGACCAACTTTAGGATTTATTTTTGGAAGCCAGGATGATGTGCGTTATGAAGCTGCAAAAAGAGGCTGGCTGACCGATTATCAGGATTTTAATCAAAGTTTTACACAGGTAACTAATAAACTTTTAAAAGTTACAGCGAATATCGATCTACTGCCGGATTTAAAAGTTGATTTGGCTATGGATCGTGCTTATTCTGAAAATACATCGGAGCAATATAGTGTTATCGACGGAAATTATACACCACTATCACCTTATACATACGGAATGTTCTCGATTTCGACTGTATTAATTAAAACCGCATTTTCGACAAGTAGTGCAACTGAATCTTCAGCTTTTGATGATTTTAGACAGAACCGTTTAGTGATAGCAAACCGTTTGGCAGAAGAACGCTATGGTGCCGGAACAGTAATTCCAAGATATGGAGATGCCAATAATACTATTACGGATGAAACAGATCCTAATTATAAAATCTATGCTTCCAATCAGGGATATCCTATAGGGTTTACAAAAAGTAATCAGGCTGTTTTGCTACCTGCATTTTTAGCAGCTTATTCAGGAGGTGATGCTTCAAATAGCTCAACTAGTATTTTTAAAAATTTCCCTATTCCAAACTGGAGTGTGAAATATAATGGTTTAATGCGTTATAAATATTTTAAAGATAAGTTTAAGCGTTTTTCATTACAGCACAATTACCGTGCATCCTATACGATAAACCAGTTTAGGTCTAATTTTGATTATACCGAAAAACCGGACGGGCAAGATGTTAATACCAATTTCTTTAATAAAACCATCATGTCTAATGTCAATTTGGTAGAGCAGTTTAGTCCGCTTATCAGGGTAGATTTTGAGCTGAAAAGTTCGTTAAGAATCCTTACTGAAATTAAAAAAGACAGAGCTTTATCAATGAGTTTTGACAATAATTTATTGACAGAAGTAAAAGGTATGGAGTATATCGTTGGGATGGGATATCGTTTTAAAGATGTTATTTTCTCATCAAGACTTGCTGACAGCCCAACCGGAATTATCAAAAGCGACATCAATATCAAGGCAGATTTTTCGCTTAGAAAAAATGAAACACTGGTACGTTATTTAGATTATGACAACAATCAATTGGCGGCAGGGCAGAATATATGGGCATTAAAACTTACTGCAGATTATTCGTTCAGTAAAAACCTTACTGCAATATTCTATTACGATCATTCGTTCTCAAAAGCAGTAATTTCTACGTCATTTCCTTTAACGAACATTAGATCAGGGTTTACACTTCGATATAATTTCGGAAATTAATTTTTTAGTTTCTAAACCGGATTTCATTAGAAGATTATTACATTTGTGGCTTAATTATTAAATTATCAATTTTCAAACATAGTATTATGAGCATACCAGCAAATTTAAAGTACACAAAAGATCACGAATGGGTAAGCATCGAAGGAGATGTTGCAACTGTAGGAATTACTCATTTTGCACAAAAAGAGTTAGGAGATATCGTGTATGTTGAAGTAGAAACTTTAGATCAGACCCTTGATAAAGATGAGGTTTTTGGAACAGTTGAAGCTGTAAAAACAGTATCTGATTTATTTTTACCTTTAACAGGAGAAATTATTGCTTTTAATGACAGTCTTGAGAGTGCTCCGGAAACAGTAAACTCTGATCCTTACGGAGCTGGATGGATGATTAAAATAAAAATTGCTGATGCATCAGAAATAGATTCATTATTATCTGACGAAGCTTACAAACAACTTATCGGTGCCTAAACAATTCCTGTTGCTCTGGGCAATATTATGCTCAGGTATTATTACTTATTTTTGTTTAACGGATTCAAGTAATATTCCTGCTGTAAGTTTTCCGAGTATAGATAAAATTGTACATTTTTGTTTTCATTTTGGATTTACAATATCATGGATTTTGTTCTTCAAAAAAGAACTCAAAGGTAAAGCTCCTGATGATTATAAAGCTTATCTGATTTCGTTTATATTTTCTGTTTTTTTTGGAATTACAATCGAAATCCTGCAAGGTGTTTTTACAGTCACAAGAGCGTCTGACGTAACTGATGTTTTAGCAAATGCACTTGGAGCTGTAGTTGGAGTTTTTACTGCAATAGCTTTCAAAAAGCAAATCGATAAAATATAAGAATATAATTACCCACTTCGGTGGGTTTTTTGTTGCCAAAAAATCAAGCTCTAAAAAGTGTGTTTTTTTCTGAATTTTAAATGTATTTTTGTCGCAATTCCATATCATCATGAATGTTAAGCAATATTTAGATTCAACCTACTTAAAAACTGCCTCGCAAGCCGGACTTTCGGAAGCAGAAAATACTATCGTGGTTAAGAATGCAATTCAGGAAGCGATTGATGAAGGTTTTAAGTTAATAATGATCCGTCCTGAACATGTAGTTTTGGCTAAGGAAATGATTTTGAAAGCCAATTCGACTTTATTGGTAGGGACCGTAATCGATTTTCCGGAAGGAAAAGAAAATCTGGAAACTAAAATTAAAGAAGCCAATAAAGCCATCGAAGATGGAGCAGACGATCTTGATTTTGTTTGCAATTATGAAGCTTTTAAAAACGGAGAAACTGATTTGGTAAAACAGGAAATCCTAATAGGAACACAAATTGGTCTTGCGAATAATAAAACAGTAAAATGGATTATTGAAGTTGCAGCCCTAACGGATAAAGAAATTATTCAGCTTTCGGCATTGATAAAAAATGTGGTAATATCCCATTTCAAAGAAGATGATTATGCATCGGTTTTTGTAAAATCTTCAACTGGTTTTTATACAACTGAAAATGATTTACCCAACGGAGCGACGGTTCCTACGATTATAATGATGTTAGAAAATGCATCACCTTTGCCGGTAAAAGCTGCCGGAGGAGTCAGATCTTATGATGATGCAATAGAAATGATTCGTTTAGGAGTCAAACGAATCGGAACTTCGGCTGCAAAAGCAATTGCAAATGGAGAAAATACCACAAATCAATATTAAATGAAAACCTACATTTACGTGAATAAGATTTTCTTATCTTTTATTTTTACATTTTCTGCCTTGTCTGCTTTTTCACAAGAGAGCAATTCTTCGATCAAACAGGGTTTTACTTCAGAACAATTTCCTGTTTTTCCAAACTGCGAAAATTTACAATCAAAAAAATTAGAGAACTGTTTCTATAAAGAAGTTCAGGATTTTGTATTTCAAAACTTTGAAGTTCCTGAAAATTTAAAACAAGCAAATTACAAAGGCGAAGTAAAAGTACTTTTTGAAGTAGATGCCAATGGGGAGTTTAAAGTGATTTATGTGAATGCTGGTAATGATGCATTATCAGAAGAAGCGAAACGTGTTTTTGGAAAATTTCCTAAAATAAAACCATCGACTTATAACGGAAAACCAACTTATTCAAAATACACAATTTCAATTGATATTCCTTTAAAAAGTGCAGATCAAATTGCTGAAGAAGCTTTGGCGGCGGCACAAATTTTAAAACCGGTAGAAAAACCAATGACAGAGCTGGACAGTATTGTATATAAAAAATACAATAATCCGGAATTCGAAAGTCATCTGAATATTCCATTCTCACACAGTTACTATGCGCAATTTGATGGCGCCATGAATCAGGTTGGGAGTAATAATCACACCGCATCAAAACCATATACCTATGCAGAGGTTTCTAAATATTACAGCTTAAAAGCGGTAAACGAATCACTTCAGAAAAATGTTTCGACTTGGTTAGGAAGAAAATTCTGGAACGAAAATCTGGTTCAGATTCAGAGCGAAGATTATTGGCTGTCTTTAAATCCTATTCTTGATTTGCAATTAGGTAAAGCCTCAGATATTGATGCTTCGTACACTTATGTAAATACACGTGCCTTAAATTTTAGGGGAGGTTTAGGTAAGAACCTTAATTTTACAACAACAGTTTTTGAAAGTCAGGGACGATTTGCAGGTTATTTTAATGATTATGCCGAAACACTAAAACCTTCAGGAGGAAATCCTGCCATTATTCCCGGTATGGGAATTGCGAAACGATTTAAAACAGATGCTTACGATTTTCCTTTAGCAGAGGCCAATATTACTTTTGCTCCAAGTAAGTTTTTTGATTTTCAGTTAGGTTACGGAAGAAATTTTATTGGAGACGGATATCGTTCTTTGTTTGAAAGTGACGGAGCAAGTCCGTATCCTTATTTTAAAATCAACACCAATTTCTGGAAAATAAAATACACCAACACCTATATGTGGCTTAAGGATGTTCGTCCTGATGTTACATTAGAAAAAACCTACGCGACAAAATTCATGGCGAATCATTATTTAAGCTGGAATGTGTCGAACAAACTGAATTTAGGGTTTTTTGAATCTGTAGTTTGGACAGATACGAATAACAGAGGTTTTGATATCAACTTCGTAAATCCAATTATTTTTTATCGTTCAGTAGAGTTTTCGTCATCTTCAAGAAGTGGAAACGCACTTTTAGGAATGTCAGGAAAATACAAATGGAATAACAATGTAAACTTATATGCTCAGTTTTTATTGGATGAATTTTCAGTAGGAGATATGGCTGGAGGAGAAAATAGCTGGAAAAATAAATTCGGTTATCAGTTAGGGGCAAAATACTTCAATGCTTTTAAGATAAAAGACTTATTACTGCAATTAGAGTACAATCATGTACGTCCATATGTGTATTCGCATAGTGCTGTAATTACCAATTACGGACACAATAATCAAAGTATTGGACATCAGTGGGGTGGTAATTTTGAAGAATTTGTCGCAATTGGACGTTATCATAAAGGACGTTATTATGCTGATGCTAAATTTACAGTTGGTAAACGAGGGTTAGATTTTGACACCGCCGAAGACAGCTATAATTACGGCGGGAATATTTATAAAAGCTACGATGTAGACCGACCATATGACAAAGGGGTAAAAGTAGGTCAGGGAAATAAAACAAATGTTTTTATTGCCGATATTCAGGGAGGTTATGTGGTAAACCCAATGACAAATCTCAAGTTTTTTGGAAGTTTCCTGTATAGAAATTTTGATCCTACACAAGAAACGGCAACAACTTTTAAGCAAAGCACAACCTGGTTCACGATAGGATTGCGTTCAGATATCTTTAACTGGTATTTTGATTACTAGTTTTTAATAAGATTTTTCGAAATAATTATGTTAAAGATTTGCAAGTCCTTATTCTGTAAAGGTTTTATTGAAAAAAATCTAATTTTATAGGTAAGTATTCTACAATCTAATTTGTACATTTGCACCACTCAAAAAAAACATACAAACAAATACCGTATTGAACGCTACTAAAAATACATTTTCAATAAAATCAATATTTAACGATTTCAAAGAGATTACCAAAGCTGGTTTAGCTATCAGTGTATTGTTTTCTTCGATAGCCGGATATTTGTTAGGTGTTAATGATGAACATCCTTTTAAATGGAGTGTTTTACTGGTTTTGATGATTGGTGGGTATTGCATGGTTGGAGCTTCTAACGCTTTTAATCAGGTAATCGAAAAAGATATCGATTCGCTAATGGATCGTACAAAAAATCGTCCTGTTCCTTCAGGTAGAATGTCTCCAAAAATGGCGTTATTTGTAGCGAGTTTGCTAACCATTATTGGTATTGCATTATTGTACACCATCAATGCAAAGTCGGCAATGTTTGCAGCGATTTCAATATTTTTATATACAAGTGTTTATACACCTTTAAAAACAGTAACTTCGTTATCGGTTTTTGTAGGAGCTTTTCCGGGTGCAATTCCTTTTATGTTAGGCTGGGTTGCGGCAACAGGAGAGTTTGGTATTGAGGCAGGAACACTTTTTTTAATTCAGTTTTTCTGGCAGTTTCCTCATTTCTGGGCAATTGGCTGGTTCTTATATGAAGATTACGAGAAGGCTGCTATATTTATGTTACCAACAGGTAGAAAAGACAGAAAGACTGCTTTGCAGATTATTTTATATACAGTTTGGCTTATAATAGCATCGTTATTGCCTTCTTTAGGATTTACAGGGCAATTATTTATAACCCCAGTCGCAGCAATATTAGTTTTTTTGTTAGGTTTATGGATGTTTTTTTACGCAGTGCGTTTGTATCAGTTACGAACTGCAAAAGCGGCAAGAACATTAATGCTGGTGAGCGTTTCGTATATTTCGTTGCTGCAAATAGTATTTATAGTAGATAAATTTTTAAGATAGTTATGGAAATGACAATGACAATGACAACAGGTGAAGAGCAATTAAGAAAAGCAAAATCAGCAAAACTGATTTTGTTATTTGCAATGGTGAGCATGACAATGATGTTTGCCGGACTTACAAGCGCATTTGTGGTAAGTAAATCCAGAGCCGACTGGTTGAAGAATTTTGAATTACCAACGGCATTTTATTATAGTACAGCGGTAATTTTGGGATGTAGCATTACTTTTTATCTGGCTAAAAAAGCCATTCAAAAAGATAATAGAGGCGCAACTACAGCATTGCTTTTGGGTACATTGGCTTTAGGAGTTTTATTTGTGGTTTTACAGTTTGTAGGTTTTGGACAAATTGTAAAAAGCGGTTATTATTTTACTGGAGAAGGTAGCTCAATTACTACAACTTTTTTATATGTAGTTACGGTAACGCACTTATTACACTTGGCTGGAGGTTTGATTTCACTTTTAATTATAATTTATAATCATTTTAAACAAAAATACAATTCGACTCAAACTCTTGGTATAGAACTAGGTGCGATGTATTGGCACTTTTTGGATTTATTGTGGGTATATTTATTTTTATTTTTATATTTCTTTAAATAAGAAAAAAACGTAAATTTGGGAACTTTTTAACGAATATCTTTTATGGAAGCGACAGTTACTACTGCAAACAACGAAAAAACTTGGGGAGGCGGGCATGAGATCCAGCCATTAGGAGCAAGTTATGGTAAAATGATGATGTGGTTTTTTATCGTATCAGATGCCCTGACATTCTCTGGCTTTTTAGCAGCTTATGGTTTTTCTAGATTTAAATTTATCGAAACATGGCCTTTGGCTGATGAAGTGTTTACTCACTTCCCATTTATGCACGGTGTTTCGGCTCCAATGTATTATGTAGCCTTAATGACTTTTATTTTGATTTTCTCATCTGTAACAATGGTTTTGGCTGTTGATGCAGGTCATCAAATGAAAAAAACAAAAGTGGCAATCTACATGTTTTTAACTATTATTGGAGGTATTATATTCGTTGGTTCTCAGGCTTGGGAATGGAAAAACTTCATTAAAGGTGAATATGGTGCTGTTGAAACAGTAGGAGGAAGTTTGTTGCAATTCGTTGATAAAGATGGTAAAAGAGTTGCTCTTGAAGAGTTTGCTGTAAAATTACCAAATCAACCGGAAGCACTTACAAGAGCTAAGTCAACTTGGTTTATGGAAAGTGCAGAAACATTGCCAACATATTCTGTAGCAGATATTCAGGCGGGTTTTAAAGCACATCCTGAATTATTAATAAGAACAGAGCATCTTACAGCACAAAAGAAAAAAACAGTTTTGTCCAGAGCAGAATCTGAAGAGCGTTTAAATACTGCAAAATATGTAGTAGAAGGAGCGAACTTAACCAGAAACGAATACGGAAGTAAATTATTTGCTGATTTCTTTTTCTTTATTACAGGATTCCACGGTTTCCACGTAATTTCTGGAATTATCATTAATATCATTATTTTCTTTAATGTATTATTAGGTACTTACGAAAAAAGAAGAAGCTACGAAATGGTAGAGAAAGTTGGTTTATACTGGCACTTTGTCGATTTAGTTTGGGTATTTGTATTTACAGTTTTCTACTTAGTTTAATTTTAGATTTTAATTATTATGTCACACGAACACGTATCAAATACAAAAAGAATCTGGTTTGTTTTTGGATTACTATCAGCAGTAACTACAGTAGAAGTTATCCTTGGTATTATTAAACCAGCATCATTAGAATTTACTCATTTTTTAGGTTTGAATTTGTTGAACTGGATATTTTACATCCTTACAATTTTCAAAGCATATTATATAGTATGGGCATTTATGCACATGGAAGGTGAAAAAAGCAGCCTTAGATGGTCAGTTGTTTCGCCAGTTATTTTCCTAGTTTTATATTTATTGTTTATTCTGTTGACAGAAGGACATTATATTTATGGGGTTTTTAAAGATTCTACTATTAAATGGAATTTTTAACATGATATTAATTCGAAAAGAGTCCCGATAACATCGGGATTTTTTTATTTTTGTACCTCAATAACTTCCGGTAATAAAATGAAAAAAAATATAGTTCTCTTTGTCCTTTTTGTTTTGCCAATTGTAGCCTATTTGTTTTTTGCTTCAGGTGTAAATAGCTTTACTAAACTTCCCACAATAACTCCTAAAATTGCCGACTTTGGTAATTGGAAATCCCTTAAAGGAGAAAAAGTAACCTTAGATAATAAAATTACCATTCTTGGTTTTTCAGGAACTGAGATTTTAAAAAACAGAGGTAACTTTTTTAATCTAAACGAAAAAATTTATCAGCGTTACAACGGTTTCAAAGATTTACAATTTGTAGTCGTTTGTCCGTTGGGAACTGAAAAAGATGCAGAGAAAATTGTTGAGTCACTTGGTACTTTTACAGACGTTTCAGGATGGCATTTTGTTTTTGCTTCACCAGAGGAAATCAAAGTCTATTATGATCAATTACATCTAAAAGGAAAATTAGATCAAAACCTTGGTACTTCGAATGTTTATATCGTAGATAAAGAACGAAACTTAAGAGGGCGAAAAGATAAAGAAGAATATAAAGAGGGATATAATACTTTTCATCCTTCTGAGTTGAGTAATGAAATGCTTGACGATTTCAAAATAATTCTATACGAATATCGTGCAGCTCTAAAAAAGAACCACAACGCAACAAAAGAACTTTAATCTTTATATCATGTTTAAAAATAAATCATATATCGGAATTTCGTTTATTATTTTAATATTCGGGATTTATGCCGTACCTAAAATTGTTGACAGAATAAACAAAGGCGAAGTTGTAAAAGGGAATCGTTTAGATAATGTAGGAGTAAAATCCAACTCTGATGCTAAATTGATGACAATAGGACCGGCGCCTAAATTTGAGTTAACGAATCAGGATAACATTAAAGTTTCAAACGAAACTTATAAAGGTAAAGTTTACGTTCTGGAGTTTTTCTTTACAACTTGCCCGTCAATTTGTCCAAAGATGAACTTAAGCATGTTAGAGATCGAGAAAACTTTCTTTGGGAATCCAAACTTTGGAATCGTTTCGATCACTATAGACCCTAGTCACGATACACCACAGGTTCTAAAAGATCATGCGAAATTATTAGGAGTAAAATCTTCTAACTGGAATTTTCTAACAGGCGATAAAGCTACTATTATGGACTTATCAAATAAAGGGTTTAATCTTTATGCCGGTGAGAATGAAAAAGTAAGCGGTGGTTTTGAGCATTCAGGTTTATTTGCATTGATTGACAAAGATGGAAATATTCGTTGCAGAAAAGATGAATTTGGAAATCCGAACATTTATTACGACGGACTGGATAAAAAAGGCGTAAGAGATATTCAGGAAGATATTAAAATATTATTAGCAGAATAAAATGGAAGATCATTCATTAGAAAAAAAGTATAGCAAACTTATTGTTGCGGTTTCAATTATTATTCCGGTTGTAGTGGCTATTTTGTTCGGAGTTAAATTAAAAGATTTTGGTGTTAATGTTGAGCCGCTTTCGTTTTTGCCTCCAATTTATGCAACAACAAATGGTATTACGGCTATTGTTTTAGTTTTGGCGGTAATCGCTATTAAAAACGGAAAACAAAAGCTTCACGAACGTTTAATGACTTTTTCGATTGCATTATCGGTTGCGTTTTTGGTCATGTACGTGGCTTATCATATGACTGCTGATTCTACCAAATTTGGTGGCGAAGGCGCAATACGATATATTTATTTCTTTATTTTAGTAACACATATATTGTTGTCTATTGCAATTATACCATTGGTATTAATCACTTATGTAAGAGCTCTTGCAAAACGTTTTGACAGACATAGAAAAATAGCTAGAATAACTTTTCCGCTTTGGTTATATGTTGCGGTTACTGGTGTTATAGTTTACTTAATGATATCTCCTTATTATGTTTAAAATAGAAAATAGAATAAAGAATAAAGAAAATAATAGAGTAGAAGGCAAATTTAAGAGTTCTTTTTTATCGAAATGCCTCTATGTTCTATTCTCCATTTTCTTTTCTTTTAGTGCTAACGCTCAATGTGCGATGTGTCGCGCTGCACTTGCAGGAGATTCGAATGTGAAAAAAGCGGAGGCTGTAAATAACGGAATCGTTTATTTGATGGTAATTCCTTATTTACTCGTGGTTGTAATTGGAGTTCTTGTTTATAGAATGTACAAATCGAAAACAAAAAAAGCAGAATAAAATTATTCTGCTTTTTTGTTTTTAATTAAATTGTTTGCTTACTTCAATCCATCAACAGAAACATTTACCGTTCCGTTTATTTTTATAAAAGCGATAATCGCCTGGTTGGTTAGCTGGATTTTATCAAACTGAATGTCTTCCATTTTTCCGTTTACGAAAACACCCGGCATTGGCGAATAGTTTTTAAGATAATTGGCCATAGTCTTTTTGCCTTCTTCTAAATTGGGCTGAATCGAGTAACGGCAGCTTTCTTCCATTTTTCTTACTATATAACCTTGGCCCAGCCAGCTTGCAGTTCTCATTAACTTGCTTTTTGTGTCTAAAACATAATCAAGGTTTTCAAAATAAATTTCTTTTGTCTGAGGGTTGTATTGCGGAACTCCGTTTAGGTAAAGTGTTCCGTTTATTGATCCTAAAACATCAAGTGCAATAACCATTTTGCCATTTTTGTGCCAAATAGAAACATTTTTTACTGTAATTTTTTTTCCGCCTGAACCAAATTCCTGACCTGCAAAATTTTTGGTCATGATCTTTGAAGCATCCATATAAGTAGAAATTGCGGCAATATTCGCCGAAATTTGATTTGGAATTTTTGTTACGGGTTTCAATACAATTTTACTGGCACTAAATTTAGATTCAGGTTGTTTGCCTACAATAGTTTCCATATTGCATTTCATTCCCATGTCTAATAAAAACAAATCGTTCTTAAGCTTGGCATTGGTAGAATATACTTCGACAGGAACAATTCTTAGCCAGCTCTCATAAGTATCACTCATCTGGAATGGCGTACATATTTTTTCTAATGCTGTTAAAACATTTGGTTTAAAATCCATTGATTTTTCGATCGCCTCATCAATTTTCTTTTCAATTTTCGATTTAAAAATGGATATCGCAGGATTTACTAAATACGTAATAGGCATGCTTTTTCCAAATACCATCATGGTAGGGCTTTCACTCCAGTCCAAAGATTTGAATTCGGTTTTAGTGTTTAATTTCCAGTTCGTCAAAGCTACTTCGCTGGATAAAGTGATTACGCCATTTAAATTAAATTCTCTAACATCGTAAAGTTCTACTCCCAATTTTTTTGTGCCAATTCTGTATTTGATGGTGGCTTTTAGAGGCAGAATTGTTTTTATTTTTTTATTCGGGTTTGCAGGATCATTCTGGATTTTTATGGGAGCCTGTTTCCAGATTTTCATTTCGATATCATCATCTTCGATGTCGTTGTCTTCATAAATTAAACCATTCAATAAAGAATTTGTTTGATTTTGAATGTCACTCAGCTTTACCGTTATGGGTAAGTTAATAAAAGAAGGATTTGCATCGTAAACTAACGGACTTGCATCATCCGGTTCCGGTTTTAAGGTTTCTAATTTTTGAGTTGTAGAGCAACTTGTAATAGTGGTAAGTACCGTAAACAAAGAGATAATTGAAAAAAACTTCATCATTAAGATTTTTTTAAGTGATGCAAAATTAAGAAAACAATTATATAATCTTAAAAAAGTGTAACAATAGATACAGAATTGAGTCTTATTGAAATAACTAAACGGAATTATTAACGTTTTCTTACCATAAATTACTTATAAAAAATGTTATTATTGTTTTAAAATTTAACAATACCATGATCGAAATCAAAGATTTACACAAGTCCTATAAAATGGGAAGTTCAGAATTGCATGTGTTAAAAGGGATTCATTTTAATATCGAAGAAGGAGAATTAGTTGCGATTATGGGATCGTCCGGATCTGGCAAGTCTACACTCTTAAATATTTTAGGGATTTTGGATGAAGCAGATTCGGGTAGTTATATTTTAGATAAGACTCCAATTAAAAATCTAAACGAAACAATAGCGTCACGATATCGAAATAAATTTTTGGGGTTTGTATTTCAATCATTCAATTTAATAAATTATAAAACGGCACTTGATAACGTTGCAATGCCTTTGTATTATCAGGGGATAAAGCGTAAAGAACGTTACGAGATTGCTATGAAATATTTAGAGAAAGTGGGTTTAGGTTCGCATTCTCATCATTTACCAAATGAACTTTCAGGAGGTCAAAAACAACGTGTTGCCATCGCAAGGGCTTTGGCTTCAAATCCTAAAGTGCTATTGGCAGATGAGCCAACCGGTGCTTTGGATACAAAAACTTCTTATGAAGTTATGGAACTTATTCAGGGAATTAACGATGAAGGAAAAACAATTTTAATCGTAACGCACGAACCTGATATTGCTGCAATGTGTAAAAGGAATGTGGTTCTGAAAGACGGATTAATTATAGACGATAAAAAAGTAGAACAAGTTAGAGCGTCATCTTATGTTTAATATTGAACGTTGGCAGGAAATCTTTGAAGCGATCTCTAAGAACCGGTTAAGGACATTTCTTACCGGAGTTTCTGTAGCTTCCGGAATTTTTATTTTAGTGATTTTGCTTGGCGCAGGTAAAGGGCTTCAAAACGGAATTGAAAAACAATTTGAACGTGATGCTGCCGGAATAGTTGAAGTTTGGTCAGGAACGACAGCAAAAGAATATAAAGGATTAAATCCTGGAAGACAAATTCAATTTAGAAATAGCGATTATTCACAATCGGTTCAGAAATTTGAAGATAAATTAGAGTTACGTGCTGCTACATATAATTTTTGGGGAGGTGCATTTACTTATGGCAAAGAATCCGGAAGCTATCAATACAGAGGAGTTGATCCTGATTATGGGGCAGTAGAAAATTTGACGGTTGTTCAGGGCCGATTTATAAATAGTAATGACTTGGCAAACAATGAAAAGGTGGCCACTATTGGAATGAAAGTAAAAACAGATTTGTTTAAAGATAAAGATCCTTTAGGCAAAGAAATCGCTATTAATAACGTCAACTTTAAGGTAGTAGGTGTCTTTACAGATCCGGGAGGAGAAAGAGAAGAAGCTCGTGCATATTTACCTAAAACAACAGTACAGAGAGCTTATGGTGGAGGAGATAAAATAAGCAATATCTTTTTTACGCTAAAGAAAACGAATGATTATGATGAAGCATTAGCGCAATCAGAAAAATTTACTGAAGACTTAAAAGCTTTACTTAGAAGTAAAAATGTTGTAGCGCCCGATGATGATAGTGGTATAAATGCATATAATTCTGTTAAGGATGCAAAACAATTTTACGATTTAAACCTTTACATCAGATTGTTTTTTTGGTGGGTAGGAATCTGTACAATTATTGCGGGAGTTGTAGGTGTTAGTAATATTATGCTTATTATAGTCAAAGAACGAACTAAGGAAATTGGAATCAGAAAAGCGCTTGGTGCATCGCCATTTTCAATTATTTCGATGATACTTCACGAATCTATTTTTATTACCACTATTGCTGGTTTCGTTGGTTTATTGGCTAGTTTATTATTGCTTGAAGTAGTTGGGCCAATGGTACAAAGTGAATATTTTAGAAATCCTCAGGTTGATTTTAGTGTGGCTTTAACAACACTTGTTTTACTTGTTTTTGCTGGTGCTTTGGCAGGCTTTTTCCCAGCATACAGAGCGGCCAAAATTAGACCTATTGTAGCACTTAGAGACGAATAATTATGTTTAAGAAAGATAATTGGGATGAAATTTTACAGGCTTTAACAGCTAATGTTTTTAGAACGGTGCTAACTGCGTTTGGGGTATTTTGGGGTATATTTATTCTTGTAATATTACTGGCTGCAGGAAAAGGGTTGGAGAACGGTGTAAAAAAAGGTTTTGACGGAATTGCGACTAATACCATGTTTATGTGGAGTCAAACTACCTCGAAAGCCTATAAAGGCTTGCCAAAAACCCGACGTTACGATTTTAGAAATAGTGATGTTGCCGCCTTAAAATCTGCCTTGCCAGATTTATTATATGTATCACCAAGGAATCAGTTAGGTGATTTTAACGGATCTAATAATGTAGTTCGCGGTACAAAAACTGCAGCATTTACTATTTATGGTGATTATCCTGAGTTGATCAAACAACAGCCAATGGATATTATAAAAGGGCGTTTTGTGAATCAACAAGATATTTTGGAGAAGCGAAAAGTTGCTGTAATTGGAAAAGGTGTTATCACTGATTTGTATGGTAAAGAAGAGGAAGCAGTTGGAACGTATGTAAAAATTAACGGAATCAACTTTATGGTAGTTGGTGTTTACAAATCGAAACAACAGGGAGGAAATGCAGAGCAGGAGCAAAAAAATATATTTGTGCCTTTTACTACTTTTCAACAGGCATTTAATTATGGAGATAAAGTAGGGTGGATGGCTCTTACAGCCAGAGATGAAGTTTCTATTACGGATTTAAAACCCAAAATTTTAGAGCTAATTAAAGTACTACATTCTGTAAATCCTGCAGATGACAGAGCAGTGGGAAATTTTGATTTGTATGAACAATTTAATAAAGTGCAAAGTTTGTTTAATATCTTACAGGTTATTGCTTATTTTGTAGGAAGTTTGGTTTTGATTTCGGGAGTAATTGGTATTTCTAATATTATGCTTATTGTAGTTAAAGAACGTACCAAAGAAATTGGAATTCGCAGAGCATTAGGAGCAACTCCGGCAGCAATTAGAGGTCAGATTTTAGCAGAATCTATATTTTTGACTATCATTTCAGGAATGCTGGGTATTGCGGTAGCAACCGGGATTATTGCCGTACTAAATATGGTGCTGGATTCAATGCCGCCCGGAAATGATACTATGTTTGCAAATCCAAGCGTAGATCTGGGGGTTGTATTTGTCGCATTATTAATATTAGTAGGATCAGGTTTATTAGCCGGATTTATTCCAGCTCAAACCGCAATCAATGTAAAGCCTGTAGATGCTTTACGAACAGAATAAATTATCAATCAAAAATATAATCGATTAAACCAAAACAAAATGAAAAAAGGAGTAACCGTAACCATTTTAATCTTTATTGCTGTAGTTTTCTTTGGCGCACTTTACTATTTATACGCTAAAAATCAACAATCTCCAATTGTTTTCAAAACGGAAAAAGCAGAGATTAAAACAATCGTAAAAAACACAATTGCAACCGGTAACATTCAACCTGATGAAGAAGTTCTAATCAAACCAAATATCTCAGGTATTATTGAAGAAGTATATATCAAAGCCGGAGAGAAAATCAAAGCTGGAGATATGATCGCCAAAATTAGAGTAGTAGCTAATGTTTCTAATGTTAGTAATACTCAAAATCAGGTGCAAACAGCTAAAATTGCTTTAGACAATCAGGAAAAAATCTATAAAAGACAAAAAACATTGTTTGATAAAGATGTAATTTCTGCCAATGATTTTGATGCAGCTCAATTGGCTTATACACAGGCAAAACAAAATTATTTGGCGGCAAAACAAAGCTTAGATATCGTAAAAACAGGAACAACTACATCATTAGGAAGTTATGCAAATACCCTAATTCGCTCAACGGTAACGGGAATGGTTTTAGCAGTTCCGGTAAAAGTAGGAAATCAGGTTATTGAAAGTAATAATTTTAATGAAGGAACTACAATTGCAAGTGTTGCAGATGTTGGAAGAATGATTTTTATTGGAAAAATTGATGAATCTGAAGTAGGTAAAATCAAAGAAAAAATGCCAATTGAAATTACTGTTGGAGCCATCGAAAACAAAAAATTCGAAGCCTCTTTAACCGATATTGCCCCAAAAGGAGTAGTAGAAAATGGAGCGATTCAATTTGAAATAAAAGCTAAATTAGAAAATAGAGATGCAACCTTCATCAGAGCCGGTTTAAGTGCAAATGCTTCGATCATTTTAGAGAAAGCTGACAAGGTTTTGGCTGTCAAAGAATCATTGGTTCAATTTGATAAAAAAACACAAAAGCCCTATGTTGAAGTAGAAACTGCTCCTCAAAAATTTAAAAGACAAGATTTGGTTTTAGGAGTGAGTGACGGAATTTATGTTCAGGTAAAAAGCGGTCTAAAAAACACAGATAAAATTAAGATCTGGAATCAAGGTTTGATCAATGAAGGAGAAAAGAAATAATTTGAAAGTATAAAAAGAGTTTTTGGTTTTAAAAAATGTTAAATTTGCGTAGCATCATTTTTACTGCGCTTTCATTCAAAATATATGAAAATAAATAAATATAATAGTCTTGTTTTTGCCATGCTTTTCGGGTTTGGATTATCATCTCAGGCACAATCAAAAAAATGGACATTAGAAGAATGCGTACGTTATGCATTAGATAATAATATCACTATTAAATTATCAGAGTTAGATGTAAAAAATGCAGCAATTGATAAAAAAGCGGCTTTTGGTAATTTCCTTCCTGCTGTTAATGCAAATGCTTCGCATTCCTGGAACGTTGGTTTAAACCAGAATATTACAACAGGTTTACTTGAAAATCAAACCACTCAGTATTCTTCTATTGGCGCATCTGTTGGTGTTGATATTTATAAAGGGTTACAAAATCAAAATACACTTCGCAGATCTAAACTTTCTATGATAGCATCGCAATATCAATTGCTGAAAATGCAGGAAGATATTTCTTTGAATGTTGCGAATGCATTTTTGGAAATTCTTTTTAATAAAGAAAATTTAAAAGTAAAAAAAGAACAGTTATCCATTGATCAAAAACGATTGGCGCGTTCTGAAGAAATGGTAAATGCAGGAACAATTCCGCGTGGAGATTTATACGATCTGAAAGCTACTGAGGCTACTGATCAGCAGGCTATAATTGTTGCTGAGAATAGTTTGTTAATTTCAAAATTAAGTCTGGCGCAGCTTTTACAATTAAAAGAATTTGCAGATTTTGATGTTGTCGATGATACCAAAGTAGAAGATGAAAATAATATCATGGCACAAAGCCCAATTGATATTTACAATAAAGCCAAAGAGATCAGAACAGAATTAAAACTGGCACAAACAAATCTTGAAATTGCTGAAAGAAATGTAACAATTGCAAGAGGAGCTTATCAGCCTACCTTAAGTGCTTTCTATAACTTTAATACCAGAGCAAGTTATTCTGATATTATTACAGGTTCTACTTTAAACTCTGCTAATCCAACTTCTCAGATTGGTTATGTTGAGGGAACAAATCAGCCTGTAGTACGTGATAATTATATGTCTGTTTTAGGTAAAGCTGCACCAATTTTTGATCAGTTCAATGATAATAAAGGACAATCTTTTGGATTCCAGCTTTCAATTCCTATTTTTAATGGATTTTCTGTTAGAAATAATGTAGAAAGAAGTAAAGTAAGTTTAGAGAAATCTAAAATAGATTTAGAGCAAAAAAGTTTAGATTTGCAACGTAACGTTTACACTGCTTTTACAGATGCAAAAGGAGCCTTAAATGCTCATGAGTCATCAACAGTAACTTTAGAGGCAAGACAACAGGCTTATAATTATGCGAAAGAAAAGTACGATGTAGGCTTGATGAATTCATTCGATTTTACTCAGGCACAAACATTGTTAACCAATGCTCAGTCAGACTTTATTAGAACAAAATACGATTACATGTTTAAAATAAAAATACTTGAATTCTACTTTGGAATTCCAATTGTACCAATTATCACAAAATAATTTATTATGTCAAAAAAAACAATTTATTTCTTACTTGGTGGTGCGTTAGTCATTATTGCGGTTTTAATAGGTCTTTCGAAAGCAGGAGTAATAGGAAATAAAGATGAAGGAAAAGAAGTAGAAGTTTCAAAAGTAGTAGCTTCAACGATCGTCGAAACGGTTTCTGCAACTGGTAAAATTCAGCCTGAAATAGAGGTAAAACTTTCATCAATGGTTTCGGGTGAAATTATTGCACTGAATGTAAAAGAAGGACAAGTTGTAAAAAAGGGAGATTTATTAGTTAAAATAAATCCTGATTTATATACCTCCGGATTAGATCGTTCTGTTGCCAATTTATCGGGAACTAAAGCAGGTTTAACACAGTCTGAGGCAAGTTATAAAGAAGCAAAGGCAAGTTACGAACGTAATAAAACTTTATATGATAAAGGCGTAATTTCAAAATCAGATTGGGACAAAGCTATTTCGACTTATGAAGTAGCAAAAGCAACAAGACAAAATGCTTACTATAACGTTCAGAGTGCTTCGGCCTCTGTTACAGAAGCAAAAGACAACTTGGGACGTACTTTAATTTACGCTCCTGCTGCCGGAACAATTTCGGTCTTAAATGTTGAATTAGGAGAGCGTGTTTTGGGAACGCAGCAAATGGCTGGAACAGAACTTTTGAGAGTAGCAAACCTAAACAATATGGAAGTTGAAGTTGACGTCAACGAAAATGATATTGTAAAAGTAAAAATTGGCGATGAGGCAAATGTTGAAGTTGATGCCTATCTAAAAAAGAAATTTAAAGGTACGGTAACCAGTATTTCTAATTCTGCAAGCACAACGCTAACATCTGATCAGGTAACCAATTTTAAAGTAAAAGTTCGTATCCTGAAAGAATCCTACCAGGATTTGTTAGAAGGACAGCCTGATACTTACTCGCCTTTTAGACCAGGAATGACGGCAACTGTAGATATCATTACAAGAACTAAAAGTAATGTTTTGGCAGTGCCTATTAGTTCTGTCGTTGTAAAAGCAGATACTACTGCTGTAAAAGATTTAAAAATTCAGGGTCCAAGTGATGATGATAAAAAAGCAGCTCCAAAAAGCGATAAAAAATTCGAATGTGTTTTTGTAAAAGTAGGAGATAAAGCTAAAATCAGAGTCATTAAAACAGGTATTCAGGATGATACAAATATCGAAGTAATGTCAGGATTAAAGCCGGGTGATGTGGTAATTACCGGACCTTATACTACAGTTTCTAAAGAACTGAATTCTGGTGATAAAGTCAAGCTTAAAAAAGCTGATTTGCCTAAGAAATAAATAAAATCTCTTTAAAGATATTGTCAACCTGAGCGAAGTCGAAGGATTAGAAAGTAAAAAGAACTTCGACTTCGCTTAGTCTGACATATTAATAATAACATTAAAAAAAAAATACATTGTCTTTTATCCTAAATATAGAAACGGCTACTAAAAATTGCTCAGTGTCCATTGCTAAAAATGGAGCAACAATTGTTTGTAAAGAAATTGCAGAAGAAGGTTATTCTCACGCTGAAAAGCTGCATGTTTTTATAGAAGAAGTAATTGCTGAGGCAGGAATCTCGGTTCAGGATTTAGCAGCTGTTGCCGTAAGTCAGGGCCCTGGTTCATACACGGGTTTACGAATTGGCGTTTCGGCAGCAAAAGGATTGTGCTTTGCTTTAAATATTCCGCTTATTGCCATTGATACTTTAGAAACACTTGCTTCGCAGGCTAATGTTGCTGATGGGAAAATCATTTCTATGATCGATGCAAGAAGAATGGAGGTTTATAGCGAAGTTTTTAATGCGAATTTAGAAAAAGAAAGAACAATAGAAGCAGAAGTTATTACAGAGGATTCTTTTGCCTCATATACAGAAAAGATTTATTTTGTGGGTGATTGTGCAGAGAAATGCAAACCGGTTTTAACTAAAGAGAACTTTATATTTTTAGAAGAAATTAAATATCCATCTGCAGCTGCAATGAGTAAAATAAGTTTCGATAAATATCAAAAAAGCGACACTGTAGATGTCGCTTATTTTGAACCGTATTATTTAAAAGATTTTATGATGGCACCTCCATCAAAAAAACAATAAACTATTTTATTTTTGAATTGTATAAGGCTGAACTGAAATTCCGGCTCTGTCTAAAGCTATTTTGCAGTTCTCTAAAGTATCTGATACTACGGATCCGTAATTGGCATTTGTCGCCCACGGACGCACTGCAAAATCTATAGAAGAAGCCGTTAAATTTTTTACAAAAACTTCCGGAGCAGGATTTTTAAGCACTTTAGGATTTTGAACTAAAACGTCTAAAAGAACATCTTTCGCTTTTTTAATATCAGAATCGTAAGAAATTGAAAAAGTCAGATCGGCTTTTCGTTCTCCCTGCATAGAGTAGTTGATAATCGTTCCGTTTGATAGAGAGCCATTTGGAACAAAAACAACCTGATTGTTTCCGGTAATCATTTTGGTAACAAAAATCTGAATTTCTGAAACTGTTGCAATAACGCCTTGCGCTTCGATCGTATCGCCAACTTTAAAAGGTTTGAAAACGATAATTAGCATTCCTCCCGCAAAATTAGAAAGTGAACCCTGCAAAGATAGACCTATCGCAAGTCCCATTGCTCCTAAAATGGCAACAAATGATGAAGTCTCGATTCCTAGTTTTGCAATGAAAGTAACAAATAATAAAATTCGGAGTGCCCATATCAAAATGTCAGAAAGAAATTTTGTTAAAGTAGGATCTAAATTTCTTTGTACCATTACCTTCGTAATGATTCTGTTTATCAATCTGATGGCATAAATACCAACAAATAAAATGATAAAGGCAGAAACTAATTTAAGAGAATAATCAACTAATAAGTCAGCATATTTAGTAATATAATTGCTAACCTGGTCTGGATTGAGGTTCATATTTTTTTGAATAAAAAAACCTTCTCAAAGAGAAGGTATATTAAGGCTGCAAATATAGATATATTTCTTTTTATTAGAAAAAATCAGTCCTTATTCCTTAGGAGGAATAGTATCAATAATTTCGTCTGTTGCGGTTTCACTCTTTTCAGTGGCATCGGCTGCAGTTTCTACGACTATAGTTTTGGTTGTGCCGGCAGTTTCGGTGGTTTTTTCTTTTACAGAATCGATTACATCGCTCAATGAATCTGAAGCTTTTTCTACATATTCACTTACAATATCTTTTGCCTTGTTTGCATATTCAGCCGCACTTTCAAGGATGGGTTCTGAAGCTTCTTTTGCTTTTGCAATTGTTTCCTCGGCAAAAGTTTCTGCTTTCTCAATATAAGGAGCGGCAGCTTCTTTTGCTTGTTCAAACTTAACCTCGGCCTGATTGGCTAAATCTGTAGTTGAATCTTTGGCTGAGCCAAATAAATTCTTGAAAAATGAAGATAATCCCATAGTTTTATATTGATTGGTTTAGGATACAATATTAACTATTTTTATTGCATAAAAACGGAATAATTTATTGAAAATTAAGCAGATATGAATTCAATAAAAAAGCGCCCCATTTGAGGCGCTTTGTGTATTTATTAGAATAAATAATTATGCATTCACAGCTTCTACCTTAATCGCTTCATCATTCAACATACTTTTTAGCATATTTTCGATTCCGCTTTTTAAAGTAAAAGTAGAAGAAGGACAACCGCTGCAAGCACCTTGTAAAATTACTTTTACCGTTTTGTCTTCTTCATTATAAGAGTCAAAAGCAATATTTCCACCATCAGCCGCAACCGCAGGTTTTACATATTCTTCTAATATATTGATTATTTGTTGTGATGTCACATCTAGTTTGTCAAATGCTTCATCTTTTGTAACATCATTTTTAGTAGCGACTTCAATTAAACTTTCGTCTAAAACAGTTCCTCCGTTCTCGATATATTGTTTGATAAAAGTTCTTACTTCTAAAGTAATTTCATCCCAATCGTTGATGTCATATTTGGTTACTGAAATATAATTTTCATCTATAAAAACTTCTTTTACATAAGGAAATTTAAACAATTCTTTTGCCAATGGAGAAGAAGCCGTCTGATCGATGTTTTTATATTCAACTGCATTTTTAGTCAACATTCTGCTCACTACAAATTTTAAAGCAGCAGGATTTGGAGTTGTTTCTCCGTAAACCGTAATAGGTTGTTTTTTGGGTGCATTTTCATCCACTTTTATGATGATGCCACCTTTGTCTACAAATGATGCAATTTGTTCAGCAACAGCATCTTTTACATCGTCCCATTCTACAATACTGTATCTTTCGATCGCGATAAAGTTTCCTGAAATATAAACGGTTTTTACAAACGGAAGATAAAATAATTGTTGTGCTAAAGGCGATGCTTGGGCTTCATCGATATTTTTAAATTCGAAATTTTGATTTTT
>Ga0247740_1000232_pt1 | contig 29769 bp, 19 predicted proteins | sample UWRJL148409B2_FD_180942 | JGI IMG/M metagenome (GOLD analysis project Ga0247740, IMG submission 180942) | Plant litter microbial communities from Arlington Agricultural Research Station in Wisconsin, United States - UWRJ-L148-409B-2 | ecosystem: Environmental > Terrestrial > Plant litter >...
CGGCTCGTGGTGGCGCTGACGACCGCGGCCGGGCAGGGCATTTTGCCGGCACCTCCCGCCGATGTACCGCCAACCCCCCCCGTGCCCTCGGTGCCCGACGGCTTCGTGCTCGAGGCCGAGAACCCCAGCTCGTATTCGGACACTACCCCCGGCAATGCGGGCAACCCGACGTGCGGGTCGAGCGATGTCGACGCCGAGCTCACCATCGACCCGAAAGGCGGCAGCTGTAACGTCGGTTGGACGCTCCCGACCGAATGGCTGCAGTACGACTTTGCGTTGACCAAAGCCGATGAGTACACAGTCACCTTACGCATCGCTTCGCTCACCGCGAGCACCTACATGCACTTCGAAGTCGACGGAGTCGACGTGAGTGGCCCAGTGCAAGGTCCGGGCTACGGCTGGCAGTCGTTCACCGACGCGCTGATCCCGGGCGTGTTCTTACGCCAAGGGGAGCACAGCGTGCGCCTCGTCTTCGACACCGGCGACATCAACGTGAACTACTTGGCGTTCGCTCGCGTGGCGCCGCCGCCCGTCGATCTGTGCCAAGTCAGCTGTGATGACGCCAACCCATGCACGACCGACAGTTGTGATCCGCTCACCGGCTGCAAGTTCCAGAACAACACGCTCGCCTGCACGGACGACGGCAACCTATGTACGAACGACGTCTGCTCGGCCGGCGCGTGTACCCACCCGAACAACACACTCTCCTGCGCCGACGACAGCAACAGCTGCACCAATGACGTATGCAGTGCCGGCGTTTGCACGCACCCCTCGAACAACACGTGCAACACCGGCACCACACCTTGCTCTGGTTTGTGTACGAACCCCGTGATCTTCACGAGCAGCAACTACAACTCTGGCAACATGGGCACTGGCGCGGGCTGCTACCAGACGACGGCCGCGTTGAACGGCGGCGTGTGCGGCAACCTCGCCAGCGGTCGTAAGCTGACCGTCAACGGCGTGCAGATGTCCTGCACTTCCAATTGGCCGAGCCCACTGCCCGCCAAACGTAACGGCGGCTATTGCGTGCAGACGACCGCCGGCAACTACGCCTGGGCCTACTTCGCGACTTGGTGAGCGGACGCGGCAAGCCACCCGAAGTGTCGCCCCTACGGCCTCGCCGTGGGGGCGCCCCCCCTCGGCGCGAGGTCCGGCTCAGGTCCGAAAAAATCGACCGAGCCATGTCGAGAAGCGAGGCGTTGGCTCCGACCTATCTTCAACGTCGCCGCGAACGCGGCATTGTCGAGGAGCCCACCAATGAAAAACAAGATCACCACTTTCCTCACGTTCGACCACCAGGCCGAAGAAGCAGCCCTGCTCTATACTTCCCTGTTTCCGAATTCGAAGATCAGTAGCCGCATGCCGGGGCCGGGCGGCACGGTCATGTCGGTGACGTTCGAGCTCGGGGGACAGGAGTTCATCGCCCTCAACGGCGGGCCGACCTTCACGTTCTCGGAGGGCACATCTCTGTTCGTGAGCTGTGAGACCCAAGCCGAAATCGACACGTACTGGGACAAGCTGACCGACGGCGGCTCCGAGGGCCGCTGCGGCTGGCTCAAGGACAAGTTCGGCGTGTCATGGCAAATCATCCCGAGCATCTTGGGTCAGCTGTTTTCCGATCCGGATCGGGCGAGGGCGGGCCGCGCCATCAATGCCATGATGAGCATGCAGAAGCTGGACATCGCGGCTTTGCAGCGGGCAGCCAGCGGCGAGTGAAGACTCCGCCATGCGAGTGCGGACCGGCGGGTGGGCACGCCACGCACGGTTTTTGCTTCTCGCCCGAGTAGTGAGCGAGCCCGCCAATATTTTCCTGATCTCACCGGCCAACCTGAGCGGCAAGCGCGGGGCCATGCTGTTCAATGCATCGGCAAAGTTCCAACTCGCAAGGGAGCTGCACTCAGCCGAGGGTGCCGCGCTGGGGGAGCTGTTCAGCTTCGTGAGCGGCTTGTACTTCCGCGGCAAGCTCGCTTACGCGCGCGCATTTGGCCGCGCGCCGGCGGGCTTGCGGGCGGTTCAGGTGATCAGCGCAGGGGGTGGACTGCTCGCACCCGAGGAGCGCATCACGCTCGATCGACTGCAAGGTTGGGCCAAGGTCGCCATTCACCACGACAACCCGCATTTCACCGCTCCGCTCATTCGCTACGCCAACGCGCTGCTCGAGCATTGCATGGCGAACACGCGCTTCGTACTCCTGGGTAGCGTCGCCAGTGACAAGTACGTCGACCCATTGCTCGAAGTCTTCGGAGACGACTTGTACTTCCCGACCGAGTTCAATGGTTTGGGCGACATGAGCCGCGGCGCCCTGTTGCTGCGAGCGGTGCGCGAGCAACGAGAGCTCGCGTATGCCCGCGTCGCAACCCTGCGATGACGCGCGCGTCGGCTCCCCCACTCGGCGTGCCTTCCCCGAGGCACGAAGGGCCGCGCCACTGGCGCGCACCCGGGGTGCTCGATAGAGTCGGCTCGTGTCAAATCGCATCTTTCGCCTGTCGATCAGCCCCGAAGATTTTCCCGAAGTCCGCCGTGTGATCGATTTCGACGGGCGCCACACCCTGCACGACGTACATGAGCTCATGCACAGCACCCTGAGCATCGGCGACAGCGATCACCTGTACGCTTTTTTCCTGTCGGGTCGGTATTGGGATCGTGATTCGGAGTATGTCGACCCGCGTACGGACGGTGCGCGAGCGGATCGCGCAATGCTGTTTCGCCTGAAATTACGGCCGGGCCAGGAGTTCGTTTATCTGTACGACTATGGCGAAGAGCATCGCTTCTCGCTCACGGTAGTTTCGGTGTCCGAAGCGCCGGCGCCTCTCCTCGAGCCCATGATCGTCGAGTCCATTGGCGAAGCGCCCGTGTCACCCGACGGCCCAGACTTCGAACACGAAGGCTTCGACGACGAGCAGCAGGACGAGCAGCCAGAGGGCGACCGCGAGGAGCAAGTCGAAGAGCCGGAGCATCGCGACCCCGAGCTGCGAGAGCCCCTGAAACTTGCCGCGGCCGTGTTGAAGCAGATAGACGCGCTCGACCCCGCGGAAGAGGACACGGCGATGGAGCGAGCTCGGCCGCAACTACGCGAACTCGCCGAGTCGACGCTCGCATTCTTGACCGCTATCGACGGCCGCTTGAAGTTGCTATCGGTCATCGACCGCGAGTGTGAGTTGGAACTCGTCCAGGAACTCTTGGGCATCCCCCGCCGGTTGTCTGAGGCTCGAGAGACCGCCCTCGCCGTCGATGTTGCCGAGGCCTTGAAGTTCTGCGCGCCCGACGACATGAACGGTGAAGTCGCGATCGCGTATGCAGCCGCGGGTGAGCGCGAGCGCGCGCTGGCTCGCGTGCTCACGAACCTGGAGACAGCGACCGAGCCGTTCATCGCCGAAAACAAAGCCGGGGACGTGTACCGCGCGCTCGGAGAATACGACGCCGCCGAAGCCTACTATCGGCGCGGAATGGCAATCGCGCAGTCGCCCACCGACCGCCAGGAGGCGGCCCTACACGTCGCCAGCCTCATGATCGAAACCGGTCGCGAGGCTGACGCGGCTGCATTCGTCGCGGAGCAGCGCGCAGCCCTGACAGCGCCAGGCAAAAATAGGGCGCAGCCGCTACCGGCGGTCGGTCGGAACGAACCGTGCCCGTGCGGCAGCGGCAAAAAGTACAAGAAGTGTCACGGGACTTGAGCCGAGAGCTGAACGACTGTCGGTGAGCGTTACAGGATTCAGAAACAATCTTGCCCAACAACTCCTACCTCAGGAGTCATCGGGGGAATCAAAGGTCGCAATTCAGGCCGCTGAGCCGGAGGCGCTTCGTTATATAAAAGACAGGGATGGGGAACACACGCGGCAACCTCCACGCGCCGCCGCAAGCCATGTGCATGAACCTTCCGCCGGTCTACAGTCACCGCGAGCCAGCCTATGCGTAGCAAGAGCGGTGTTCAGCGGCTGGGGGTGAGCAGCGCCGAGCCGCGCCATTGTCGCGCTTGCTTTGCCGAACGTGAACTTCGAAGTCTGGTGTCCACTCACGGCACCCCGCTCTTGATCATCGACTGCACGCAGATCAGACAGAACTACCGCGCCCTGCGTGAAGCCTTACCCGAGGTGACGATCCACTATGCGGTCAAGGCCTTGCCCGAAGCCGCCGTTTTGGCGAGTTTGCACGAAGAAGGCTGCCATTTCGACGTCGCGAGCGTGGGCGAAATCGAGTTGCTGCGGGAGCAGCGGATCACACCCGACCGAGTGATTCACACCCACCCCATCAAGACCCCGAACGAGATAGAGCGAGCGATCGCCTACGGCTGCGACACGTTCGTATTCGACAACGAAGGCGAGCTCGGCAAATTCAAACCCTACCGTGAACGAGTGAAGTTGCTGCTCCGGCTCGGCTTCCGCAACGCGGATGCAACCGTGGACTTGTCGAAGAAGTTCGGCGCGCCGCTGTCAGACGCGATTGGCTTGCTCAAGCTCGCGCGCCGGCTCGGGCTGACTACGGTCGGCTTTTCGTTCCATGTCGGCTCGCAGTGTGGCAATTCACGAGCGCACGTGAGCGCAATCGAAGAATGTACGGTGCTGCTGAAGTCGGTCGAGAAGGCCGGCCTGCCTGCGATGCGACTCCTCGACATCGGCGGCGGGTTTCCCGCGCCGTACACGAGCGACGTGCCCACGATTGAAACGTTTTGTGCACCGATTCGCGCTGCGCTCGGTCGGCTGCCGGCGCATGTCCGCGTCGTTTCAGAGCCCGGGCGCTACCTGGTCGCGTCTGCCGGTCACAGCGCGGCCACCGTGATCGGCAAAGCCAAGCGTGAAGGCGCGCCTTGGTATTACCTCGACGACGGCATTTATGGGCTATTTGGCGCGCGCGTGTTCGACGGCATTCACTATCCACTGAGCGTGCTTCCAGTCAAGGCGAGCCGGGCCGACAAGAGTGGCGCGACCCGAGTCAGTCATCTGGCCGGACCTACCTGTGATAGCGGCGACATGATCTCGGGCGGGATCCCGCTACCCAACCTCGAGATCGGTGACGTGATGATCGCGCATGTGATGGGCGCATATACAAGTGTCACCGCGAACGATTTCAACTCGGTCAAGCGCGCCAAGATCGTTTCGCTCGACGGACCGGTCGCATTCGCCGAGTCAGGCGCGATGCTCAAGGCATCGGCCAAAATAGGCTGACCGTCGAAAGACGGAGGGCGAGCCTCACGCTGCTGCGTCGATGCGTGCACGGCTCGCGCGCCGAACGACGAATTGTCACGTCTTCGACGCCGCCCTGGTCTAGTGTCCCGCGGCTTCGAAATCGCACAACTCGAGGTTGGGTCCGACGTGAGCGCCGAGATGCTGCATTTGCTATGCGAAACAATCAGGAAAAACGCTAGACATGCCCCGCGGCTGATCGATCGAGCGTGCCTGCCGAGCGGAACGCTGCCTTTCGTGGATCTGCCGCGAGGCAGCCGACGCGAGGCCTCGCGATGACCGCGCAGCTCTCATCCCAAGTGTCTTTCGATTCCGGAGTGATCGTCGGCGGAAAGTACCGCATTATTTCGCTGATCGGCATCGGCGGAGTCGGACGCGTCTATCTCGCGCGCCACATCGAACTCGACACTGAAGTCGCGATCAAGGTGCTGAAGCCGGAGATGAGTGACCGGCCTGACGCCGTTTCGCGTTTCAGCCGCGAAGCGCGTGCATCGGTACGCTTGCGTAGCGAGCGCATCGCCCGCGTGCTGGATGTCGGAACCCACGAAGGCAAGCCCTACTTCGTGATGGAGTACTTGGTCGGCTGCAACTTGCTCGAAGCGCGTGAGCAAGCGAACGTCGACATCGCGACTTTGTGTGAATTCTTCATCCAAGCTTGTGAAGGCTTGGCAGACGCTCACGCGCAAGGAGTCGTGCACCGGGACATCAAGCCCGAGAACTTGTTCGTGGTGCGCGACGCGAGCGGCTGGCGCAGCCTCAAGGTGTTCGACTTCGGCATTTCCAAGTTCTCGCTGACCGGCAAGTTCTCGGATGTGGACCTCGCGGCCATGCGCACGGAAGCGATGATGGGCACGCCGCACTACATCTCTCCGGAGCAAATTCGCTCCACGCGGGACGTCGATCACCGCACGGATCTGTGGAGCCTCGGCGCGGTCATGTTCGAGGTGCTCGCGGACGGCGTGTTGCCCTTTCGTGAAGAACGCGAGATCACGGCCTTGGTCGCAGAAGTGCTGGAGCGGCCGCACCGGTCACTGCTGGACATCGCGCCCAACGTCCCCGAACGCCTCGTCGCGATCGTCGATCGCTGTCTGGAGAAGGACCGCGAGCTTCGTTACCAAACGGCAGCGGAGGTCGCGCTCGATCTGTTGCCGCTGGCGCCGGCCCGCGCGCGTGCTTCCGTCGAGCGCGCGGTGTCCGTGATGCAGGCAGCCGGCATGATGCCGTTGAACGGCGATATGGAAAGCCTGCGGCCGATGTCGGCGCCGCACTCCGATCGGCTCAGCAGCCCGCCCCCACGCACTGCGTCTCATCCCCCGCCCGCCGCGCCGCCTGCGGAAGCACAAGCCCCGCACAGCGAGACGCGCCCGAGCGGCGGCGCGATCAGCTTGGGCACTCCACCTCCCATGCCCGCACGCCGGTCGGTGCCACCGAATTCGAATTCGGGTGCCAATGGGCCGGCGGAAATGACCGTCGCGGTGGAGTTACCCGCCGCCTCCGTTCCCCCCGCCGCCTCCGTGCAGCCCGTGGTGCTCGCGCGCAACGTGGCACTCATCGAGCCGCAGCCGGTTCACTTCGGGGATGCGCAGATGGGCCGCAAACGCAACGTCGCTTTGGTCCTGGCGCTGATCGCGGCTTGCATGATCGCAACCGTCTTCTTGCTGTCGAAGCGCGCCGATGCGCCGGACGTTGCCAATAAGCCGCTACCGTCCGTAGTTGCCGTGCCGGCCTCGCCGACAGCGGCGGAACGGCCCAGCCAACTGCTCGAGCCTCGCGCTACGCCGTCCGCGAGCGCGCTCGCCGTCCCGAGCACCGAGCACAAGGCGGCGCCAGCAAAAGTAGTCGGAGTGCCGCGACCTGCCGTGCAAGCACCGTTGCCCAAGGCCTCCGTGCTGAAGATCGACGTTCCGCCCCCTCCACCTCCCCCGACCCCGCCGTCGCAGAACAAGCTCGAGCTTCGTCGCGAGCGCTGAGCCACATTTCAGGAAACTCGACACATGCCGAGAGTGACGTTGGCGCGCCTTTTGCGCCTGAGCTCGTTCATCCTTCTTACCTTCCTCGGGTCGAGTTTGGCTTCGAGCCAAGCGCAAGCGGCGTCCGAAACGGCGGACGAAGCCGATTTGCAGTTCCAGCTAGGTAACGAGCGCTACGATGCGGGCGACACCAAAGCCGCGCTCGAGCACTTTTTGGCGTCGAACCGCCTGGCTCCGAACAAGAACGTCTTGTTCAATATCGCCCGTTGCTACGAGCAGCTGAAGCTGCTGCCCGACGCTTACCGCTACTACTCGGCGTCACTCGAGGCAGAGACGAGTGAAGCCGGCAGGCGCCGCACCGAGGATTCGCTCGAGCGGCTCAAGCCGCGCGTCGCGCTGCTGACGATCGAGAGCGACCCACCCGGCGCAACCATCTACTTGGACCGCAAGGACCTAGGCTCGCGCGGGGCAACGCCGCGCACGTTGGCCCTGCCGGAGGGTGCTCACCGCGTGCTCGTGGAGCTGCCCGATTTCGAGCTTGGTCAGTCCCCAAAGCTAGACCTCCGCCTGGGTGAAGAAACTCGCACCGTGCTCGCACTGAAGCCCGTGCTCGGCGCAATCAAAGTCAGCGGAACGAACCAAGGGAGCGTTCACCTCGACGGGCACTCCGCACCGAAGTGCAGCGTCCCTTGCACGTTCCAGGTGCAGGTCGGTAGGCACACCGTGGTAGTGTCCCAAGACGGCTTTCGCACGCGCGAGTTTCCCGTCGAAGTGGCGGCCCAGAAAACCGTGGCCGTGCGCGCCATCCTCGAGCCCCTCTCTGGCTCGGCGGTCGTGAACGCGGACGTGGGAGGCGCGCTGATCTCGGTCGACGGGCAGCCGCGCGCGTTCACCCCCGCCGTCGTCACGTTGCCCGTCGGTCGGCACGAAATCGTGCTCTCGCCCGAGGGTTACCGGCCACTGCGCCGCACGGTACTGATCGAGACCGACCAGAGCACGACCGTCAACTTCGAGACCTCGGGGCAAGAAGAAGTGCTCGGCGCGTCGCGCGCCGCTGAAGCAGTCGAGGACGCGCCGGCATCGGTGACCATCATCTCGCGCCAAGAGCTGCGAGCAATGGGCTACCCGACGATCGCCGAAGCCATCCGCGGCGTGCGCGGCATGTATTTGTCGAATGACGACACGTACATCTCGACCGGCGTTCGCGGCTTCTCTCGCCCGGGTGACTACGGGAACCGGATCCTCGTGCTTTTGGATGGGCACGCGACCAACGACGACTGGGTGGGCTCCTCGTACGTGGGCTTCGACGCACGCGTGGACATCGACGACGTGGAGCGCATCGAAGTCGTGCGCGGCGCAGGCTCCGTCGTCTATGGTAACGGTGCATTCTTCGGTGTCATCAACTTGGTGACCCGTTCGAAAGACGAGCCGACGCACGCCGAACTCGCGGTCTCCACCGCGCTCACGGCGGGCCGCGCCCGCGCGACGATCGTCTGGCGCCCGACTCCCGATGCCGGCGGCTGGATCTCGGTGGCTGGCGCCAAATCGGCCGGCATCGATCGCTACTACCCCGAATACGTCTCGAGCCCAACGCCCCTCGGTACACCGTCGGTCAGCGACTACCGTGGCAACCCCGCGAACGGAACGGTGCAGAACGCAGATGGCTTCCAGGCGGCGACGCTGGGGGGACGCGCCTGGTACAAGGCGCTGTCCGCCGCGTGGTTCGTGACCTCGCACGACAAGCATTCGCCTTCCGCTCAGTACCTCACTTCGTTCGGCGACCCGAACGCGACCAACACCGACACGCGCAGCTTCGTCGACGTGCAGTTCGAGCCGAAGTGGGACACGGTCGAGTCTCTGACTCGCGCGCACTTCGATCAGTATCACTACGCGGGCAGCTTCCCGTACACGCCCAATGCCGTCGATCCGGCATCGTACGGCACCGAAAATGACAGCTTTACCGGGCTTTGGGGCGGCGTGGAGCAGCGCTTCGTGCTGCGGCCTTCGGCCAACGTCAAGCTGACCGCGGGCGCGGACTTCACGCGTCACTTCAAGACCCGTCAGTTCAACGTCGATGATCGCGCTCGCCGCGGCTACATGGGCGCAGACGCCGGACCCATCCTCGATACGAACAATCCGTACAGCAACTTCGCCGGCTACGCCCAGCTGGACGTGATTTTGTCCAACGCGGTGCGCTTCTCCGCGGCCACTCGCCTCGACTATTTCAGCAACTTGAGCTTCGAGGCAGGCTCGGCATTGAGCCCACGCTTGGCATTGATCATCAAGCCGTATGCCCGCGGCAACCTGAAGTTGACGGCCGGCAAAGCCTTCCGTTCACCGAGTCAGCTCGAGCGCTTCTACACTTCGCAGACTCAGATCGCGTCGAACGACGTCAAGCCGGAGCAGGTGCTGTCGGCCGAGGCCGAGTTCACCCATCGCTTCAGCAGCGCGGTGAGCGGATTGATCACCGGCTACACCAACTACGTGACGGACCTAATCGAGCTCGGCACCACGACTTTTGCCGGTATGGAGGTCAATCAGGTGACGAACTCCAAATCCCCGGTGATGGTGCTCGGTGCCGAAACCGAGCTCCGTCACGAGTGGCAGCAGGGTTTTCTGTTGTCCGCGTCTGCCTCGGCGCAGAAGGCTCGCTACTTGAATGACGACAACCTGCGCGACGTCCCCAATTCTCCGCTCGTTCTCGGCGCGTTGAAGGCCATGATGCCGATCATCGGCCGCACGCTGAACCTCGCCACGCGGCTCAGCGTCGAGGGCCCCCGCTACGACAACGCGCTGCGCCGAAGCGACATCGCTTGTGATCCTACGAGCATGACGAGCGCCGCCTGCCCCGCACAGGGGCGTACGACCACGGGCGCGGTTTGGGACATCGTGTTCACCGGCGCGATCGAGCGCTTCGACGCCAACTACGCGCTGGGGCTCTACAACGCCATGGACTGGAGCTACGACACCGTGCCCAGCACCGAGTACGCACAGCGCACGATTCGGCAACGCCCGCGCTCCGTGCTGGCTTCGCTATCGCTCAAGTTTTGAAGGGAGTGCCAATGTCGGAACGAGGCGCATACGAGACTTGGGTGCCGCGCGACTATTTGGCAGAGTACTACCGCGAGCTCCAAGAAGACGAGCGCAGCACGCTGCGCTATTTCGTCGAGCAGTTTCGCGCCGCGCCGCCGGGGCCGGTGCTGTGTTTCGGCTGCGGACCGACACTGCACCATGTCTTCTTGGCCGCCCCGCGCACGACCGAGATCTACCTCGCCGACTACTTGCCGGACAACCTTGCGGAGATCGAGCGCTGGCGACAGCGAGCGTCCGACGCACACGATTGGTCCGTGTTCATCCGCTACACGCTGCACTGTGAGTCTGGCCTCGAACCGAGCGCGGCGGAGATCAGCGCTCGCGCAGAACTGCTACGCTCGAGGATTGCGCGCCTACTGCCCGCGGACGCCACGCTGCCGGACCCGCTCGGCGGCGAATTTCGCGGCCATTTTGCGGCGGTACTCAGCCCGTACTGCGCCGAAGCGGTCACCTCCGAAAAGCCGGCTTGGGTGCAAGTCTGTCGCAACATCGCGAGCCTCGTGCGACCAGGCGGCTTGTTTCTCACGTCCGCGGTCCGGCTGTGCGAGCAATACAAGTCGGGCTCGCGCTTCTTCCCCGCCACCCCGATTGACGAAAATGATCTTCGCGATGTCTTGCGGCAAGACTTCCGCGCCGACTCGGTCGAGGTCGAAGTGCGAGGCCTGCGCGATCACGCGAGCCAGGGCTTTTCAGGAATCTTATTGGCTCGCGCGCTCAAGTAGTCGAGTTTTGACTACTGGCAACGTTTGTGCTGAATGAGAGTGATGGGGTCTCCGCTGAGTCGGCTGTGGTGGATGGGCGGACTGGTGTGGGTAGCAGCAAGCTGCGCCGGCAGGGTCTCGAGCGAAAGCCGCGCCCCCTCGGGCGGTTCGGGCGGCACTCCCGCGCCCGCTGCCGAAGGCGGCGCGGCCGGCGCCGACCCAGGGGGCGGCGGAGCGGGGCAGGAAGACGACTCGCACTGCACGGGTAAACTGAAAGAGGTCGCGAGCGCCTTTGGCTTCGCGTGCCCCGATGAGTTCTGCGCGGCAAGTCTGCTTGCGTCTGACTGCGCCGCACTTCCCGGCAACGTAACGAAGACTATTTCCGAGCAGTGCCACGACTACGCCGACGACCTCAGTGTGACCTTCCAGCTTTCGCCGACTCAGCGAAAGGTTTGCTACTACGGCAGCGCGACCTACGACTCCGACGCGACGCTAATCGGCGCGGAGGTCTGGGACGACGCGGCGGACCTCTGCGGAGGGAAGGCGAGCCGGATCCTGGGCGGACACGTCTCCAAAGCGTGCGATACCCCCCCGGGCCCACCGGTCACGTTGTGCGATTTGTATGGCCCAGAGCAGCCCAAGCCTGGCGGGCCGCCACGCGCTTGCTTCAACAAACACAGCCGTTCTTGTCAGCCGTGCTGCGCTGCGACCTCTCCGGATTGCAGCGACGAGCCCGACGGGTACCCTGGCTACGAGTGCACTCCAGTCGGGTCCCCTGACCCAGACGACACGAGCGCTTGGTGCTCGTGCCGCTGCGATCGAGCCGAGTGGGCCTGCCTTTGCTGATGAGGGGGGCGCTCACAAGGACCGCATCGCAGCTCACAGGCGGTCGCTCGCCCCTCTTCATCCGCCGGCCAGTTCACGTGGCCGCCGCTAATTGCAAGTGTCGTAAGTTACCGTCGCGGTGACGAAGTCGACGTACGCGCGCTCATTGCCCGCCGTATCGAGATACATGGGCGTGAGCGCGACGCCGAAGCTCGCCGCATTCACGGTCTCGGCGGTCCAAGTCGCACCCCACAGATCGGCCGGACCACCATAGATTTCGGAGTGGAAGGTGGTTGTCCAAGGCTTGGTGTGAGCGCGGTCCAACCCCACTGGCTGGCTATTGGCGAGCGCCCGCACGCTGTAGTCGCCGATCATGTTCTCCGACCCTGCAGCTTCGACGAAAGCGAACGAAATGCCGGATATCTTCGCGCCAGGCGGGAGCTCGAACTGAAAATTGCTGGCCGCCAGCTGATCCCGGTACGGGTTGCTGACCATGATGATCCATGCCGAAGACTCTTGCGTGCCACCCTCGGTAAGCAACTGGTCGAGGCCGAACCAATAGGTCGGTGGCAAGCAGTAGTCAGTGTTGCTGTGGATACATTCGGACGCGGCGCACGAGGCCTGGGTTCCACCCGCGGTTACGCAAGCGGTTGCGCAATCAGGGTTCGTCGCGCAGGCGTGGCTGTAGAGCGAGTAGTAGTCGGGCATGTACGGCGCGCTGAAGCCCGTGCTCTTCGCGCTGCGTGACGAGCGCGTTTGAGTGAGGCCCGAGCAGCCGGAACCACCGGCTGCGCCCGCAGTGCCTGCGAGGTTGCCGCCGCCTTGCCCGGCGCTCGCTCCGCCCGCGCCAGCCCCTCCCGCTGCGACTCCTCCGGCTGCAATTCCGCCGGCACCTGCGCTCGCGGTACCAGCCCCGCCAAGCGATGCTCCGCTCGCGCCGCCTTGCACCGCGACTCCACCTGCACCGGCGAGCGTTGCGCTGCCCGCAGTGCTGCCGTCAGCGCCCGCGGTTGGACCGGCACCCGCCGGATCACCCGATGGGTGGTCGTCGCTACAGGCCAGAGTGCCAAGCAACGTGAGCGAGGTGCTCCCGAGAGCCAACAGTGCAAGTCGACGCGCCATCATTCGTGTTTCCCAATCTCAGAAGAGTGCTCGAACCGAGCGGGCCCACCCCGCCCCCAGGCCCGAGTCTACTGCGTTCGGCCGCGCGCGGCAGAGGAGCAAAATCCTCGAATTCGAGACACGCGCGTGCGGCGGCGCGCGGCAGAGGAGCAAAATCCTCGAATTCGAGACACGCGCGTGCGGCGGCGCCCCCGTAGGCAATGGGCCCCACTATCGTTCCTTGCAGCTCGGAAAATTCCCAGCCAGAAAATTGCGCGCTCGCACTGTGATTGATTTCAGCAGTGAAGTGCGCGCAGGAAATCGAACCTGCACGCGAGTGAAAGCGTGCCGGAGCGCGCCCGAGCGCCGCGTTCGCACGTGCTCGCGCGAGTAGCGCGCATGAAGCACGCACACGGTGGAGTAGCGGGCATGAGCGCGCATGAGCGTGAGTGAACGGTGAGCTCACACCTGTTTCACGTGGCGATTCGATCCGAGTGCGATTCGGAAGTGTTGGACTGATGTCGAGCCGTATGAGAGAGTTCTGAGACCCATTTCGGGCGCTGATTGTTCGGAGCCTAATGAGGAGTAGTTCTATGTCGTCAAGGCTCATACACGGCTGGGCCGCTTCAGCCCTCGTCGCCAGCGCGGTCGCCGTTGCCTGTACCGGCACGCTCGACGTGCTGCCTTCGCAGTCCTCGTCTTCGTCCGGCGCGTCTTCGTCTTCATCCGGCGCCCCTTCGTCATCCGGCTCGGGCACGCTGCCCGGTGACGACGATTCACCAGACGCGGCCGCGGAGGTCCCGTTCGAGCCCGTGCAAGCCCGTGTGTACGTCGCCAAGGTGAAAAATCTGCTGCTCGGCCTACCAGCGACGGAAGAGGAGATCTCGGCCGTCGAGCAAGATCCGGCCGCTTTGCGTGACATGGTCGACGCCTGGTTCGTGCGTCCGGAAGCGCAAGCCAAGCTCGGCACGTTCTTCAGCAAAGCCTTCCAACAGACGCAAATCTCGCAGAATGATTTCTTCGACCAGCTGAGCGTCGACAATCTGAGCAACCTGCCGATGTTCACGCAGGCGCAAGAGTCCATGTCGCGAACGGCGTTGAAGACAATCGCCGAAGGCAAGCCGTTCACCGACACCGTTACCACGCACACTTTCATGATGACCCCAACGTTGATGGCGCTCTACCTCGCCCTCGACCAAGCGCAGGTCGACGACGCGGGCAAGCAAACGCTGAGCATCCCGATGCCGGATGGCACACTCAGCACCAACCAAGCGTTCTGGCTGACCTATCGAGCTCCTCTCGACCCGGCCGCAATGCCGGTCGTCCCGAACAACATCCCCCTGTCCGAGACAATCGATCCGGGGAGCCCCAACTTCATGCACTTCGCGATCCCGTCGCCCTTCAAGTGCAGCATGCCCACGTTGGATGACACCGGGCACGTGGTGCTCGACGCGAACGGCAACGCCGTGAAGGCGGACGTGCTCTACAACCAACGTAAGTACACCAGCGTATCTGCCGCATTTTTGGGGTTATTTGGCTGGGCCAGTCGCAACTACGTGAACGACCCGTCGGATAAAGACGGTCCTCCGACCTTGACCATTCCGGACGACGTGCCCGCGGACAAGAAGAACCTCTATCAATACAACTGCAGCGGCGGCGTCGCGTTCACCGCGCCGACCATCAACGCCCAAGACGTGATCTGGCGTCCAGTCACCGTGCGTGTAGCCAAGTCCGGAGACAAGCTGACGCCGTTCTACGACCTGCCCACGCTCCGCAGCGCGAACGAGATCGTCGTGCGCAGCCCGCGCGTGGGGTACTTTTCGACACCCGCGTTCTTCGCCAACTGGACGACCAACAACAGCAATCAGCACCGCGACACGCTCAATCAAGCGTTGATCGTGGCGCTCGGGCGTAGCATCAACCCCGTCGACAAGGGCACCTCGACCGTACTCGACAACGGCAAAGACGGGCAGCACTCGGATCCGACCAGCCCCTGTTACAGCTGCCACCAGACGATGGACCCGATGCGGAACATCTTCCGCCAAGCGTACACCTACTCGTATCACACGCAGCATGACCCGGCGCAGGTCTACTCCACCGCGTCTTTCGACTACTTGGGCAAGAAGGCCGCGCTCACGTCCTTCGACGACTTCGCCAACGCATTGGTCGACCATCCGCTCTATGCCAGCGCTTGGGTACAGAAGCTCTGTTATTACGCCAATTCGCGCGGCTGTTCGGAAGCCGATCCGGAGTTCGAGCGCGTCGTCGATGCGTTCAAGGACTCCAACTACGACTTTCACACGCTGCTGCTCGAGTTGTTCTCCTCACCGCTCGTGACCGGCCAAGCGGCGACCAAGACCTGGCGCGAGCTCGGCGAGACCGTCAGCATCGCGCGCCAAGATCACTTCTGCGCTGCGCTGACCAATCGCCTGCAGTTGACCACCAACTTGTGCGTCGGCATCACCGACAAGACGACGCAAATCGCGGTGACCAACAACATCCCGCTCGACGGTTACCTGCGCGGCGCGGAGGCCCCTGCCTTGTCCACCGCGCAAACGCCATTCTACCGTGGCGCGACCGAATCACTGTGCGCGTACGCCGCCAGCCTCACTGTCGACAAAACCAAGAGCCGCTACGACAGCACCAAGAAGGACGCGGCCATCACCGATTTCGTCGCCAACATCATGGGCATCACCTCGGCGGATCCGAACAGCGCCGCCGTCACGCAGCTTCTCACCGAGCACTTCGATGCCGCGGTCGCGGCGGGGGCTAAACCCACCGACGCGCTCAAATCCACCTTCGTCGTGGCGTGCTTGGCGCCCACCTCCGTCGCCATCGGCCTGTAAGAAGGACGTTATCCATGAGCATTCTCAACCGACGCCAAATACTGCAGGCCTCGCTCGCGGGCGCAGGCTTGATCGGGCTGCGCTCGATGGCCACCGGCCTGCCCGCCTCCTTCTTGTTGAATCCCAAGTCGGCTCGCGCCGACGACGCCTGCGCGACGAACGCGCAATATCTGATCTTATCCATGTCGGCCAACGGCGATGCCCTGAATTGCAACGTGCCCGGCACCTATGACTTGCCGGCTTCGTTCGCGGCGGGGACGGTCAATCACTCCGACCCGGCTGACATGTCGATGGCCGCGACCCCGCTCAAGATCGGCGGTCAACCGTGGACGGCCGCCAAGCCTTGGTCGACCTTGCCGCAGAACATCCTCGACCGTACGGTTTTTTTCCACCACTCGACGGGTACGGCAAATCACGGTGAGCTCGGTCGCGTGCTGCAGCTGTTCGGCGCGCTCCGACGCGGCCAGTGGCTGCCGTCTTACTTCGCGAAGACTTTGCGCTCCTGCTTCGACACGGTGCAGGCGCAACCGGTGACCATCGGCGGGGAACAACTATCGTTCGATGGTCAATACTTGCCCAAACTCACGCCCACGGGCCTCAAAGCAGTGCTCTCGGCACCGCAAGATCTGGCCGCCAAGTTGCAAGGCCTGCGTGACGAAACGCTGAACAAGCTGAACGCCACGTTGAAAGAAAACCGCGCGCAAACCACGGCCGAGCGCGCCTACCTCGACAACATGGCCCTGTCGCAGACCGACCTGCGCAAGATGGTCGAGCAGGTCGCTACCGACCTTGCGACCATCCAGAGCGACGACGCGAGCAACCAGGTGATTGCGGCCGCGCTTTTGATCAAGATGAACGTGACGCCCGTGGTCACGATTCATCTGCCATTTTCCGGCGACAACCACAGCGATGCCAACTTCAACAACGAAGCCGTGCAGACCAACGCCTCGGTCAACAACATCAAGACGTTGATGAGCAAGCTGAAGGCCTACGGCTTGGAGGACAAAGTGACGTTCGCCACGCTGAACGTATTCGGGCGCGAGTTCAACACCCAGAATGGGCGCGGGCACAACGCCTCGCACTCCGTGGCGTTGATGATAGGTAAGGGATTCAAGGGCTCCGTCGTCGGGGGGATCGTCCCCGGCGGTCACGCGGCGGACATCGACCCGAGCACGGGCGCGGCCGCCGACGGAGGTGATCTTGCGGCGAGCAACAGCCTGGCGTCAGTCGCAAAGACGCTGGGGGCCGGCATTGGTCTCACCGACGCTCAGCTGAACGACCAGATCACGTCGGGCACGGCCCTCCGCAGTGTAATCGCCTGACTCCCTGATGCGCCCAAGCCTCCTTCTCGCGCGCGGCCTCGCTTTGGCCGCAGCGCTATTCATGGCTTTGCCGATGGCAGCGGCCACGCCGGCCAAACGCGCCAAGGGCAAGCGAACGACACCGGCCGCCGCCGACTACGCGCCCACCACGCAAGAAAGCGAGGCCAAAGCAAAACCCGAAGTGCCGGCGTCGCTGCCGGCGCCGGTGGAGGAGCCGGCGCCGGCGCCAGCGGCCGAGCCACCGAGCGCAACGAACACTACCCGACCTTCGACGGCCGACGCTTCACTCGCCGATTCCGGCAACGAACGCGAAGGCAATCAGCTCGCCGAAGCAACGCTCGCTCAGCGTGAGGCGGCGCGCATTGCGACCGGTCGCACGGAGGTCGGTGTATCGGTCAGCGTGGACGTCGGCAGCCGCCGCTTTCGCTTCAATGACGAAGTGGGCGCTCGGCTCAGGCCGTACAAATTGCCAATCGCACCGATGCTGAGCTTCGGCCTCGAGGCGTACCCACTCGCAGCCAGCAATGTGCCCGTGCTGCGCGACCTTGGTTTTCGTGGCCGCGTCAGCCGAGCATTCGCGGTCGACTCGACAACGCCCGAAGGCTCGACAATCGACACCCACTGGACACGTTTCGGCGGTGACGTGCGTGAGCGCCTGCTGATCCCCGGTCGGCATGCGCTGGAGTTCGGCGCATTCGTGGGTATGGACGCGAGCTACTTCTCGATGAGCAGTCGGTCTCACGTCGCAGCCCTTCTCCCCTCTGCGCGCACTCTTGCCGTCCGATTCGGCTTGGACGCGCGCATCTTGGTCGCCGGGCGCTTCTCCGTCTTGGTCGATGCGGCTTACCTCGCAGTGACCACGCCGGGCGCGATCTACGACCGTTTTCGTGACCCGAGCCTTGCGGGTGTCGACGGCAGCCTCGGCTGTGCCGTGGCGCTGATTCCCGGTTTGGAGGCGCGGCTGAACGCCCGCTACACGCGCTACTTCGCCAGCTTCGAGCCCAAGGTCGGCGATTCGATCGTCGCGGGCGGGGCACTGGACGAGCTGTTTCAAGCTGGCTTGGGAGTTCGCTATGCGCATTGATCACTCCGCGATCGCCCTTTCGCTCGCGCTCGCGCTCGCCCCCGCCCTCGCGCTGAGCACACTGACCGGCTGCCCCGGCACGCTCGAAGACAAACAGCGTTATCTGGATGCGATCAACGCGGGCAGCAGCGGTAGCACCGGTAGCGCCGGCCAGAGCAATGGCGGCAAAGCGGGTGACGACACCACGCCCAACGAAACGGCGGGCGAGGCCGGAGCGGACTCTGGCCCGTGCGGCGATGTCGTCACACGCATTTTCGAGCCGAGTTGCGGCGGAACCGGCTGCCACGGCTCGGTCGCCGCGCAACAAGACTTGGACCTCGTATCGCCAGGGGTCGCATCGCGCGTGGTCGGCGTCACCGGCACCGGCTGCTCCGTCACCCTTGCGGATCCCGACAACCCCGAGGCGAGCCTGATCTATCAAAAGCTATCTCCGACCCCGCCCTGCGGCTCACCCATGCCGCTCGCACGCCCCGCGCTCAGCGATCGAGACGCAGCCTGTGTGCTCGCATGGATTGCGGCGCAGTAGCGCCCAGCACCCGTCGCAAGCCGGCGACTCGCACGATTCACGCGCTCGCTTCGGGCGGAATGCTGCTGCTCGCTTTGTCATTTGCGCCCACGGGAGCCGCGGTTCCGGCCGCGCCCGGCCGCAACTTGGACTCTGACTAGGGTGCGATCCCCAGTTCCGAGAGCAGGGTCTGGGCGCGATCCACGTCGGTCAGCAAATACAGGATGAACCGCAGATCGACGTGGATCGTGCGCGTGGACGGCACGAAGGCCCAGTCCGAGGCCACGGATTCGAACGTGCCGTCGAATGCGAGACCGACGAGCTCACCGCGTGCGTTGAGGGTCGCTGAACCGGAGTTGCCGTTCGTGATGTGCAGGTCGCTCATGAAATCGACCGGAACGTCGCCCAGCGCCTTGTCGAAATAGGCGGAGCGATTGGCCGTCTTGGCTGCGTCCAGCAAGCGTTGCGGCGCGTTGAACGGAGCTTTCCCGGTGTTCTTGGCGACCATTTGGCGCAGGCTCGTGAACGCGCCGATGTTCGCGCCCGGCGCGCCCGGGGGCGCCGGTTGCACGGTGCCATAAGCAATGCGGAGCGTCGCGTTTGCGTCGGGGGCGACCGCGCCGCCTTTGAATGCCAGCAGCGCGGCGAGGTAACGAGGCTTCAGCAGCCGCAGCTTGCCAGCGAAACGCTTGGAGCGCTCTTCAGCGGCGCGCAGAGCAGGATAGAGCTTGGCCGCCAAGCGCACGATAGGGTCCGGGGACTGCGCGAACGCGGCGAAGCGCCCGCGATCGAACAGGTCGAGACGCGCTTTCTCATCGCCCAGCTGGCTTTGGTCGTACAGCTTGGCGATGGCCGCATCGAGAGCGGCATCGCTCGTATCCTTGCCGGCGATCAGCGCGAGGGCGGGTGTGCGGTGCTTCGCGTCGCGGGTGCGATCGCGCTGCAACGCGAGCTTGAGCAACGCGCGGTCGAGCTTCACATGGTAGCTGGCGGCGATCGCTTTCTGTTCGTCGCGCAGCCGTGACACGTTGCGTTCCTGAAATTCCGGGTCGCGCTTGGCGTCCGGCTTTTGCCGCTCATCCGCCATGCGCAGGCTTCGGTAAGCCGAGAACAGCAGCCGCGGCATCAGGAACTCCGACTGCAACGCCGTGTCTGCTTCTCGCGTCTGTTCGTTTTGAGCGAAGGCCCGCTCGATATCGTGAAGGGCGGTGCCGTACGAAGCCTTGCTTGTAGCGTCGGCGTCGATGAACGCCTGCAGCGCGTTGTCTTCCGCGGTTCGCTTGTCCAGCAGCCGATCGCGCTTCATGCCTTCCAGCTCGCCCAGGTGCTTGGTGCGGTAATTGTCGAAGCCGCGCCGACGACCGGTGGCTTTGATCCCAACCTCGGGGTCGTCTTGGGAGAGGCTCGAGATCAGGGCCAAGTACGCGTCGAACATCTGCAGCTGCTCGGGATAAAGCACCTGTTCGGTTTGGCGCATCTCCGTTGCGGTTACGAGCAAGGAGGTGCGCCCTGGATAGCCAGCGACGAATACCAGGTCTCCCTCGCGCAGCGGCGCGGCCGCCAGCTTCAAGAACGATGGCGGCTGATACGGCACGTTGTCGAGCGAGTAGTCCGCCGGCAGTCCGTCTTTACCCACGTACGCGCGAAAGAACGCGACGTCTCCGTCGTGCCGCGGCCAACGCCAGTTGTCCACTTCACCACCGAAATTGCCGATCCCCTCGGCCGGCGCATACACGATGCGAATGTCCCGCAGTTCGAGTGATTCGATCGCGAAGTAGCGCAAGCCCGCATACATGCTCACGAGACCGCAACGCACGCCTGGTCGCGCCTTTTCGCAGCTGGCAACGATCTCCTTCTCGAGTCGCTCGAACTCGAGCTGACGCGCCAGGTCGTCCTGCACTTTGTCCAACACGGGGCGAATGCGCTCGGTCACCTCGGTCATCTTGGAAAGCACGCGTAGACGAGAGGAGGGGCCACTCGAACGCTCTTCGGCACGGGTCTTGGCCAGCGTGCCCGTCTCGAGCAGGTTCTCGCTAGCGCTCGAATTGTGCTGCAGGGCGCCGGTCGCGCAGTGATGATTGGTGATCACGAGCCCATCCTTCGACACGAAGGACGCCGAACAACCGTTGAGATTCACGATCGCGCTCAGCAAGCTCGACTTCGGATCCGAGAGCAACGCAGGGTCGATCGCCAAGCCGAGGTTCGACAGCTCCGCGGCGTGCTCCGGCATCTGGGCGGGCAGCCACATCCCGCCATGGTTCTCGAACGCTGGGCGCGGGCTAGGGAGCGGGCTAGGCGCTGCGGCCGGCGCAGGTGGCGCAGCCGGTGGCGGCAACGCGGGCGGCGACTGCGCTGCGCAACCCAAGAAGGCCGCACTCAGCATCAACGTGCATGAAGACGACACGAAGCGGCCCACAGTACCTTTCGACATGGGCCGCCATGCTAGTCGTTTGCGCGCGTAGCGCTACTCACTACTTCGTGGGGATCACGCGTTCTTCCAGCGTGACGTTCACGCTCTTTCCGGCATCACGCGCGGAATTGGCCAGCGTGACGCGGTAGATCCCGGGGGCGATGCGGAAAGCGTGGCGCTGGGGCTCGTACATCGCAAGCAAACGCGGGTCGACGGTGACGGTGATGTCTTGCGCCGCACCGGGTGCGAGCTCGACTTTGCTGAATGCGCCCAAGCGCAGCGGGGCTTCCCAGCCGCCAGCGGCCGGCGACACGTACACTTGAGCCACGCTCTGGCCGGTAACTTTGCCGGTGTTGCGCACGCTGAAACTGACCTTGAGCTCTCCGCCTTCGACGCGCGCTGAAAGCTTGTCTTGGCTGAAGGTCGTGTAGCTCAAGCCGTGACCGAACGGGAACAGCGGTTCGAAGGCCTTCTTCGCGTACCAGCGGTAGCCCACGGCGGCCCCTTCGTCGTAGCGAACGTCGAAGTGCGCGGGCGCGGCGATCGCATCTCCCGCGATTTTGCTGCGCGGCAACTGATCGAGCGAGCGCGGGAACGTAACGGGCAGACGACCCGAAGGATTGACGGCCCCGCTCAACACCCGCGCGATCGCTTGGCCGCCTTGGCTACCGGGGTACCAAGCTTCGACCACACCCGCGACTTGGTTGAGCCACGGCATGAGCACGGGCCCGCCGGTCTCGAGCACGACCACGGTGCGCTTGTTGGCGCCGGCCACGGCGGCCACCAGCTTGTCCTGTTCGTCAGGCAGCGTCAGCGAGAAGTCGACCGACTCGGTGGTCCATTGCGCAGCGAACACGATCGCGACGTCTGCCTCGTGCGCGGCGGCCGCGGCCGCCTTGAGATCCGTGCCGTCTTGCCAAGTAACGGTCGCGTTGGGCAGAGCGCTGCGCAGCGCCGCGAGCGGAGAAGAGCGCGCGTACACGAGAGGCCCGGGCCAGCCCTGCGGGCCGAGGCCGGGCACCGCGATGCCGCCCGGTGGATACACCTGGGCCGAACCTCCGCCGGTCAGTACGCCCACGTCCGCGTGGCTGCCGAATAGCGCAATGCGCTGGGTTTTGGCCGAAAGCGGCAGTACGCCCTGATTTTTGAGCAGCACGATGCCGGCCTCGGCGCCGGCCTGCGTCACCCGAGCGTGCTTGTCGAAATCGATCGGGCCGATTCGTACCGGATCATCGACCGCACCTTTGGCGATCAACGTGCGCGCGATGCGGCGCACCATGTCATCGAGCCGAGCTTGCGGCACCTGCTTCTTGCCGATAGCGGTTGCGAGCTTGTCGAGCCAAACGTACTCGCCCTTCTTGGCGACGCCCGTCTCTTGGTCGAGGCCGTGGTTCGCGTTCAGCACGGTGTCGTGCTGGGCGCCCCAATCGGTCATCACGTAGCCCTTGTAGCCCCAGTCTTTCTTCAGCACTTGATTGAGCAGCCAGTCGTTCTGGCACGCGTAGCTACCGTTGACCAGGTTGTAGCTGCACATCACCGAGCCCGGGTCACCCTGCTCGATTGCGATCTGGAAAGCCAACAAGTCGGACATGCGCGCGGCCGCCTCGTCCACCAACACGTTGACGCGGTCGCGGCCCGTCTCTTGATCATTGAGCGCGAAGTGCTTGACCGTGGACACGATGTGGTTGGACTGGATGCCGCGCACGAACGCGCCGACCATCGTGCCCGCGAGCAACGGGTCTTCACCGCCGTACTCGAAATTTCGGCCATTTCCGGGCTCACGCATCAAGTTCACGCCGCCCGCGAGCATCACGTTGAAGCCGCTCGAGCGCGCTTCACTGCCGATCATTGCGCCGCCGCGTTCTGCCAGCGCGGGGTCCCAACTGCCCGCGGTCAAGATGCCGGAAGGGAGCAGCGTGCGGTACAGCTCGGGCGGAGCTTCACGCTGGGTCGCAACGCCGCTACCGGCGTCGGTCTGCCACTGCGCGGGGAAACCGAGCCGCGGCACACCGGGCACATAGCCCGCAGACTGCGGGCGCGCTTCCTTGAAGTTGTAGTGGTTCCAACCTTGTTGCACGCCAAAGTAGCCGGTGACGAGCGTGAGCTTCTCTTCTAGCGTCATCGCGCCGAGGAGCAGGTCGGCGCGTTGGTCGGGGGAGAGCTGCTGGTCCATCCACGGCCGCGAGGCAGGTGGCGCGGTGTCCACGGCGGCACTCGCCGACAGCACTGGCGCGGGGCGCGGAGCGGGACTAGGCGGCGTCGCGCAGGCAACGAGCAGCGACCCAAAGCCAAAATAGAGACCAAATGCAGTTGAAATTCGCATGAGACTTACACTGGGAAATCGAGGAAATTGCCGCTGAACATCAGCAGCGAGAGCACTGTCCAGGAATGATTGTAGTAACGGCTGCGAGCCAAAAGCGTGCCGGTGCGGACTCGCGCGTACGCCGCGTCGATGAACGGGCGATATCGGGCGTCGTGCATCGCGCCCACCGCGGCGGCGCCGACGAATACCGCCGAACCCGGATTCGGGCGCGCGGCGCGCGGGTCGGGCGCGGGCTCGCCGCTCAGCGTGTAGCCGTCCACGATCTGATCGGCTCCCACGCGGGCGAAGAACGCGCTCACGCGCCGCAGGTACTCGAGCGCACGCGGATCGCGCGCCGCAGCCCAGTCTTGGGCGATGCGAAACGGCAAACGCGCGGAGTCGTACTGATAATTGGTGAGCGCGCCCGCAAAAGCTTCGACCGGCGCGCCTGCCGCGTCGCACCAGGCGGGCACCAGCCCATTGTCGCGATTGCCATTTCGTTCGTTGAGGCTCGCAAATACGATCTCGTAGCCGCGGTCGATCACGCGCAGCCAGCCCGAGTTGCCCGAAACTTCCGCAAAAATTCGATACTGGTGCGGCGCAAAGTAAGACGGATTGAAGACGTTTTGCCCACGCCAATCATCTCCCGGCAGCAGCATGTCGGCAAAGCGATCGTGGTCGACCTCACATTCCCACACGCGCTCGATCTGCCGCCGCGCGCAGGCCAAATACGGCTCTCTGAGCGCGCCCTGACCGCCCCACTGCCGGTGGGCCATCACCAGGGCCCAAGCGATGTCCTCGTCCGAGTCGGTCGCTGCGCCCACCGCGAGCGGCGCCGAGCCATCAGGGGCAATGTACCAATCCATCAGCCCGCTCTTGTTCTCGAAGCACAAGGCGTAGCGATACAAGTCATCGAACAGCGCTTGCTCGTCACACAGCACCGCGATGATCATCCCGTAGGCGATGCCTTCGGATACCGTCGAGTTGGCCACGCCGTCGGGCGTGTCGGGCCGGCGCGCGCGCAAAAATCCGCGCGCGCCGTCGGCGGTCACGATCTCGCTGCGCCAAGCGTCGAACGCGCGCCGCGCATCCGCGGGCGTTGCCGCCGTTGGGTAGCATAAATGTTCGAGCTGGCGCGTGTGGGGGAACGGAAAGCGACTCATCTCGCCGCTCACTCGCACGAGCCAACGTCGGCGATCGTCGTGTGTACGATGAAGTCCGAGTCGATCGTGTGTCGCTCGGCAAAGAACAGATCTAGCGGGTACTTTTGGCCCACCACCATGCCAAACGTCGGGGCTATCGCATCCAGTCTCACGCTCGCCGATTGGATCGTATGTAAGCCACCCAGATCAATCGCCAACTGATCCGCGATGAAGACCCATACGTCGTCGTCACCGGAGAAAGAAAAGACCTCTCCCCCCCGGTACACGAACTCCGTGTGTGTCTCGAGGGTGAAGTGGTAGTTGTGCATGTTGCCTTCATTGCCGAAGAGCTGGTCGTCGATCGGGAAAAATCGCCGACTATCGTAGAAATAACTGCCGGCCGAACGGCTGTCTTCCATCAGCTGCAAATTCACGCTCGTCGATAGATTCACGCCCGGCGTGTCGTTGTACCAAACGTCGAAGCCCTTTTTGCCTGACGGCGTCGTGCGCGTGGTGGGCATGCCCGCGTACACCGGCTTGCGATCGGGCCCGATGCGCTTCTCGACCATGCCGCGGTCGTTCACGTCTCCGGACACTGGCAGTTCGAAATCGCTTTGCCACTCGTGGAAATCCCGAACTGTCGTGCGGAGTACCGGCGGCTTGGGCAACGGCGCATCACACACGCCCCAAGTTCCGCCCGTGCACGTCTCGTGGCCCGAGCCACACACGCTGCTGCAGTCCCGCTGTGCCACCGGCACTACGCACGTCTGCCACTTCTCGTTCTCGCAGCTCTGCTCGCCAGCTCCGCAAACGTTGCTGCAGCTCCGGACCGCGACCGGAATCACGCACTTACCCAGCTTACCGTTCGCACAGGTGCGCACGCCAGCGCCGCACACGCCAGAGCAAGCGATCTCGATGCTCGCCACCCGACACTCGGCCCAATAGCCCGCCGCGCAGGTCTGCGTTCCCGCCCCGCACTGATCCTGGCACGGTCGAGTCTCGCCCGGCTGCCCGCAGGCCTCTGCCAACTCGATCTCCGTGCGCGCCCCGCAATCCGGCAAGGCCGTCAACGCAAGCAGCGAAAGCAGGCACCCGAAAAAACAGGACGACGCGCGTGACACGCGCGCGAGCGTATCAGCAATCGTTCGGGTTTCGATGGTCACCCTGCGAGTCGCATCGCGCCACTGCCTTCGGCGCCACAGGACGGCCGACGGAAAGGCAGTGGCGCAATTGTCAATGATCTTGCCCAGATCTGCTGCACCGCCGGCCCCGCCCCGTGAAAATCCTCACTTCGAGCGCGGCGCGGCGGCGCGAATTTGCTCTTCGGTGGGGGCCTGGGGCGCACCGCGCGGGTCGCGCGAATTTTGGAACTGCACCATCCACCCCGGGTACTCCGCGGGCAGCGCGCTGGCCTGATCGAGCGTAGCGAGTTGCTCGGCGCTGAGCTCGAGCTCCGTCGCGGCCAAGTTGTCTTCGAGTTGTTCGAGGCGCTTGGCACCGATGATGATACTCGTGACGAAGGGCTTACTGAGCTGCCAGGCGAGCGCCACGCGCGCCACCGAGGTGCCGGTTTGCTCTGCCACTTGGCGCAGCGCGCCGAGCACGGCGGGTAGCCGCTGCATGTCCACCGGTGGAAAATCGAAAGACGCGCGGCGCGCGTCGGCCGGTCCTTTCTTGTCCGGATCGAACTTGCCGGATAGCAGTCCACCGGCAAGCGGGCTCCAGGGTAAGATCGCGATGCCGCGCGCCTGGCTCATCGGCGCGATCTCGCGCTCGATGTCGCGGCCGGCGATCGAGTAATAAACTTGAGCGCTCTGGAAGCGCGCCAGCCCGTTTTGCTCGGCAAAAGTGATGGCATGAGAGGCGAGCCACGCAGGCAAATTGCTGAAGCCGACGTAGCGCGCCTTGCCGGAACGGACCACGTCATCGAGCGCGCGCACGGTTTCTTCGATCGGCGTCACTGGGTCGAAGCCGTGGATCTGATACAAGTCGACGTAGTCGAGCCCGAGCCGGCGCAGACTGCCGTCGATACTGGACAGAATGTGCGCGCGTGACAGCCCGACCTGATTGACTCCCGGCCCGACGCGTCCGCGCACTTTCGTCGCGATGACTACCTGTTCGCGTGGGCGAGCGAGCGCCGCGAGCGCCCCGCCCACCAACTGCTCACTTTGACCCTCCGAGTAAACGTCCGCCGTATCGATGAAATTGACGCCCGCTTCGAGCGCTTTGCCCACGAGCGCGCTCACCTCTTCTTGGCCGAGCTTGCCGATGGCTTGCCAAATGCCACCCGTGCCACCAAAGGTCATGGCGCCCAGGCAGAGCTCAGAAACATACAGACCCGTATTGCCCAGCAGGTTGTAACGCATGGGCATAGTCCTAGAGCAGCCCCGCGAGGCGGCAAGGGGTCGCCGCGGGCGCCGCAGAATCACTGCACGATCGTCAGGCGCCAGCGCTGTTCGTCGCCATTGCTGGCCGCGCGTTGTTCGATGGCCGCGCCGTCGTCACTCGCACCGCCAACCACGCTCACGAACTTGTTGCTGTGCTTGTTGCGAATTTGCACGAGTCCGCCGCCCAAATCGCTCAGCAACCAGGCTTGGTTGTCGCCATCGAGGTTCTGCCACTGCTCGAGCTTCACGCCGTCGGCGGTGGATTCGTCCGGTACGTCCAACACTTTGCTGCTGCCCACGTTGGTGATGCGGAAATAGCCCGCGCCGTCGTATTTCAAGCCCCACTGCTGATTCGTGGCACTCCCGCTCGGGTTTTGGATAATCGACGCGCCATCGGCGCTGGAGGCGCCTTCGACCTCGAGCGCCTTGCCGCTCTTGGCGTTGACGAAGCGAAAGTTGCGCGTGGTACCGGTCACGGTTCCCGCGCCCGCATCGATGGTGAGCGTGTTGTTCCAGCTCATGTTCATGGACGTCGCCGAGGGGAACGTGATCGGTTGCCAGACGTACGTGGAGTCGTTGACGCGGCCACCCCAAGCGCCGGCCCAGCGATCCCCCAAGTACAAGTATGACGTGCCGGCCGTGCCTTGCACCGGCAGCACGTAGGTGGATTGCGAGTAGAACGTGTTGCCGTCAGCGACGTTTTTCATCGCCGACCAACCGCTGGCGATCGAGCTGGAAGTGGCGTAGCTCGCTTGGTTCGGATCCCAACCGGTGGCACCGGACGTGAGCAAGAAATACGTGCCGTTGCGCTTGAACAGCGCAGGAGCCTCACGGTGCCCGCCCTTGAACAGCGTTGCCGCGAGCTTGTCGACCTTCAGGTAGTCGGCCGTGAGCAGGTACAAATTCAAGTCATAGTTCTCGTTCGTGGCGGAGATGAAATAGGCCTTCTGGTCGTCGTCCACGAACAGGCCGCAATCGCGCGACATGTAGCCCGGCTTGCCGTGATCCGTCACGTCGCCGCCCGCCGAGAATGGCCGGAAGCTGCCCTGATAGGTGTAGTCGCCGTCGACGCTGTTCGATACGGCGACGGCCGCGCGCGCCTCGCCGTAGTTCACGCCGTTTTCCCAGTGCATCCACATCACGTACTTGCCCGTGGCCGCGTTGTAGACGACCTTCGGTCGCTCGATGTTCGCGGGGTTGAGCTCGGCGTGCGACGACGAGCGCAGCACGTCCTTCGTGAACTCCCAATTGCGCAAGTCGCGCGAGCGATAAGCCGATACGGCGTAGAAGCTGCCGTTCGCATTCCGGTTCTCGCCAAACCAGTAGTAATTTTCGCCGACCTTGATCATGCCGCCGCCGTGGGCTTGAATCGGTTTGCCCGCGGTGTCAGCCCACTGAATGCCATTCACCAGCGGCTGCGCCGGGCCCGTCGGTGTAGGCCCGCCGCCCGCGCCCGCTGTTCCTGCGCCGCCTGGCAAACCGCCGCCAGCATTGCCTGCGCTGCCAGGATTGCCCCCACCGGCACTCGTCCCGCTACCCGCTGCGCCGGAGCTCGCCTGACTACCGGCTGCGCCGCTCGACCCCGCGTGCGTACCGCCCGCGCTGCTCGTGGCCCCGCCGCTCCCTCCGCTTGAGGTCGTGCCTCCGGCAAAGCCCGCAGCGGCGCTCGCGCCCGCGCTCGTCGCGCCGGCACCCGCACCGCCTGCAACGGCTGGATCGTCGGAAGCGCTACAGGCGACGAACGCGATAGCCGAGAGGGACGAACTCCAGAGCAAACATGAGCGAGCGAACCGCATTCCAGACTCCACGACTTTCAGTGAGCACTGCACACTCATGGCGACCGACACATCGCGACCGACACATCGCGACCGACACATCGTGACCGAACGACCCCGCACTGGGAAGAAGCCGCAGCGCAAAGCAAGCCGAGCCGAAAATTGTGCTGTGGCGCGTATCATTGTGCTGATAAGTTGGCCGTCCATGAGCGCTATCAAATCTTGGGCTTGGCCTCTGTTCGGTGTGACGGCGATCGCGTTGGCGTGCTCGGGTACGGACTCCAAGAGCCCCCTGCCCAGTGCCGAAGCAGGCGCGGCAGGTGATTCGGGCGATTTCGCGGGCAGTGGCGGCTCCTCCGCGAGCACCGGCGGCGCCAGCGGCGAGGGCGGCAAAAGTGACGCCGGAGCCACCAGCACCGAAGGGGGCGCGTTCGGCGCCGCCGGGGCCGGTGATGCCGGAGCCGGCGGTGACAGCGCAAGCCCACTCTCGCTGAGCGACCTCGCAGGCGACTGGTCGGGCACACTGATCAACACCTACGTCTGCGAGAGCAATCCCGAGCGCATCGATGTCGCAATCGAAGGCTCGACGGTGACCACCGGCCCTTGGCCATCCCAAGTGGGCACGACGGGCACCATTGCGCAGCAAGCGGGCGGCTCTTTTGCGCTCACGCTCCCGGTCGCTGCTACGCAGTACACCGCAGCCTCCACCTTGTATGGGCAGCTCTACGTCGACCCTTCTGCCCAATACGCTCTATTCGTCACGCAAGAAGTCGATCAGGGGAACGACTACACCTACGGCAACATCGCGATCTTGCAACGCGATGGCGCGCCCAGCACCGACTTTTCCGACGCGGATTTGGTCGGACATTGGGCAGGCGTTGGCGTGCACTTGGATCAGGAGCTGGCCACGACCGACACCTTCGATAGCCAGGGATCCTTTTACTTCGACAGCGAGAACCAGGACTTGATCCACTTCGGTGGCGTGGACGTAGACGGCGAATTCTCGGCGGACGGCGTTGGGGACGGGGGTGAATTCTCGGCCTGGACCTCCGAGGTTACCCAGAACGATGAATCCTACGGCGGCATCTTTCTCTTGTCCGACGACAAGCGCGTGCTCGCCACGGCA
>Ga0247740_1000233_pt1 | contig 29769 bp, 24 predicted proteins | sample UWRJL148409B2_FD_180942 | JGI IMG/M metagenome (GOLD analysis project Ga0247740, IMG submission 180942) | Plant litter microbial communities from Arlington Agricultural Research Station in Wisconsin, United States - UWRJ-L148-409B-2 | ecosystem: Environmental > Terrestrial > Plant litter >...
GCGTCATGCCACGGCCGCTCGCTCGCGATGCGCTCGGGCTCGGACTTCGGACTCGCTACTATCGAGATCTGACCGAGCCGTGGCCGGAGCTCGACTATTTCGAGATCATCAGCGAGAATTTTCTGACCGAGGCGGAGGGGCCCCGCTACCACCTCGATCGGGTTCGCGAGCGCTACCCAATCGTGCTGCACGGCGTCGGCCTGAATTTACTCGGCCCAGAGCCCCCCTCCAGCGACTATCTGGATCGCGTCGCGGCCCTCGCGGAGCTGGTGGACGCTCCTTTCGTCACCGACCATTTATGCTGGACCGGCGCTCGAGGTTTGTCCCATCACGACTTGCTGCCCGTACCCCACGTGCCCGAGCTCGTCGAGCTCGCCGCTGAACGAGCCCGGCACGTGCAACGGCACCTCGGTAGGCCGTTCGGGCTCGAGAACCTCTCGAGTTACGTGGAGTTCAAGGACTCCACCATGACCGAGTGGGACTTCTTCGCCGAGGTCGTCGAACGTGCGGAGTGTGGCTTCATGCTCGACCTCAACAACGTCTATGTGTCGAGCGAAAATCATCGCTTTTCGCCGACGGACTACCTGGCGCGCATCGACCTTTCGCGCGTGCTCCAGGTGCACGTCGCGGGGCATACCCGCGAGGCAAACGGCACGCTCATCGACACGCATGATCAGCCCGTGGCCGACGCGGTGTGGCAGCTCTACGCGCAAACCTTCCGCCGGCAAGCGTTTCCGACCTTGCTGGAGTGGGACGCTCACATTCCGCCGCTGGTCGATGCACTGTCCGAGCTCGCGCGCGCCAAGGCGGTGCGAGCCTGAGCTGGCCCAGCTCGCCCGACTGGTTGCTGGCGCTTCAGGCGCGCTTCAGCGATTTGATGCGTACCCCTTTGGACCGCGCCACGGGCAACTTGCGCGCGGTCACAGGCACGTATGACGGTGCGCTGGTCGGAGCCGCGCGGCCGAGCCCCGCGCTCAGCAGCGCTGAGCGCCTGTCCATTTATCATCGCCAGTATTGGTTTCGGCTGTTCACGGTGCTCCAGGGGCTATATCCGCTGACCGCACGTCTCGTCGGCTACTGGCATTTCAACGAGTTTGCCGCGTACCATCTGGTGAAGCGCCCGCCTCGCGGGTTCGACATCGACGCCATCGGAGACGATTTCGAAGCGAGCCTCGCCGAACAGCTGCTCGAAAGAGAAACCGTGGTGACCGACTCACATCGCTGTCTCGAAGCAGCGGCGGTGCTCGACGCCGCTCGCGTGGACGCGGCGTTCCACCGTGTCACCCGCGCGCCTCGAAGTGAGCCGCTTCGTCCCGGCCCGGCCGATGCGCCCCGCTTCGTCGACAGCTGCTTGCGCCTCTCGCCTAGCGTCGCAATCTTTCATGAACGTTGGCAATTGGCCGAGCGTCGCATGGCCTTCGTGGAACAGCACGACGATACGCAAATCGAGCTCGGCGAGCGCTGGGCGGCGCCCCGTCACTGGCTGTTGACGCGCCAGACCTCGAAGCTCGGGCTCCTGGAGTTGGAACCTCGCGAGGCTGAGTTACTGACGCTGCTGCAGCAGCTGCCGCTCGAGCAGGCGCTCGGGCGGCTCGAGGCGGCGGCCGCGACGGCTGAGCGCGCGCTGTTGCCAGAGCGCGCTCAGGCATGGCTCGCGCGTAGCGTCCGGCTCGGCATCTGGGCCGCGTTCGTCGAAGCTCAAAAGTAGATCCCCCGATTCAGCCGAGCGCGTCTCCCGACTGCACGCGGACCGGGCGCGTACCACGGCCGCCATTGCGCACACTTGACGCCTGCGGCTGAGTGCGCGGCGGAAGCACGACCATTCGAAGGCTGCGACAACGCGCCGCAGCGTTCTAGCCGGGGGGGCGCGCTCGCGCTAGCTTGTGGCCCGATGTCTTCCAATTCGCAAGATTGCCCGGCGCCCGATGCCCTTCCGCCCAGCTCGAAGCTGTTGTGCGCCGCGCTGGCTGGCTTGCTCGCCGTGTCGGTGACCGCATGCGCTGACGACGACGCTGGTTCGCCGCAGATCACCTCGAGCCACCAAGTCGAAAGCCTGGACGCGGATGGCTTCAAGGCCTTGTGCGATGCGAGGGCAGGGGTCGTCGAGGTCATCGCCCATTGCGGTGGCTTGGCATCCGGTCGAGGGTTCGCCTACGACAGCACGATCGACGAACTGTCCGAGCATACTTGCAAGGGCGCCAACACTTGCGCTGGCTGGAACTGCCTGACCGATTGATAGCGCACCCACTACTCGCGACGTGCTGAGACAGCGAGGTTTGCGGTTCGCCCGGGGTGGCCCTGTTGCGACCTTGCGTCGGCGAGGCTGCGACGCTCTGTCGCGCGACAAGCACCACGCGCGCTCTCGGGCGCGGCTCTTTACCACGGCCAGCAATGACTGATAGTGCCCGTGACGACTCCCACGTTGTTTCGAGGGAGAAGGAGGCATCGAGCGGAGCCAGCCGCCGCCCACCAATCAGGGGCGCTTGACCAAACTTTCGATGATGAGCGAGCCGGTGCCATCGTCGTGGAACGTGAACTCCACATGATCGCCGGGATTGAGCCCTCGCCGCAGTGCGGGCGATGCGACGAAGGGCATGGTCATCGCCTTCATGTATCCGGGGATGTCCTCGTGCGCGATCCAGAGCAGCCCTTTCTCCGCATCGATCGAGCGCACGGTGCCGCGAGCGGCGTACCTCGGCGCGGGCGTGGTGGCCGTCGAATCGACGCTGCCCGAAAGTGCCGGATGCGGCGCCGCGTTTGCGCCACTAGCGGGCTTGGAGCAGTCGAGCAGCAGGGCCACCAGCAACAGACTCGCAGTGCTATCCATCGAGTTCACCCAGGTACCACGCCACTCACGCAAGGGCTTGCGACGAATCGTCGCAGATCAACCAGCGAATCTGCGGGCGTCCCCGCGTCCGGAGCTTTGAGCTACGCGACGGCCCGCACCGTCCGAGCCCGCTAGCCAAACCAACTAACGAACGTAGCCGATCCAAAACTCACTGGTGAAACTCTGCACCGTGTTTGCGCTCAGTTGGTCGATGCCCGGCGCGTAGCGCTGCGCGAAGCCCGCGCGGAAAGGGCTGGTCCAGGGCTGGAACGAAATCGCAGCGCCGACTTCGGTGATGCGCTGCGCGGTGCCGGACTGCTCGCGCTGCTGTACGCGCACGTTGCCCTCCCAGCGCGTCGAGAGGAGCGTGCTGAGCACCCAGTCGCGACTCGCGAAATACGAGAGCGTGAGCTCCGCGCTCGCGCGCAGCCCGAGGCGGCGATCGACGCCGAGCGTGGTGTCCGGCCAGCGGTTTCCGAGCTCGACGAGTAGGCCCACGCGGAAGACCTCGGCGAACGAACGCTCGAGCACCATGCCGACCGCGAGCTCCGTCGCGCCGAGGCCGCGTGGCGCAAGCCCCGTGGCCTTCGCGCTCGGTAAGCGCAGGGTCAACAGCAGAGCCAGTGAGGGATAGATGCCGCCTTGCCAGGGCATGGGCTCGTCCGCGGCCTCGAAACGAGCGCGCAGGTTGGTATCACTGAGGCCGGTGCTCCGTTCGGCCGCGTCGGAGAGGGCCGCCTTGCGCGAGCCATAACCGAGCGTTGCCGCGAGCTCGAAGCGCTGGATGCGATAGGCGATCATGAGCGCATACTCGAGGCTGCGGTCTTGTTCGGAGGGGGCGAAGGCGGCGTATCGACCATGGGCGTTGGCCGCGCCTTGTCCGAGCACGAGTCGCTCGGACAAGCGCACGCCGTAGGTTTGATCCGGGCGAGTCAGCGCGCTCGCGGGTCCTTGGCCGCTGCACGAGCATGCGGGCGAGGGCAGGGTCCACAGTGCGGCGGCCAAGAACAGGCCGCAGGCGATTCGCTTCATGGCACGTCGAGCGCGAATTCGATCACGTCAGACGAGTCTTCGAGCTCGACTCCGAGAGTCACTTGCCAGCGGCCACTCATGAATAGATCGAGGTTGGTGACGCGAAACGTCTCCCCGTCGCTGACGATGTCGGCGGTGCTAGCGCGGTGACCGTGGGCGGCCATCGAAGCCTGCACGCTGGTTAGCGTGGGTGCGAGCTTCGCTTCGGTCGAGCGCAGCGTCACCGAGAGATCGTTCGGTCCGCGTGTGATCGCCGGGCTGTCGAGCGCAACCGTGGCTTCCACGAGTCCGTGCTCAGAACGTTGGTCCAACGCGTGATCGGCGCTGAGTTGCGCCACGTCGTCGGGCGCGGCCACGCAAGCAGCGAGCAAGAGCGAGATTGCGGCGAAGGAGACGAACCGAGAGCGCATGCGGAGTGGGTATCACCGCTCGCGCCCAAGCGCGCTGCGGTACGTTGTCGCGCTCGCGCGTCGCTAGCTTAGCCGTCGCGGTCGACGATCGACGCCAGCAGCTCGCCCTGGGCGCACAGGGTGCCTTCCACCGTGGCTTCACCGCGCAACTTCCACACGTTGGAGCGGTGTTGCATCACCTCCACGTATAGATCGAGGCGATCACCCGGCGTAACCGTGTGGCGAAACTTCGCTTTATCGATGCCCAGAAAGTACATCAGGCTGGTCGAGGCATCGAACGGCTCGGAGGCGTAGGCCAAGATCCCGCCGATCTGCGCCAGCGCTTCGATGATCAAAACGCCGGGCATGATCGGCCGGTCGGGAAAGTGACCCTGACACCAAGGCTCGTTCGCGCTCACCATCTTGTGACCGCGAATGCTCTCGCCCGCTACGATGTCCGTCACGCGGTCGACGAGGACGAACGGGTAGCGATGCGGCAAGATCTCCAGGATCTTCGCTACCTCGAGTTTGACGCTCTTCCGTGGATTCGTAGCCATGATCCAGCACCCCCGCCGTGAGCGCCCCTTGCGGCTAGCTCGGTTATTTCTTCGGCGGCGCGGGCGCCATCGTGGCGGGCGGCGTCGCGTTCGGCATCGCCAAAGGAGCCGGAGCGGGGCCGGTGGCCGCGCCCTCTTTCTTGGTAGCGGCGCCGGCGTCGCCCGCACCCTGGTTGTACAGGGTGATGATGCGATCGGTCACGTCCAAGTCACTGCGGACGTACGGAGCGGCTTGCTTGTCGACCACCATGTCGAGGCCGTCTTGCGTGGCTAGGCGGCGAATCGCGCCCATGATCTTTTGCACGATCGGCTGCGTGAGCTCGCCCTGCTTCTTCTGCAGCTCTTTGTTGTAGTCGACGAACACGCCCTGGAGGGCCATCATTTCGCGCTGCCACTTGTCGACTCGCTTGGCGAGCGCAGTCTTGCTCAAGACATCGCGCTGCTTCTCGATGTCTTCGCGCTCTTTCTGCAGATCTTCTTGCTTCTTGTCGAGCTCGCGCTGCTTATTGTCGAAGACTTTCTTGAGCGTGGCTTGAGCACGGAGCCCGTCCTCGGTTTCCATGATCGCGCGCTGCGTATCGACGACGGCGATTTTGGATTGAGCGTGGGCCTGCGCGCTGCCGAGCAGCACTGCGACTGCGGACACCACGACACTAAGGAACCGAAACGAGCTCTTCATGGGGCCCCGGCTTAGCGTTCGGTTCGGGTGCGGTCAAGCATGCGGCGCTAATGCCGCTTGGTTTGCTGCGGAAATCGTCAGGAAGCCCGCCATACTGCGGATTGGACCATGCGTTTTTCGGTTCGCCCCGGCGTGCTCGCGCTCACTTGGGCGCTCGCGGTAACTTCCCCCGCGCGCGCCGAACCTTCATGTGCGGAGACGTACCCATGGTCGCGTCTCGGTAGTACGGGCCGCAACTTCGCGCGGCCCGTACCGCTCGCGATGACCACGCTCGCCGTCATCACGCCGTTCGCGATGGCACCCAGCGGTGTCGACCACGAGTTGCGCCTCGTGGCTCAGCGCGATCTGTTCGGCAAGCCGCGACTCGAACCGGTGAGCGTGGCGACGCCATACGTGCTCGGGGGAGGGCTGCTCATCGCCTACGGCGTCAGCGAGGCGGTTGGCTCGTGCGCGGCCAAGCGCGTGCTTTCGCCCATCTTGCAAGCGGGGTTCATCACCTACGCCACGATTGGCATTCTGAAATTCGGGGTCGGCCGCCAGTGGCCCAATGGCGGCGCCGACCCCAAAGCGCCCGATCGCTTGGAGCAGCCCGAGCGCGCGCGGGACTTCACGCCCTTCCAGCGCGGCGTCGGCGCGTGGCCGAGCGGGCACACGGCGATCATGTTCGCGGCCGCATCGGCGTTTCGCGCGTCGAACCCCGAGCTCGGCGTGTTGTCGTTTTCCGGCTATCCGTTGGCGGTGGGCATGGCGGGTGCCATGTGGCTCGGCGATCACCACTGGGCGTCGGACATCGTGTCGGGCGCGTTGCTCGGCGAGGCCATCGGCAGCAGCGTCGGGCAGAGCTTTTCCCAGGCCCTCGGCATGCCGGGCGAACTCGTGCTTTCGCCGCTGGACGGCACGGGCTTCGGCGCGCGCTGGTTCACGCTCTGGTGATGCGCGCGGTGCAGGCTCACACGATCACGAAGTCGTCGGTTTCGGTCGCCTCTTCGGCCACGATATGGCTCGTTTCTTCGTCGCGCCTCACGGCTAGCTCGTACAAGTCCACGAACACTTTCGGATGCGCTTTTACGAGCTCCATCAGCCGTTCCCGCGCCAAGAACAACGTCACCGTCGGGTGGTGAGCTACGACGTCGGTGATCGCGGGCCGGCGCAGCACGAGCGCCACTTCACCCACTACCTCACCGGGTCCGAGCTTGGCGACGATCGTCGTGCTGCCGTCCGTCTTGTCTTGGTGCACGACCGCGACTTCGCCCAGGGCGATCAAGTGCAGGCCTTCCGACGGCGAGCCCTGAGCCACGACCTTCTCGCCGGCTTCGAAGGTGCGAATCGAGAAGCGCTCGACCAAGGCGGGGCGCTCGGCGGGGCTGGCGGCGCGCAAAATGAAATTGGTGCGCATCAAATTTTCGAGCATGCGCCGGCGGCAAAACTCCGCGAACTCGCGGCCCACGCTGGGCGCGCTGGTGACCACGCCATCGAGTGCCGACTTCTTGGCCACGAGCACCACGCAGGGCACCGCGGCGAGCACCGTGGCGGTGCGCGGCGTGCGCGAGAGTAGCGCCATTTCCCCGAATAAAGCGCCAGCACCCAGACGCGCGAGGGCGATCGGCGGGGCGCCCGGCTTGTTCGCGGCTTTCTGCACGTCGAGCTCGCCGCGGGCCACGAAATACGCTTCGTCGCCGGTGCTACCCTCTGCGACCAGTACGCTGCCGCGCGGCACGAGCCGCACGTCCAAGATCTCGATCATGGCGCGTAGGCCCTTCTCGTCGAGAGACGAGAACAAGATCTGCGGGGACAACTTGGGCGGCGCTTTCTCGGCGCGGTCGGCCTCGAAGGCGGCCACGCTGGCGTCTACGCTGCTCGTGGCTTTCTCCAACAAATCTTTGCCCGACAGGCCATCGGCCCAGGGCGAAAAGTCAGCCCCGACGCCGGGCAAGTTGGGCGGCGCGCCGCGCTTGTCGAGCAGGCGCGTGGAACCTTTGGCGAAGGCTTTGGCGATCAACGAGAGCGAGGCCGCGTGGTCACCACCGAATTCGCGCAGCTTGCGCGCGGCGGCTACCGACAGCGGCAGATTGCCCGCGTCCACGGCGCGCTCGACCGCGACCTGGAGGCCGCGCTTGGCGGCATCTTCCTCGCCTAGCGCACCCAGCATCCACGCCGTGACGAACAAGCGAATGGCCGAGCGCGGATCCAGCTCGAGCAGCGCCGCGCTGTAGCGAAGGGCGGCTTCGTGGGCGGATGCCTCGGCGAACGTCAGCGCTTGGTCGATGGGCGAGCTGGTAGCCATTGACCCCCGATAGTAGAGGGGCTCGCTCGCGCTGTCACTCGTCGCGAGATTGACGCTTCGGATCCCGGAGGCGCGCAATCACCGCGCTCATCGCGTTGGCGGTCGCGCCGACCAACGGCACGACGAACGGGTAGTCCATGCGCGTGGGGCCGATCACGCCGACGGCGCCGCCGGCTTCACCGCCTTCTTCACGGTAGGGCGCGGCCACGAGGCTGACGGGGAAGCCGACCATCGCCTCCGTCTCTTCACCGAGGAACACGTTCACGTGCGTCGAGGCCAACGTGCGGTCGAGCAAGGTCAGCAAGCGTTCGCGATCTTCGAGCGCGAACAAGAGCTCGCGCACGCGCTCGACGTTGCCGAACTCGGGGCTCTGGAGCAGGCGCGATTGCCCTTGAATCACTACGTCGACGCCGCGCGTGGCGTTTTCCGTGGCGGCCCGCACCAAGGACAAGCCGAGGTTGCGCAAGGTCGCGATTTCATCGGCGTGGTTCGTCACGTCGGTCGCGAAGTACTCGCGAATCGCCGCTAACGTGCGGCCTTTCACGACTTCGTTCAACATGTTGTGCACGCGCTCGAGCTCGTGTTCACTGACCGATTTCTCGACGTGGATGAACCGGTTTTCGACCGTTCCGTCGGAGAACACCATCACGCTCAAGAGCTCGAAGGGGCGCGTGGGGATGAAGCGCAGCGTGAGCAGCGTGCGGGTCTCGGTGCGCGCGCGCACGAGCACGGCCGGCGCGCCGCTCAGATCCGAAAGCAACTTGCCGGTCTCACGCAAGATATCCGAGTCTGCGGTCAGATCGGCGAAGCGATCTTTGATGCGCGCGGCATCCATCTGCGAGACCTCGCGCACCTGCATCAATGCGTCGACGAAGATGCGGTACGCGGCTTCGGTCGGCACGCGACCGGCCGAAGTGTGCGGCTGCGCGAGGTAGCCCGAGTCCTCCAAGTCGGCGAGCTCGTTTCGGATCGTAGCGGCCGACAGCGAGAAGCCGTACTTACGGGTCAGCGTGCGACTACCCACCGGTTCCGCGGTGGCGATGAACTCCGTGACGACCGCGTACAGCACCGAGCGGGCTCGTTTGCTGAGGGGCGGGTTGACCGACATCACTAGTGAGATCTTTTGCTTTTTCAGCGAGTTCGTCAAATTGTGACGCCGTTCCCCAAATCGTTGCCTGACTTGAGCCTGGATTTGGCCCTTTTGCTGGCTTCGGGTCAGGCTCGGGGGGTGAGCCTGCCTCTGACCGTCACCGCCGCGCTCGGCATTTTTTTGCTGGGGGCGACATCGACGCACCGACCGCCCAAGCCGAAGCTGAAGGCGCGCCACTACAGTCCGCACCGGGTGCAGCATGGCAAGCCCGCTCCGCTCGACCACGCGCCGGGCTCGCGCGCGGGGCTTTACGGTCAGCTCGGCGCGAGCGCGTGCCTCGCACTGCTGGGCCAGCGCCATATTCCATTCGTGAAAGAGGAGCCCAAGCGCGGGGTGAAGATCCCCGTGCGTTTGACCGGCAAAGTGGGCGGCGTGCTGTACCGCACGGATTTCCCCGACGGTGAGCGCGCGAGCGTGCCTTGGGAGGTGTTCGACTGTCGCCTGGTGCTCTCGCTCGACGATCTGAGTGAGCTCTTGCGCGCTCACTCGATCTCCGAGGTGCGCATGTTCTCGGCTTGGCGCCCGCCCGCGAAGAGCTGGCCATCGACGCAGTGGGGGCGCCGCCACCAAGGCGCGCTCGCGATCGACGTCCGCGAGCTCCGCAAAGACAACGGCGAGGCGCTGAACGTGCTCGATCATTTCCACGGTCAGCTCGGCGCCCCGCAGTGTGCCCCCGGGGCGCGCGGGCCCAGCCCGGATACCCCCGAGGCTCGCGAGCTGCACGAGCTGGTGTGCGCCATGTCCGCGGCGCACATTTTCAACAGCATCCTGACGCCGAACTACAATCCGGCCCACAAGAACCATTTCCACCTCGAGCTCACGCCCGACGTCGATTGGTTCATGTTGCGCTGACGGATGCCGCCAGAGGGCGGCGATAAATCGGCGTGAAACCCGACTTATATAGCCGCGCCAACCGCAAGCTTGGCGAAATCCTTGACAGTTTTGGGGTGGAACCTGATGATCCGGTTTCGTCCATACGTCACACCGGAGGACTCCGTGACCACCACGTTGTTGGCTGTCGATGACAGCAAGACCATGCGCAAGGTGCTTGAAATCACCTTCGCGGGCGAAGATTTTCGGACCGTTCTCTGCGAAAGCGCGGACGAGGCATTGGGCAAGCTCGGGGAAAACCCGCAGGTTGCCCTGGTCGACGCAGGGCTCGACAACGCCGGCGGCTACGAGCTTTGCCAAAAGATCAAAGCCGCTTCGCCGAACGTCGCCGTCGTCATGCTGTCGAGCAAGCAGCAGCCTTACGACCGCGCACGGGGCAGCGCTGTCGGCGCAGACGACTTCGTCGACAAGCCGTTCGACACCCAGCAGCTGCTGGACAAGGTGACCGCAATCGCTCGCCGCGCGGCGAGCGCGCCTGCCGCGGCGGTCGCGCCCGCCGTGGTCATGCCTTCGGCGACGGCAAAGGCCTCCGACATTGGCGTGGGTCGCCCGCGGGTTCAAACCTTGGCCTACGGCGCGTCGCCGACGCCCATCGCGCCTGCTTCTCCCGTCTCCCCGCAGGTTGCTCCGGTCCAGCCGATCGCCCCCGCGCGACCGACCATGACCAGCGCGCCTTCGATCGAGCTGGGGTCATCGCCGGCCGGGGCTGCGCCCGTGATCACGCCGCCCAGCGCGCCCCAAGCTTCTCCCGCGGCTGCGAACTTGCCGGCTGATTTTGCGGGCAAGCTCGGGGGCCTCGGCCTGAGCAGCGCCCAGGTGGAAGCCGTGCTTTCCCTCTCCCGTGAAGTGGTCGAGCAAGTGGTGTGGGAAGTCGTGCCCACGCTCGCCGAGACGATCATCAAAGAAGAGCTCAAGCGCCTGCTTCAGGCGTGAGCGGACCGAGCGCGGCAGGTTCAGTCGTGGTGTCGGGCGCGCCCAGCGACCATTCGGACGAAACGGTTCTGTTCGAAGGCCGCCCCGCGCTCGTGCCCAGCATCCCCGTGCTGCTCCTGGCGATCTTCACGGTTGGGCTGTGGCTCTTGCCGCGCTGGTGGCACCGCGGCTCCAAGCTGTACCGAGTGACCACGCGCCGCATCGTGGTCGAGACGGGCGTGCTCTCGAAGCGGCTCGAGCAAATCGATCTTTATCGAATCGCCGACTACACCGTGGACCGCCCTTTCGGTCAGCGCGTGATGGGCACCGGCAATCTGCTGCTGAAGACGTTCGACAAAACCACGCCCGTGCTCAACGTGCACGAAATCAAGACCGACGTCGTTGCGTTGTACGAGAAGCTCCGCATCGCGACCGAGGCCGAGAAGGCCAAGCGCGGCGTGCGCATGGTCGACTACGAAAGCAACGCTTAGGCTGGGGCGATCGCGAGCCAGCATCGCACCCCGCGGGCGGCGGCGTTTTCGGCTCAGAATGCGGCGCGGGCGACCGTGAACTTGTTGTTCAGCGTGCGGTCCGTGAGCACCTGGAAGTCTTTGACGGGCCCGAGCTCGCTCTTCAACGCAGGGATACGACTGTGCTCGGTGGTGAAGAACATCACTTTGGTACCCTTCTTCTTTTTCTCGGCGATCCAGCTCTTGAACTTGGCACCACTGGAGACGAACGCGGGCACGCGGTTGCCGGTGTAGAAGTTCTCGCCCTTCCAGTTCATTTGATAGGCCACGAACGGCTCTTCGGGGCCTTTGCGCGCGGCGTAATAGGCGAGGACGGTTTCTCGCTGGCCCCAATGCGGCGCGGTGTTCACGAGGTACACGTCGAGGCTCCACGCAGTCCACGCGACCGCGACGGCCGCGAACAGCGCGAGCGCGTGCCGGCGCAAGCGCGGCCACACGAAGCCGAGGGCGAGCAGCGCGCACACGGCCGTGAACGCGCGCAGCACGCCATTGAAGTTCAGCGAGTCGCTCGGCCAGGCGCGGCGATAGTTGTATGAAAATAGCTGAATCAGCCGCGCTTGCCCTTCGACATCGCTGAACACGGCGGTCGATAAATCACGCCCCACGAGAGCAATCGTCGCCGCCGAGGCCAGGCCGAGGAGGCCGAGCACCGCGCGCTCGTACTTGGTTTCGAACGCGTCGCCTTCGGCGAGCGCGGGCTGGCCGTACTTGTTCAGCGTGTATAGCGCGAGCAAGATGCCGCACGCGAGCAGCGCCCCGCCCAAGAGCGGCGCGGAGCTAGGCAGGTTTGCGCCGCGGAGTAAGCGGCCGCTCCACGCGCCGGGGAAGAAGCGCAGCGCGCCGTACACCAAGAGCAGTGCGCTCAGTCCCAGGCCCGTGAAATAAGGCAGCGCCTGCTTGGGGCGGGCGAGTGAGCTCGCGCCGAACGCGCGGTCGAGCATCACGCCGGTGACGGCGGCGATGGGCGGGACCGTGGGTAAGGCATAATGATGGAACTTGGTCAGCGTGATCGTGAACATCGCGAACGCGATGGTGAACCAGAGCGCCATGAAGGCCATGACTTCGCTCTGCGCGTCGTCGGCTTCGTTCCGAAATCGGAGCCACCAAAGCAAGCCGCCCGCGCCGAAGCCGGCCCAGGGAAAAAGCCCATAGCCGAGCTGCCAGACGTAATAGCGGAAGCTCACGTCGTCGCCCGTGTTCGTGTCGTGTACGTGCACGAAGGCGCGCTTGTACATGTCGTGAAACAGCAAGCGGTCCGTGAACGGCGCGCCGTGCCGCATGTACATTTGCATGTACCAGGGCAAGCACATGCAGGCGAAAATCAAGGCGAGACCCACGAGCTCGAGCCGCGTGAAGTCTTTGTAGCGGCGCGCTGCGCCCAGCCCAACGAGCGCAATCGCGATCGGCAGTACCAGACCCGGGGCTCCCTTACCGAGCGCAGACAACGCAGTGAAAAACCACGCGCCGAGGAAGTACAAACGCTGCGAGCGGCGCTCGCCGCGGTTCACGTACAAGAGCAAACCGAGGGCGCCCCCCCAAATCAAAGCGCCGACGAACGGTTGAAACACCTGATTGACGGGCTCCACCCAGCGACACGCTTCGTTGCCCGGCAGCCCACAGTTGCCACCGCCCGAGCCCGCGAAGAACTCGTCCCAATGCCAACGAAAGCCGGCGTTCGGCGCGTGCAGCTGCAGCGTCACGTTGCGCGTGAGCAGATACACGAGCTGCGGCAACACGCACAGGATGATGCTGGAGAACAGCAAGTGGAAGGCCGACAAGCGCAGAACTCGAGTGCCCACGCGCAGCTCGAAGGTCTGCACCAGCTGCTCTGCGTCGGTTCGCATGCCGAGCACGACCAATGCCAGCGCCGCCGTGAGCGGCGCAACGTACGGCATGTCCGTCATGCTCTGGTGCGCGATCAAGAACCAATAAGGCGCCGTGGTCAGCACCAGCCCGGCGAGGAACCCGGCGCGCTCACCGAATGATTTGGCGACCGCCTTGTACAAAAAGTAAGTCGCGACGACCGTGAGCCCGATGATCGGCAGACGCGCGGGCCACTCCGGCGCGGGGGCCGCGCCCGTGCTCGCCGCAGCCAGCATTTGGTCCGGCATGAAGTGCACGCCGGTGAGCGAAAAGCCCACGCCCTGCAGCCAGAAATCGAGCACCGGTTTCGACCAAAACCAGCCGTCTTGCGCCCACCAGAGCGAGATCCAGTCATCGCGCGCGAGCATCTCACGCGCCACTTCCCCATAGTGCACTTCCCACGGGTCGCTCAGGGAGTAGCTGCCCAAGAGCGGCACGTAGAGGAGTACGTTGAGCAGCACGAGCCAGAAGCCGCGTCGCGCGAACCAGCGCACCCCGTCCGTGCGAAAGATGCGCAGCGCCTCGGCTACCCGACACAGCGCGACGATGAGCGCGATCGATCCCAGCGTCACCAACACGCCCGCGCTGAGCACCGGGCGCGGCAGCGTGCCCGCCACGGCCAAGCGCAGCGCGACGGTCAGCGCGACCAGGGCGCCCGCGAGCTCGGCCAGTCGCGGTGCGACGCGGCGCAAGCTCGGCGCGTCACTCGCGGCCGCTTGGAGCGCAAGCGGAGCGTCGTCGAAGGTGCCGAGCGCATCGAGCAGCGCGCAGGTGGCGATCAGCAGCGCCGCGCAGCACACGGGAACGCTGAGCGCGAAGTGGCCGTCGCAGGCCATGACCATGAACATGGGCACGAGCGCAGCAAACGCCCACCACAGCTGCCGCGGGCGAGCCGGGTTGCCCTTGGGGATCAGGTGCCCGAAGGTGCTCCCGTCTTCCGGGGTATCCAAAGCTTGCTGAACGGCTTCGAGAGCAGGGGGGGCTGCCGCGGGGGCTTCGTCGTCTGACCGCATGCGCGGCGCAGAGTGGTAGTGCCTCGAGCCGAAAGTAGCAAACGCGAGCGAGCGCTCGGCGATTCAGCCTTGCGACACGACGCGATTTCGGCCGGCGTGCTTGGCCGCGTACAGGCGTTTGTCGGCCGTGCTCACCAGCGCCTCGGGGGTCTTTTCTTCGAGCTCGACGAACGAGGCGCAGCCGACGCTGACCGTGATCGTGAGCACCTTGCCCTCGAATGGGACGCGCATGGCCTCCACCCGTTCACGCAGGCGCTCGCCGACCGTGTTCGCTCCAGTGCGGTCGATCCCCCGCAAGATCAAGGCGAATTCTTCACCGCCGTAGCGCGCGAACACGTCTTCGTTGCGGATCATCCCGCGGATGGTATTGGCCAAGGCCACGAGCACCGCGTCTCCGCCTTGATGCCCGTAGGTGTCGTTCACCTTTTTGAAGTGATCGACGTCGAAGAATGCCAGCGACACGTCGACCTTGTGGCGACGCGCGAACGAGATCTCCGAGCGCATCTGCGTATCGAAGTGCTCACGGTTGTGCGCGCCGGTGAGGGCGTCGGTGACGCTCGCGTCGTACAGCTGTTGCAGCAGCGCTTCTTGGCTCTCGTCCGTGATCGTATAGCGGAAGACCGCGGTGGGGCCGAACTGAATCACGTCACCATCACGCAGGACTTGGCGCGAGACGCGCTGGCCTTGCACGAACGTGCCGTTGGCCGACTGCATGTCTTCGATCAGGTAGGTCGTGCCCTCTAGAAACAGCCGCGCGTGCTTGCGGCTCACGCCGTCGTCACCCAGCCACAGCTCACACTCTTGGCTGCGGCCGACGCGGAAGGGCTCGGGCGGCAAGCGCGACACACGGCCGAGCTCGGCACCTTTTACGCGCACCAACAGGTGCCGATCTTTCGATTGCTTGCGCGGAGCGCTGCGCAACTCCGACAGACTCACGATCGCCGTGCGGTCTTCCAGGTCCTCCGAGAGGTACGGTTCGGGCGGCTTTTCCTCGGACAAACTCTGATTCCTCAGCGTCCAGGGTAACACGGTTTTTTCGCGCGAGGGGCAGAACGCGGCCTTCGATTGCGTGCTTCCTGCCGGCCGTTTTCCGTAACATTTGGCAACGGATCGAGCGCCGCCGGCGAGCGTATGTAGGTGTGGCAGCGCTGTCTGTAGTGCGCATGGTGCCGAGCCTCGGCGTTTTGTCGCGCGAGACACCGGTCTTTTCCGCGCGGGTCGCTTGCTCGGTGCCGACCGTCCGATTGGGGCCCCGCTCGCTCGGCGCGATTTTTTGGAACATCCGCGCGCTAGGGGTTGTCGGTCTAGGCGACACCGAACGACACGCTGCACGGCGACGTTTCGCCGCAGAGCGAGTGACAGGACCCAGCATCACGGGGCCGCTGGCATTGCTCGCACGCACGCTTCGTTCGCGTGAACCATCGAGGAGCATTGTGTTCATGGCCCACGTACAGCCCGAGATCCGTTCATTTCACGCCCGTTCTGCCCCGCCCTTCGCGTTCGTCAGCGCACAGGAGCCGACGCGCGCCGAGCCCGATGCCGCTACGCACGTGTTGCTCAAGCACGGCACGCTCGAACCGGGCGAGTTCGAACGCGTCGAGCTCGAAACGGTGGAAGTGATGGCTCTTTGGGGTTCCACGATCTTGTTCGCGCGCCACCTGGCCGCCGGCGAGGGCTTCACCATTGGTGAGAGCTCTGCGGCCGAGCACGTCGATTTCGAGCTCGCAGCTCAGGTGCTAGGCACCATGAACGCGCGCCTGGTCGACATGCAAAATGGCACGCCCCACGTGATCGTCCCGCAAGCCGCCAAGGTGAACGTGAAGCGCGCGAGCGAGCCGTATGCGTTGACGAGTGAAGCTAGCAGCGTGGCGTTGCTAGCAGGAACCGTGGTCGAGCTCGAGCTCGGCAAACTGAAGTTTCGCATCGCCAACGTGCCGGCAGGCAAAACCACGCCGCGCGCCGGTTTTGCCAGCGCCGAGCGCTCGGTGCTGTCGGCGTTCGGCATCAGCTTCACGGTGGCGGCGGCGTTGATCGGCAGCTTCGCGTTCTGGATGCCGGCCATGGGCTTGACCGACGACGAAGAGCTCGACAGCGAGCGCCTCGTGCTGATGAAGCAGTATTTGAGCGCGAATGCGCAGCGTGAGCTCGAAGAGCAACAGGCCAATAGCGAGCAAACGGGAAGTAAAGAGGCCGCCGCCGGCAAGCCTGCGGAGGCCGCGGCGGGCCGCGAGGGCGCGATGGGCAAGCCAAACACGCCCGCTACCAACCACCGCGCCGCGGTGCGTGGCGACAACCCCGAGGTGCAGCTGTCGCACGCGCAAATGGTCGCGGCGGCCAAGACCTTCGGCATGATCGATCTGCTGGGCACCTTGTCGACGAGCGCGGACGGTGGCTCGCCGTTCATTCGGGACCCCAAGCTCGGCCATGACGGCTTCGACGCCGAGGGCGGTATGTTCGGCGACCCGGGTGAATCGGGCGGCTTCGGCGGCTTGCATTTGAGCGGGCCGTACAACGGCGGAGGCGGCCACGGTGTGGGCGTGGGCATCGACGGCATCGGCGAGAGTCTCGGCTTGCCCGGCAACCACGGCAATTGCACGAGCGGTGATTGCGGAGCTGGGCGTTTTGCGCGCGGCGTGGGTCGTACGGGCCCGGGACACGTGACCAAAGCGCCGAGCATTCGCACGGGAGGCGGCACTGTGACGGGCCACTTGCCGCCCGAGGTCGTGCAGCGCATCGTGCGCCAAAACTACGGGCGCTTTCGCCAGTGCTACGAGAACGGACTGCGCACCAACCCCAATCTCACGGGCCGCGTCACCGCGCGCTTCGTGATCGGTCGCGAAGGCAGTGTGACGAACGTGCAGAATGGCGGTAGCGACTTGCCGGACAGCGGCGTGGTGTCGTGCGTGGTGTCCGCCTTCTACGGTGTCTCGTTCCCGACTCCCGAGGCGGGCATCGTAACCGTCAGTTATCCAATCATGTTCAGCCCCGGTTGAGGCTTGCCAGGCGCCGAGGGGGAAGTGTTAGCCTCCTCCCGCCGTGACCAAATTCAAGACGATTGCCACTACTCTGCTGCTCGCGTTCGCGGCCTTGGCCGCGTTACCCCGCGCGGCTCATGCTCAAGAATGGACGCGCCAAAGCTTCTTGCTGCCGAAGGGCGGCTTCGAGGTGACGGGCAACCCGGCGCGTCCCGAGCTGATGCGCATCAATATGTCGAAGGACTCTGCTTTCAAGCCGGTGGAGTTCCCGGTCCATTTGTTCTGGGGCGTGACGGACGACGTGATGATCGGCATCACGCACGAGCGAGGCCTACGTTTCAACAGCGGCGCTGACGACCCCAAGTTTCGCGACACTTACAATGATGTCGGCTTTGGGGCGGTAATTTTTCTGGCCGGTGGGCGCAACTACGAAGTCGATTTACACCTGGGTCTGCCATTTCACCAACTGAGCCCGGATCTGTTCGTGGGCGCGCAGGCCGGCATCCTGGGCCGCGCCAATGTCTCTGAGAAGGTGGCCTTGGTTTACGACCCGAGTCTCTATTTCGGGTTCAACCGCCGAGATCTGGGCAACGGGGACGAGCTGCACGCGCCGATCTGGTTTTACTTTCAGCCGACGCCGACGATCGCGCCTTTCGTCGGCACGGGCGTGCATGGTCCGCTCCGAAACTTCGGCGACTATTTCCAGATCCCGCTGGAGGGCGGCGTGTTGTTCAGCGTCGCGCGTGGCATTCACATCGGCGGCATGTTGCGCTTCCCGAACGCGGCCGGAAAAAACAACACGCTCGACTGGCGTGAGCTTAGCTTCCTCGGTCAGTTCCGGTTCTGATGCGCGCCCTGCTGCTCATCGGTCCGCTGCTGATGCTGGCCTGTGCGTCCTCCAAAGCGCCCTCGAAAGCGCCGGTGAGCGCTGGGCAAAAGCCAACGCCGGTCGCTCGCGCGCAGGGGCCGCGCGAGCGGCTCGCCGCCCAGCTGCGCTCGATTCCTCGTCCCGCGCCGGTGCTGAGCGCGCTGCCGGCCAGCGCGTTGTCGCGCTTGCAGGCGCGCTTCGCCGGCTTGGACGCCCAGCGCAAACTCGCCGTCCAAAGCGAGGACGGGCCCTTGGTCGAGAATCTGCCGCTCTTGCACTTGGCCGCGGGCGGGACCTCGGCGCGCGCTCTGTACGCGCTGGCCACGACCTCGGCCGGAAGCCAAGAGCTGGCCGGGCTCTTGGGCGTCGAACCCGTTGCCGCAGGGAGCACGCCGGAAGCTGCGCGCGTGGTGATCGTGCGTGAGCTCGCCACCCGCGCGGCGCTCGACTTTTTGCGCGATCGCGCGGCCGACGTGGCGCTTGCGGGTAAGGGCACGGTACTCGCCTGCCGCTTGGTCGCGCGTGCCGCCTTGGCCGTGGGCCGTCGAGACTTGGTGCTCGCGGCGCGCGAGCTGCTCGCGAGCGTCGAGCCCAACGCCGAAAATCGATTGGAATATGCCGAAGAATTGGCGCGGGCAGGCAACGCCGAGCGCGCGGCGCAAGTGCTCTCCGACGCGCAGACGGACAAGCGCCACCCCGCACCGGCGGCGGCGGTGGCCGGCGCGCAGCGCCTGATCGACGCCGCGCAAACGGCGAGCGCGCCCGAGCCTGCGAGCGACGTCACGTCCAAATTGCTGCGCGCGCGCGCCTGGTTGCGCTTGGGGCGAGTCGATGAAGCGCGTGCGCTGCTCGAGCGCGAGACCGAGACCGCGAAGACGCGCCTCGATTTGGCGGCCGCGGTCGCCGAAACTCTGCTCGAGGATCCGTCCTGCCCGGGCCTGCCACCGGACGTGGGCGGGGCCGCGCTGTGTGCGGTCGCTTTCCGCGCCAGCACGAACGCCACCGCTGCGCGAACGTTGTTGGAGAGCGCCTGGCAGAGCGGCGCCGGGCGCGACGACGAAGCGGTCGAAGTGTACACCGCGCTCGCGCACGTGATCCCATGGATGCAAGACACTGCATCCGAACTCGCGCAAGGCTCGCTGCAAGCCGAAGCTAGCGCCGAGCGAGTCGTGGTATTGCGCGACAAGCTCGCGCAAATTGCCGCCGTTTCACCGAAGATCGCGGGGCTAGTCTTGTTTTTGGAGACGGTTCGCAGCGGTCCCTCCCCGCGCGCCGGCCTACGCAGCGAGGCAGAGGGCGAAGCCCTGAGCGCGCGTGCGCTCGCCCTCGCGGCCACGGACAAGAGTCGCTTCGCGCAGGCCGGGGTATTGGCCGCCGCCGCGGTCCTGGCCCACCAGCGTGATGTCTCGCCGCTGGTCGACGCAGTGCCGTTCGAAGACACCGTTCCCAACCTGCGCGTACCCCGCGCCATGCTCGATCTTTGGCTGACCGCGAGTAGCGGTTCGCAAACCCGCTTGGCGGCGGTGCGCGGCGATCTCGCGACGATCATGACCGAGGGCCTGGGCGGCTCTCTCGAACGCGCGCGGCTCGTGCTCGGCGTGAGCGAGGTGGGCGCGTTGCTCGATGGCACCGAGCGCTCCTATCAATTGTTGTCGCGCGTTTCCGGGCAGCTCTTGAGCGACAACGTCCCCCCCGATCTCGCTCTGCGCGCGGTGTTGGATGCCTCGGGTGCGCTCGCCCACGGGCAGCGTTTCGAGCAAGCCGCCAAAATCCTCGATGGCGCCGTGACTGCGGAATTGCCCGAAGAAATGAGCCGCGCGCGTGATGCACTGGCGCTCATTCGCGGCTACGAGCTAGTGCTGAGTGCGCGCGGCGCGCCGGTTTCGGCGTTGCCTCGACTGCGCGCGGGTTTCGACGCGCTGGCTGCTCCGGTGCGCGGCGAGGCGGTCAAGGTCTGGTTCGAGCTTTGGAACCGCGAGTTCGATGCGCTGCAACGCGAAGCGGAGTGTGCAAAAAAGAAAGCGAAGATCTGTCGTGAGGCGGATGCGTCGCGGCGCTACGCGAAGCGCGCGCTCGAGGCACGAGTCGGCGCGCAAGCGGCCGCGGTGTTGATCCGCGGCGCGCTGCCCAGCGGCTCCTTCGACGCCGGTTTCCGCTTCAGTGTGGAAAACGGCTTGGAGCCGCTGATCATTTTCGACCCGAGCGTGCTGGCGATCGGGCTGCCGCGCTTCTCTGTCGAGTGAGCCGAGTGAGCCGAGTGAGCCGAGTGAGCCGAGTGAGCCGAGTGAGCCGAGTGAGCCGAGTGATGAGCCGGCGGTTCAGACCTTCAGTTCATCCACCCACTTGAGGCTTTCACTGAGATTCACTTGCTCGCGCTCGAGCGACTGCTTCTGAGCGTTGGCCTCGACCACCACCTCGGGCGGCGCATTCTTGATGAAATTGGCGTTGGTCAGGCGCTTTTCCATCACTTCTAGATCCTTCTGGATCTTTTTCAGCTTGCGCTCGACGCGCTCTTTCTCGTGCTGCGGATCGACCAAGCCGCGCAAGTGCACGAGCACGTCGACCTCACCGGCGACCGTGAGCACCGCGCCCTTGGGACGCTCGCCGCCCGCGTCGGCAACCAGAGGAGTTCCGTCCGTGCGCACCAAGAAGGCGATGAAGCGGCTCTGCTCCTCGAGCAAGGCGCGCAACGCGCCGTTGCCGGAGCGGAACTCGACCTTGACCGCGTCACCCGGTTTGATGTCGTGTTCGCTACGCACGGCGCGGGCGGCCCCAATTACGGCCATGACCGCAGCCATGTCGCGCTCGGAATCGGCATCGAGCCGGCCATCAGCGGCGGTGGGGTAGGGCGCGAGCGCGATCGAAACCGGGCGTGAAGCGGGCCGCGGAATGCGCTGCCACAGATCTTCGGTGATGAACGGCGCGTACGGGTGCAGGCCGCGCAGGGCGGCTTCTAGCGTGTGCGCCAAGACGTGACGTGTTTCGGCCTTTTCTTCTTCGGTTCCGTGCAAAAACACGGGCTTGGTCATCTCCACGAACCAAGCGCAAAACTCGTCCCAGAAGAAGTGATAGAGCGCGCTCGAACCGTCATCGAGACGATACGAATCGATGCCGGCGGTGCTGGCTTCGACCGCCGCGCTCAGACGCGACAAAATCCAGCGGTTGACCAGCAGCTTTGGCGTGGGGGTGGCGCCCTCGGCAGGCACCTGCTGCCCTTCGAGGTACGTGAGCGAGAAGCGAGTCGCGTTGTAGATTTTGTTGCAAAACTTGCGATAGCCATCCACGCGGGCGGGCGACAACGCGATGCGTTTGGCCTGTGGAGAGTAGCTGCACAAGGTGAAGCGCAAAGCATCGGCGCCGCTCGCAGAAAAGCCCTTACCCATTTGCGCGGACGAGGGGTACGCCTTGCGGAACTTGGCCAACGCTTCGTCGACCGGTGCGTCGGGCATCGTCTTTTGCACGATGGCCGAGAACTCCGCGCCGTAGATGAGGTCCAATGGGTCGAGCGTGTTGCCCTTCAATTTGCCCATTTTGTCGCCCGTTTCATCGACGACCATGCCGTGCAGCAGCACGCGCCGAAACGGCACGTCGCCCATGAAATGCAGGCCCATCATCATCATGCGTGCGACCCAGAAGAACAGGATGTCGTAACCCGTCTCCATGTCGCTATTGGGATAGAAGCGCGCGAGATCCGGAGTCTGATTCGGCCAACCCAAGGTCGAGAACGGCCACAGCGCGCTCGAGAACCAAGTGTCGAGCACGTCCGGATCTTGAACCAGGTTCGACTTCTGACACTTCTCGCACGCGCTCGGCTGGTCTTCACGCGTGACGGTGATGTGTCCGCAATCCTGACAGTGGAAGGCCGGGATCTGATGACCCCACCAGAGCTGGCGTGAGATGCACCAGTCCTGAATGTTGTTCAGGAAGTGCTCGTAGGTCTTCTCCCATTCGGCGGGGATGATCTCGGTGCGCTTGTCGCGCACGGCGGCGAGGGCCGGCTCGGCGAGCGGCTTCATGTCCACGAACCACTGCGTGGAGATCACCGGCTCGACCACCGTGTTCGAGCGCGTGCAGCGCGGGAGCTGCAACTTGTGGGCTTTGGTGCCGCGTTCGAGGCCTGCTTCCGCGATCGCTTTCTTCACCGCGGTGCGCGCTTGCTTGACGTTCAAGCCTTGGAATTGCGCGCAGCGCTCGTTGAGCGTGCCATCCAAATTAAGGATGTTGATCTCTTCCAGTTGGTGGCGCTTGCCGGTGGCAAAGTCGTTGAAGTCGTGACCGGGCGTCACTTTCACGGCGCCAGTGCCAAAAGCCATGTCGACCAAGATGGCGTCGGTGATGATCGGCACCTCGCGATCCACGAATGGGTGCTTCAGCTTCTTGCCGTGGAGATGCTTGTAGCGCGGGTCGTCGGGGTGAACCGCGACGGCCGTGTCGCCGAGCATGGTTTCGGGGCGCGTCGTCGCGACGACGAGTTCGGCCGCGCCCGCCGCAGCGTCCGCGTCGATCACGGGGTAGGCGAACTCGTACAGTTCGCCGTTGGCTTCTTCGTTCTCGACCTCGACGTCGCTGAGTGCCGTGCGGCAGCTCGTGCACCAATTGATCAAGCGCGTGGCGCGATAAATCAAGCCTTCGCCATGCAGGCGCACGAAAGCTTCACGGACCGCGAGCTGTAGCTCGGGGTCCATCGTGAACTTGGAGCGCGGCCAATCTGCCGAGCAACCGAGCACCTTCATTTGCTCGGCGATGCGCCCGCCGCTCTGCGCCTTCCACTCCCAAACGCGCTCGACGAATTTGGCGCGCCCGAGGTCGTGCCGGGTCTTGCCTTCGCGCGCGAGCTGGCGCTCGACCACGAGCTGCGTTGCAATGCCCGCGTGATCGATGCCCGGCTGCCAGAGCGTGTTGTAACCCTGCATCCGCTTGTGGCGAATGAGCACGTCTTCTACCGTGTCGCCCAGGGCGTGGCCCATGTGCAGCGAGCCGGTGACGTTCGGCGGGGGCAGCGTGATGGTGTACGGCTTCCGCTCGTCGGCGGGGTCGACGCTAGCGGTGAAGACCCCGTGTTCGAGCCAAAAAGCGTACCACTTGGGCTCGACTTCGGCTGGCTCGTAGCCTTTGCCGAGTTCCGCCTTCTCTTCCTGCTTTGCGTCGCTGTTCTCGCCTGACATGGGGGCGCGAACTTAGCAGAAATATCGGCGCGACGGCCCGCTCAAGCGCGTCGTCGCGCACAGGCCCGCCCGCGCAGGCCCCGCACTCGGTTCTTTCGCTTCGGCTTCAGCCCTTGCTCCAGGCGCTCGCCGAGCGGTAGGCCGCCAATGCCTCGCGCACCACTTCCAGCGCGCGGCCGCGGCCGTACATGCCTTCGACCACGCTCATCTTGTTCTCCAAGGCTTTGTAGTCCTCGAAAAAGCGCTGGATCTCCATGGTGATGTGGGACGGCATCTCGTGCACGTCGTGCAAATGCGCAAAGGCCGGATCATCGACCGCAACGGCGATGATCTTGTCGTCGATGCCCTTGTCGTCCGTCATCGAGAAGCCGCCAATCGGACGAGCGCGGACAATCGTCAACGGCACTACTGGCTCTTGCATCAAGACCAAGATGTCCAGCGGATCGCCATCATCGGCATGCGACTGCGGAACGAAGCCGTAGTTGGCGGGGTAGTGAACCGAAGAGTAGAGCACGCGGTCGAGCATCAGCAGCCCCGTGCGCTTGTCGAGTTCGTACTTGAGCTTCGAACCCTGGGGGATCTCGATCACCGCGGGGATGAAGTCTTCGAGGCTCTCAGGTACCAAGATGTCGTGAAGTGGGTGCACGGGGCGGAAGGTATCATCGTCTTACACGAGCGCTAGCTCCTTTACGAACCTCGGCGCATCAGTTCCGCGGGCCGGTTTCACGCCACGAAACAAACCAAATTCCGTCCCGCTCTGAAGCGCCTTGGGAGCACCCGCCAACGCTCGTACTGCATCGCTGTACCGCCCCACTCGCAGTGCGCCGCTCGTGGCGAAACTTGGCAGGACTCACTATACCCGCGCCCGCCTTCACCGGAGACGCACGCGGGCTCGTGCGTCGCTTCATCGAATAGCCACATCGGTGTGGGGCGCGGGTCGCTCCCAGAGTGCCGCCAAGATCGCCAAAGGGGCCAAGATCGCCAAGTCCCCACGACGACCCAGAAGCGCACAATGAACCGCAGCCAACGATGAGAGTTTTCTTGGGTTCGCGGACCGAACCAAGAGAGCAATCATTGTTCAAGACTGTCTATCGGGTCTGGCGACTTGGATCGCGAAATCGAGCCGCGGGTCGTTGAAGTCTCGAGGATCGCCGAAAAGCGCTAACCCCAAAATGTCCTCGAGTTCTTCGCTGTGATGCGGCGTTGGTTGTCCGCCCGAGCTCTTGGCGATCTTGGCCCCCTCGGCGATCTTGGCGGCCTCACGAAAGCTGTCCTGGATGCACTCGGGGGAAGGAGGGGCGCACCTCGCCTGGCACATTGCTTCGCGGCTACGTACTCGAGATCCTCAATCGAGTCTGCTGATTGGGGGCGCGCATCGACCCGATGGGGCGTTGAAATCTCGAGGATCGCCGAAAAGCGCCAACCCCAAAATGTCTTCGAGTTCTTGGGTGTGATGCGGCGTTGGTTGTTTGCCCGAGCTCTTGGCGATCTTGGCCCCCTTGGCGATTTTGGCGGCCTCACGGAAAGCTTGCTGCGTGCGCTCGAGCATTCAGAGTCGGCAATGGCCGAAGCGTGCTGGCGGCGGAGTCGTGAACAAGGCGAAACGAGAGGTGCGTGGCTGGATCGCGAGCGCCCACTCTCCAAGTCGATGATCGGCTGCCCTGGGCGAATTTGTTCGTGTAGCAGCCGCCCCGGGCGGGGTGCTTGCACGGTTCGGCGGGGCGCCCCATGATGACGGAATGTGCACTCTGACCGAGCGGAAATCATGACCCAAAGTGCTTCTTACCAAGCTCCGTTTCGGCCCGGCGGTGAGGGCGCAATCGACGCGGAGATAGCGCGCAAGCTGCTGACCATCGCGCTGAGCTGCGGTGGCGAGTATGCGGATTTGTTCTTCGAGTACCGCGCGGGTGGCGGCATCAGCTTCGAAGAGGGCATTACGCGCAGCGCCTCTCGCGGGGTCAGCATGGGCCTCGGGGTGCGCGTGCAAAAAGGCGACGCCACCGGCTACGCCCACGTCGAAGATCTGAGTTGGGAAGCCATGAAGCGTGCAGCCGAGACGGCTGCGCGCATCGCCCAGGGCGGCAAAACGATCGCGCCGTTGGCGATCGAGCGCATGTCCATTCCGTCGCGTTACGAGCTCGACCGGCCGTCCATCGATTTGCCTGGCGTCGACAAGCGTTCGCTTTTGGAGCGGGCGAGTCGTGCGGCGCTGGCCCACGACTCACGTATCATCAAGGCGGAGGCTTCGTTCGCGGAAGAGGTGCGCGAGATCCTGATTGCCACCAGCGACGGCCGCATGGTGCATGACGTGCAGCCGCTGATGCGCTTTGGCATCCGCGCGATCGCCGAGAAAGATGGCCGTCGTGAGTCTGGGCGCAGTGGTGGCGGCGGGCGCATGACTCTGGGCTACTTCGATGGTCTTTCGCCCGAGTGGCATGCAGAGCAAGCCGCCAAGCAAGCGCTGATCTTGCTCGACGCGCGACCGGCCCCCGCCGGTCAGATGGAAGTGATCTTGGCGCCTGGAGACAGCGGGATCCTGTTGCACGAGGCGGTCGGCCACGGGCTCGAGGCCGACTTCAACCGTAAGGGGACAAGCAACTACACTGGGCAGGTAGGTAAGTCTGTCGCCAGTGAGCTTTGTACCGTCGTCGACGATCCGACGTTCCTGCAAAGCCGCGGTTCCATCAATGTCGACGACGAAGGCGTGGAGCCCAAGAAGAGTGTGCTGATTGAAAACGGAGTCCTCCGCGGCTACCTCCAGGACCGGCTGTCCGCCAAACATTTCGGGGTAGGTTTCACAGGTAATGGCCGGCGTGAAAGCTTCGCCTGCGCGCCCATGCCGCGCATGACGAATACCGTGCTGCTGGCCGGCCCGCACGACCCAGAAGAGATGCTGCGCAGCGTAAAACGCGGCATTTATGCGAAAACTTTTGGTGGCGGTCAGGTGGACATTTCGAACGGAGACTTCGTGTTCTCGTTGACCGAGAGCTACCTGGTCGAGGACGGAAAACTAACTGCTCCGTTGAAAGGCGTGAATCTGATTGGCAACGGTCCAGAAACATTGCGTGATGTAAGCATGTTGGGAAATGACGTGGCCGTTTCCGACGGAATTTGGACCTGTGGCAAGGATGGCCAGAGCGTTCCCGTCGGCGTCGGCTGCCCAACCATCAAGATTGCGCGGATAACCGTTGGTGGCACCGAAATCTCCTGAGTTTACCTCTAGTCGAGCGAAAAGCTTCGTGGCGGTCATCGGGCACGGCCCGATGCTCGAACGGGAGGAGGGCGCGTCGTCGACGCTGAGGCAACTCGGCGCCACCGTGCGCACCCTCGACCTGTGGGACGATCCCGTCGAACTCATCGGTGATGATGACGACGAGCTCGAGATCCGCCCCCGAGCACTGGTTTTCGAGGCGTTGGACCGCCCCGATCTAGCCGTCGCGGCGCTGCGCGCCGTGCGTAAGGAACCGTACTTCGACAACGTGGGCGCACTGATCGCGGTGACGGTCGGGCAGATCGCCCGCATCGACCCCTCGAGTGGTTTCGACGACTTCTGCCTACATCCGTACGTGCCTGAAGAATTGTACGGTCGCATCCGCGCGCTCGAATGGCGACGGAGCGAGTTCGCGACCGAAGAGCGACACAAGGTCGCGGGCATCGTGGTCGACAAAGCAGGCCACGAGGTCTACGTCGATGGCCGCCCGATTTCACTGACCGCCAAAGAGTTTGCGCTGCTGGCCTACCTTTGTGAACGGCGCGGCAAGGTGCTCTCTCGTGAGCACCTGTTGGCGCGCGTTTGGGGCAACCGCTACGAGGGCGGCCCGCGCACCGTCGACATCCATGTTCGTCGCCTGCGCGCCAAGCTGGGTGACGCGCTACCGCTCGAGACCCTACGCGGCTCGGGCTACAAGCTGCGTGCTCCGGACACCGAAGACAACAAGGGGCGGGGTATTGCCGAACGCGGCGAGCGCCCCGACCGCATGGATTCAGAGGAGCAAGTCGAAGAAGAAGCCGGCTGACGCGCCCGTCGGGATCGGCTGAAATTGCTCGCTGGCACGCCCGGTCGTTGCCGCGTGCCAGCGGGGCAGTTTCGCTTTGGCCGGGTACTCGCTATAAAACCGCGAGATGCCAGCGGAACTGTCCCTCGACGAGCTGTTGCGTGACCCGGGAGCGAGCACGCGACCCCTGTGCGTTGCGTTCGACGGAACGGTGATTACGACCCGAGTGCTCTCGGAGCGCATGGCGCTGCTCTTTCGGCGCCGGCCTTGGGCAACCTTTGCCTTACCGGTTTGGATGCTCGGTGGTCGCGATCGACTCAATGCGCGTCTAACCGCGATGACCCAGCTCGACGCGACGAGTCTGCCTTATCGCGCCTCGCTGATCAGCGCGCTCAAGCTGAGCCGTGAAGGTGGTCGCCGCGTGATCTTGGCGACTGCGACCGACGCCGAGACGGCCGAAGAGGTCGCCGAACACTTGGGCGTGTTCGACGAGGTGTGCGCGGTCGATGGCAAGTCGCGCGCGAAGGCTCGCAACCTGCGCGAGGCGCTGCACGCGGCGTATCCCGAAGGCTTCGACTTCATCGGCCAATCGCACACCGATCTACCTCCGCTCGAAGCCGCGACCCGCGGCTACGTCGTCGGCGCATCGCCGAGCACAGCTTCTGCAGCCGCGCGCTTGCCGCAAGTGACCGTCATTTCGCGCCGTCCGAGCATCCTGACCGCGCTCGTGAAAGAGCTACGACCGCACCAATGGGCCAAAAATGCGCTCGTTTTGCTACCGTGCCTGCTCGCCAACAACGTGCCTGTCTTGCCCTTGCTGGCGCGTGGGGTGGTTGCCGCGGCGACGTTCTCGCTGTGCGCGTCTGCGGGTTACGTATTCAATGATTTGCTGGATCTGGAAGCCGATCGCATTCACGTGAGCAAAGCCAAGCGCCCGTTCGCCAGCGGCGCGCTGCCGATCATCTTCGGCTTTCCGCTGTTTCTGGCCTTGCTCGCCGCGAGCTTTTCGCTAGCGGCGGTGTTCTTACCCGTCGCCTTCAGCGCCATGCTGTTCGCTTACTTCGTGGGCACCGTGTCTTACTCGCTCTACCTCAAGCGATTGCTGATGCTGGACGTGCTCGTGCTGGCCGCGCTGTACACGCATCGCATCGTTTCTGGCGGTATCGCGACGAGCGTGCCGGTGAGCGCGTGGCTCCTGGGTTTCTCCATGTTCCTGTTCACGAGCCTCGCGTTCGCCAAGCGCTTCGTCGAACTGCACGCGCTGAGCACCAATGAAAAGGTCAAAAATCGCGGCTATTTCCGGGTAGATTTGCCCATGGTCACGGGCATGGGCACCGCCAGTGGCTACATCGCCGCGCTCGTGTTCATGCTCTACGTCGAGAGCTCGGCGGTGCGCGTGCAGTACCGGGAGCCGAGCATTCTCTGGCTCGTGCTGCCCGTGCTCTTGTTTTGGCTCGGTCGCATTTGGCTCTTGGCGGGCCGCGGTCAGATGCAAGAAGATCCGGTCAAGTTCGCGCTGCGCGATCGCCAGAGCCTGGCCTGCGTCGCGATCGTTGCGTTGATCGCGGTTGCCGCGCGCTTCACGCCGTTCTGGCTCGTGAACGCATTGCACTGAGCAGGGCGTGCGCGGCGCTATCGGAGCAAACTCGAAATCTGCTCGAGTAGCGCGCCTTCTTCGTCAGCGACGTGCAAATCGCTTTCGAGTAGCTCCTTGACGGCGCGCAGCACGTCCAAGCGGCGGCTCTTCAGGAAGCCGAGATTGGGCGCAGGGAGCGGTGCCTGTCCGGCCAGGCACGCGGCGAGTAACTCGAGTTGCTCGGTCGTCAGCTGGTTCTTTTGCCCGAAGGCGAGCAGTGCGCCGGCTTCTTCCGCCGCTACCTGATCGTCGGCCCACGCCACCTGCAAGAGCAGCTTCAGCAGCTCGAAGGCGAACTGCCCTTGGGCAGATTGGGCCGGTTCGGCGTTCGACATTGCGTTCAGAGTACCGAGCTCCGGGAGCCGATACAATCGCGCTTTTCGGCCGACTTTCGTTGCGATCCGCGGGCGACTTTGCGCGGCTCGACTGGCTCTGATACTCGGACCCGGCCATGGCTCGTTCAGCGACAGCGCCAAAGCTCGATCTGCTCGTCGTCTCGGTGGGGTGCCCGTGCGGCATCGGCCCCGAAGTTTCCGTGCGCGCGGCCGCCAAGTTGCCGGGCACCGTGCTGGTCGGCGATTGGCACATGTTGCTCGAGGCGGCGGAGCTGGTTGGGGTGCCGACCAAACGGCTGCAGCCCTTCACCGACGAATGCGCGGACCCGCGTGCGATCTACGTGCGTAGCGTGGGGCCACGGTTAGCGGCGCGCGATCGCAAGCCCGGCAAGCCCAACGCTGCCTCGGGCGCGGCGCAGCTTTCGTACATCAACGAGGCGTATCGGCTGACCAAAGCCGCGCCGCGTCGCGCGCTGGTGACGGGCCCGGTGAGCAAGGCCGCGATCGCCCATTCGGGGGTGCCCGGCGCGGCGCGGTTCCTCGGCCACACCGAGTGGCTGCGCGACCTCGACGGGTCAGACTTGAGCGTGATGTGCTTTGCGGCAGGCCCGCTGGTCACGAGCCTGGTCACGACGCATTTGCCGATCGCCAAGGTGCCCAAGGCGATC
>Ga0247740_1000235_pt1 | contig 29689 bp, 31 predicted proteins | sample UWRJL148409B2_FD_180942 | JGI IMG/M metagenome (GOLD analysis project Ga0247740, IMG submission 180942) | Plant litter microbial communities from Arlington Agricultural Research Station in Wisconsin, United States - UWRJ-L148-409B-2 | ecosystem: Environmental > Terrestrial > Plant litter >...
CTCCTCCTTGGCCTGGTCGTAGTACGACAGGTCGGTGCCGGAGGCCTCGGAGTGCGTCTTGAGGTCGAAGTCGGTGCGGTTCGCGACGCCCATGAGCTCGCCCCACTCGCTGCCCTGGAAGCGGAAGCGGTACTCGATGTCGACGGTGCGCTTCGAGTAGTGCGAGAGCTTCTCGGCGGGGTGCTCGTAGAAGCGCAGGTTCTCCGGGCTGATGCCGAGGTCGACGTACCAGCGCATCGCCTCGTCCATCCAGTACTGCTGCCACTCCTCGTCCGTGCCGGGCTCGACGAAGAACTCCATCTCCATCTGCTCGAACTCGCGCGTGCGGAAGATGAAGTTTCCGGGCGTGATCTCGTTGCGGAAGCTCTTGCCGACCTGGCCGATGCCGAACGGCGGCTTCATGCGGGCAGCGCCCATCACGTTCGCGAAGTTCACGAAGATGCCCTGGGCGGTCTCGGGCCGCAGGTAGTGCAGCCCCTCCTCGTTGTCCACGGGGCCGAGGAAGGTCTTGAGCAGTCCCGAGAAGTTCTGCGGCTCGGTCCAGGCGCCGGGCTGGCCGGTGTCGGGGTCCTTGATATCGGCGAGGCCGTTCACGGGGGGATGCCCGTGCTTCTCCTCGTACGCCTCCAACAGGTGGTCCGCGCGGTAGCGCTTGTGCGTGTGCAGCGACTCGACGAGCGGGTCGGAGAACACCTCGACGTGCCCGGAGACCTCCCACACCCGCTTCGGCAGGATCACCGCTGAGTCGAGGCCGACGACATCATCGCGGCCCTGCACGATGGTCTGCCACCACTGCTTCTTGATGTTCTCCTTGAGCGCGGTGCCGAGCGGCCCGTAGTCCCACGCTGAGCGGGAACCGCCGTAGATCTCTCCCGACTGGAAGACGAAACCCCTGCGCTTGGCGAGGTTGATGACGGCGTCGAGATTGCTGGGCGTGGCCAAGAGTTGCTCCAATAGTCAGCCGAGCTGGGTGCCCGGTCGGCGGTCCGACCAGCCTACCGAAGGGCTCGCACCACCGATTCCACATCCGACTCGTCGTTCCAGAGGTGGAAAGACGCCCGCAGCCGGCCGGCACGCCCAGAGGCACGGATGCCCGCGCCGATGAGCTTCCCCAAGTCCAACCCTGAGGCATCGGGCCAGGTCACGATGGCCTGGTGCTGCTGAGGGATGCCCAGGGCGTCACACAGGGCATCCCCGAGGCCGCTCGTGCGCTCCCACACCTCGCCGATGTCGAGACCGGCGAAGAGCTCGAGGGACTGCTCGGCCCCGATCCACGCCTGCCACGCGGGCGAGACGTCGAAGCGCCGGGCGTCCGGCGCGAGCTGCATGCCGGGGCCGTAGCAGCTCTGCCAGACCTGGTCCCCCGCGTACCAGCCCGCCTGCACCGGAGTCAGCAGGGCATCGAACCGCTCGGACAACGTCATGAAGGCCACACCCCGCGGGGAGCACAGCCACTTGTAGGTGTGGCAGACGGTCACGTCGAACAGGCTGGCGTCGACGGGAAGCACGCCCGCCGCCTGGGTCGTGTCGCAGAACGTGTACGTGCCGTGGCGCACGGCGGACTCGATGATCGCCGCGCTGTCGGCGACGATCCCGCTCGAGGACTGGACGAGGGAGAACACGACGAGCCACGTCTCGTCGGTGATCGAGTCGGCGAGGGACTCCTGCGGCACCGCGCGCACCCGGAGGTCGGGCCGCTGCAGGAAGGGGAAGATGATCGACGAGAAGTCGCCGTCGATGCACAGGATCTCGGCGCCCTGCGGCGCCGCGGCCGCGACGACCGACGCCATCACGGAGCTCTGCGAGCCCTGGGCGACTCGGTGCACCGGCATCCCCACCAGCGCTGCGTAATGGGCGCGCCCCCGGTCGATCACGGCGTCGTAGCCCTGCGGATCGCGATCGGCGCGGGCCCACGCGGCGAGGTCGGCGGTGAGCGCCTCCACTGCTTGGCGGGGCGGGAGACCGATCGAGGCGACGGCGAGGTAGCCCCGCGGGTCGCCGAAGCTGTCGATGGCGTGCTGGAGGGGTGCTGACGTCATTCCCACAGCCTGACGGCCCCACATCCATGCGACAAGGGCATGTATCGCATGGCATCTATAACGTGGGACTATTTTCTGCATGGACCTCGATCTGCACTCCATCCGCATCGTCAGGGCGATCGCCGAGCACGGCACCATCAGCGGGGCCGCCCGGTCGCTCGGCTTCAGCCAGCCGGCGATCAGCCAGCATCTGCGGCGGGCGGAGGCGCGACTGGGTGTGCCACTCGTGGTTCGGGCCGGCCGCGGCGTGCGGCTCACCGAGCCCGGGCTCGTCATCGCCCGGCACGCGATCACCATCACCTCCGCGCTCGATGCCGCAAGCGGTGACCTGGCCGACCTCGTCGGGCTCGCCTCGGGCGTGGTGCGGGTGGCTGCCTTCCCCACCGCGTCGTCGACGGTCGTGCCCCGGTTCCTGCGGGCGATGCGGTCGGCGCACCCAGGCATCACCGTGAACTACGTCGAGGCGGAGCCGCCCGAGGCGATCGGGATGCTGCGCGACGGGCTGGTCGACCTCGCCATCACCTTCTCGTACCCCGGCGACCGCGCCGACCCGCACCGCGATTCGGATGCCTCGGTCGAGTCGCTTCCGCTCTACACAGAGCCGGTCGTGATCGCACTGCCGTCCGGGCATCCGCTCGCCGCGGGGGACGCCGTGCGACTCGCCGGGCTCGCCGACGCGCGCTGGATCGCCGGCTGCCCGCTGTGCCGCGGCCACCTCCTCGCGGCCTGCGAGGCGGTGGGCGTCACACCGCGGATCGACCTCGAGACCGACAACGCGATAGCCGTGCTCAACCTCGTCGGGGCGGGGCTGGGAGTGGCGCTGCTCCCCCAGCTCGCGCTGGCGACAGCCCCCGTTCCGCCCGGGGCTGTGGTGCGCTCGACGTCACCGTCGAGCGATCGCAGCATCCAGGTGGTCGTGCAGAGCGGTTCGCGACGGGTGCCGAGCATCGCCGCTGCCCTCGCCGCGCTGCGCGCCCTCGACGGCGCCGACTGGGGCCTGCAGCGGGCCTGACGGGTTAGGCGCACCAGTCATTCGCGTCGCGCGGGAGGTGCAGCCATGGGCGCGAGCTCTTTCTCCCGCGTTCTACGGCAAGTCCTGCGCGAGGCCGGGAACGGGCGACCGCGGTTCGAACGGTCGGCCCGCGGGGCCCGGAGCGGGCGAGCTAGCGCGGATCAGTCGGCGACGGCGGCGGAGAGTGCGTGGGCGCGCTCGATGATGCGCACCACCTCCAGCGCGTCGCGGGGGTCGACGGGTGACGGTGCGCCATCACGGATGCTCGCCGCAACGCCCTCGTAGAACGCCGGGTAGTTGCCGGCCTCCGTCGGCACCACCGTGAGATCGTCGCCGACGCCGACCGTGCCCCACTCGAACTCGGGCGTGACCCCGTAGCCCTCGGACCCGGGCCAGCGCTGCTCCTTGAGGAACGGTTCCTGGTTGTCGAGTCCGTAGACCTTGTAGGCGGCCTCCGACCCGAGGACGCGGAAGCGCGGCCCGCTCTGCCCGGCCGCGCGGCTCATGGTGAGGTGCGAATGAACGCCGCTGGTGTGGAGCAGTGAGATGAACGCGTCGTCGTCACTGACGCTGCCCTCGCGCACGGTCAGCAGCTCCGCCTGCTCGACGGTTGCCGGGCCGAACAGCTGCAGTGCCTGGTCGATGAGGTGGCTGCCGAGGTCGTAGGTGATTCCCGCGCCCTGGTCGACGGTCGTGGTGTCCTGCCAGCGCACGCGGTTGGGGCCGCCCCAGCGCTCGAATGTCGACTCGAACCGGTGGACGTCGCCCAGCCGCCCCTCGGCCAGCAAGCGCTTGATGGTGAGGAAGTCGCCGTCCCAGCGGCGGTTCTGGAACACCGCGAGCAGCTTGCCGGTCTCCTCGGCCTTCTCGATCAGCTTCTTCGCGTCGAGCACGGTGGGCACGAACGGCTTGTCGATGACGATCCCGGCGCCCGCCTCGAGGGCGGCGAGGCCCTGCTCGAGGTGCGTGTGGGCCGGCGACGCGAGGATGACCAGGTCGAGGTCCGCGGCACGCGCGAGTAGGGCATCCGGCGAATCGACGATCTCGGCGCCGGGGTGCTGCGACCGTGCCTCGGCCGCGCGATCGGGATTGCCGGTGGCGATGAGGTCGAGGGAGAACGCCGGGTTGGTGGCGACGAAGGGGGCGTGGAAGACGCGGCCGGAGAGTCCGAAGCCGATGATTCCTGTGCGGATGGGGTGCGTGGTGGGCATCCCAACAGCCTAGCGAGAGGCTATTGAGACCACGTAGACGACGACGGTGCCGATCACGGACAGCACGACGACCCCGCCGACCACGGCGATCGTCACCCAGAACACCCTGGAGTACGACGACAGCCCGCGCCCCAGGCGCTGGCCCGGAGCCGCGACCGCCCCGGCGACGCCGAGAGGGTCGACGTAGCGGTGGGACTGGTCCACGAGCTTGGCGCCCACTACCTCGACGATGCGTCTGAGCCGCGGGAGGTCGCTGGCCCAGGACTCGCCGAATCCGAGCTGCCACGACACGAACATCCAGTCGTCCACTATCTCGACGTGCATACCGCCGGCCTCGTCGATCAGCAGGGCCATGAGGTCGGGGGTGAAGATGTAGAGCGCGTCGGGCTCGTAGCCCTTGGGGCAGTACAGGGTGAAGTGCTGGTCGAAGTCGCCCTCGAGTCCGAGTCGCTGGTCGGGCGTGACACCGATGGGCAGTTCCCCGGTCAGCCACCCGGAGTGCGCGCGCGCCTCGAGCACGATGTGCGGCAGCGGCACATCGAGCTTGATGGCGATGAAACCCCAGCGCATGACCGCGGTCTGCCCCTGCCCCGACGGCACGGAGTAGTCGAACTCCCCCATGTCGACGAAACGGCCCGTCGTGGTCGTGATGTGGTCGAGGGCGACCCGGCGGGTTCCCTCGCGGAAGATCGAGCCCGCGTAGCTGGGGTCGGGGTCGGCCGCGGAGTAGGCCCAGCCGTTCGCCTCGGCGTAGGCGCGTGCATCCATGTCAGACCCCCGGTAGATCGATGGCGCCGCCGAACCGTCGGTTGCGCGACGCGTAGATCGAAATCGCCTCCCACAGGTCGGTGCGTGTGAAGTCGGGCCACAGCGTGTCGAGGAACACCATCTCGGCGTAGGCGCTCTGCCAGAGCATGAAGTTGCTCGTGCGCTGCTCGCCCGAGCTGCGCACGAAGAGGTCGACATCGGGCAGGTCGGGCACGTACAGGTGCTTCTGGATGCTCTTCTCGGTGATCCCGGAAGGCTTCATCCGTCCCGCCGCGACGTCCTCCGCGATGGCCCGCACGGCGTCGGTGATCTCGTTGCGACCGCCGTAGTTGACGCACATCGTGAGGGTGAGGGTCGAGTTGTGCGCCGTGAGCTTCTCGGCGAACTGCAGCTCGTTGATCACAGAGCCCCATAGTCGCGGTCGCCGGCCGGCCCAGCGGATGCGCACACCCCAGTCGTTCAGCTGATCGCGCCTGCGGTGCAGCACATCTCGGTTGTAGCCCATGAGGAACCGCACCTCGTCGGGCGAGCGCTTCCAGTTCTCGGTCGAGAACGCGTACACGCTCAGGTGCTTCACGCCGGCCTGGATCGCGCCGGCGACGACGTCGAGCAGGCTCGCCTCCCCCGCCTTGTGGCCCTCGATGCGCGTGAGTCCCTTGGCGTTCGCCCAGCGGCCGTTGCCGTCCATGACGATGGCGACGTGTTCGGGAACGGCTTTTCGCGGCAGCTCGGGCGGGTACAGGCCCGTCCAGTCGATCGGCTTGAAGTCGACGGCATCCTTGTGAGTCTTGCGAACGGGGCTCACGCGGTGCGGTCCACGTGCTCCAGGGAGCGCAGCGTGCGCTCGAGGTGGAACTGCGTGTACGCCGCGACGACGCCGCTCGCCTGGTGGCGCGCGCGGTCCTCCGAGGCCTCGGCGACCTCCCAGCGGCCCTCGAGCAGAGCGCCGAGAAGGGAGAGGGTGTCGAGGTCGAGTCGCGGGGCTCCGGGAGGGGCGACCTCGTCGGCCACGACACCGCCGAGCTGGGGCACGAACACCGTGTGCGGGCCGGGGGCACCGGTGACCGCGCAGTCGACGAAGCTGGGTGCCCAGCCCGCGATCGAGAGCGAGCGCAGAAGGTAGGAGTCGAGAGTGAGGCTCGGGTGGCGCTCGCGGCGCGAGAGCGAGCGCAGGGCGCCCACGAGCAGCAGGTACTGCTGGAGGGAGCCGTCGTCGTCGGTGACCTTGTCGGCGGTCTCGATCATCACACTGCCGGCCGTGTAGCTCGCGTAGTCGTCGGCGATCTCGGCGCCGTACGAGCCGAGCGACTCCGCCTGCTGCACGATGTCGAGGCTGCGGCCCACGTAGCACTGCACGTCGACGACCATCATGGGCTCGAGGCGGGCTCCGAAGCGCGAGCCGGTGCGCCGCACGCCCTTGGCCACCGCGCGGATCTTGCCGTGCTGGCGGGAGAGCATCGTGACAATGCGGTCCGCTTCACCCAGCTTGTGGGTGCGCAGCACAACGGCTTCGTCACGATAGGTCGGCACCCCTCCAGTATCCCCTCCTCCACCGTCGCCAGCCTGCAGCCGAACCGACAGAATGGATCTCATGACCGCGGTCGAGACCTTCCAGGAGCACAGGGGACGCCTCTTCGGCATCGCCTACCGGATGCTCGGGACGGTCGCCGAGGCGGAGGACGTCGTGCAGGACGCGTGGCTGCGCTGGCAGCGCGTCGACCACGACGAGGTGCGGGAGCCCGCAGCCTTCCTCGCCACCGTCGTCACCCGGCTCTCCCTCACGGCTCTGGACTCCGCCCGCGTACGCCGCGAGACCTACGTCGGGCCGTGGCTGCCCGAACCCGTGGCGACCGACGATCCCGCCCTGGACGCCGAGCACGGCGAATCGCTGTCGCTGGCGGTACTGCTTCTGCTGGAGCGGCTCACCCCCGCCGAGCGCGCCGCCTACGTTCTGCACGAGGCCTTCGACTACCCGTTCCGTCAAGTGGCCGAGGTGCTGGAGATCTCCGAGGCCAACGCGCGCAAGCTCGCTTCCCGCGCCCGCGAGCATCTGGACCGTGAGCGCGGGGTCACAGTCTCCCCCGCCGAGCGCGACCGGCTGCTCGGTGCCTTCCTCGCGGCGGCGCAGCGCGGCGACCTCGAGCAACTCGAGTCGCTGCTCGCCGACGACGTCATGTCGATCTCCGATGGCGGCGGCATCGTCCCGGCGGCACGCAAGGTGGTGGGCGGCCGCGAGCGGGTCGCCCGGTTCCTGCTCGGGATCCTCGAGAAGTTCGGACAGGGGGTGGTCCCCGTTCCCGTGGTCGCCAACGGCGAACCCGCCACGCTCGGCCTGCTGGACGGGCATCCTCTCGCACTCTGGACCATCGACGCGAACGCCGAGGGGATCACGCGGATCCTCGTCGTGCTGAACCCCGAGAAACTTGCAGGGTTCGAGGGCGTCACATCCGAGGGAGCAGTGCAGTCATAGCTGGTGAACCCTCGGAAAGGACACCATCCATGACCATCCTCGTCACCGGCGGCACCGGCGAACTCGGCCGCCCGACCGTCGCGCTCTTAAAGGACGCGGGGCACGACATCCGCATCCTCAGCCGCACGCCCGGCGAAGGCCGTGTCCTCGGCGATCTGACGACCGGGGCGGGCATCGTCGAGGCACTGCGCGGTATCGACACCGTCGTGCACTTGGCGACGAGCGCCGGCTCCAAGGACGTCGACCAGACCCGCCGGCTCTGCGACGCGGCGAAGGCGGCCGGCGTGGGCCACCTCGTGTACATCTCCATCGTCGGGGTCGACCGCATCCCCTACCCGTACTATCGGGCGAAGTTCGCGAGCGAGCAGGAGATCGAGCGGTCGGGCATCCCGTTCACGGTGCTGCGCGCCACCCAGTTCCACGCCTTCATCGCACTGTTCCTCCGCCTGCAGCGGCGGCTACCGATCATCCTCGGCCTCGACGTGCCCGACCAGCCGATCGCCGTGGAGGAGGTGGCCGTGCGACTGACCGAGCTCGTCGAGGCCGGTCCCTCCGGTCACGTGCCCGACATCGGCGGGCCGGAGCAGCTGCGGCTGCGAGAGGCGATCGACACCTGGCAGCGGGCGGCCGGAACCCACAAGCCGGTGTGGACCCTGCGTTTCTTCGGGAAGACGATCCGTGCGTTCCAGGCCGGGGAGCACATGACCGCGATGCCGGGATACGGCCGCGAGACGTTCGCCGAGTACGCGGCACGCGAGGCGCGCGCCTGACGGGGATGCCCGTGGTACGAATGAGGCGTGACCGCGACCTTCTTCATCCCGCTCTGGGCGGACCTGCTCGCCGTCGGCATCGGCTCCGTGCAGGGGGCGCTGTTCGCGGCGCAGTTCCGCGACCGGAGGCTCGATCTGCTGGGCGTGGCGATCATCGGCATCGCGACCGGCTTCGGCGGCGGAATCCTGCGCGACGTGCTGCTCTCCGAGGTGCCGGCCGCGCTCACGAGCAACTGGTACCTCATCGTCGCGACCGGGTCGGCGCTTTTCGGCATGCTCCTCGAACGGCTCATCTCGCGGCTCGGCCCCCTCGTGACGGTGCTCGACGCGCTGACCATCGGCCTGTTCGGGGCGATCGGTACGACCAAGGCGCTCTCGGCCGGCCTCCCCGAGGTGCCCGCGATCTTCGTCGGCGTGCTGTCTGCGGTAGGCGGTTCCATCCTGCGCGACCTGCTGCTCAACCGACCGATCGCGCTCATGCACGTCGGGTCGCTGTACGCGGTGGCGGCGGTGGTGGGCACCACCTCGCTCGCGATCATGCTCGACCTGGCAGTGCCGGTGTTCGTCGCCGCCACGATCTGCGTCGCCCTCACGTTCGGTGTGCGAGTGCTCGCTGTCGCGTTCAACTGGACCCTGCCGGAGCAGCGCGCCATCGAGAAGATGCCACGCATCCGGCGGCGGTGACTACGGGCGCAGGTGCGCCTTCTCGAACCGGCGGAGAGTATCTAGGTCGCCCCAGCGCTCGACCCGTTCGGCGCGGTTCCACACGTAGAGGAGGACCTCGCCGGCCGTCCCCGTGACCGTCGCGGTCGGCTCCGTCAGGTCGTCCCGCTGCCAGCCGTTGCCGAAGACCCAGCGCTCCCCAGTGTCGGTTGCCTCGAGCCGGACCACTCCCCCGAGCGGCGCGAGCGTGCCCGACCGCGGCAGGAAGACGTCGAAGAGCTCGCTCACTCCGTCGGCGTGCACGTGCGGAGGCACCTCGTCCGGCGCCGGGGCCGAGGCATCCGCGGCGCTACGGAGGTCCCACAGGTGCACGAGCGTCTCGAACAGCTGCCGCCGGTGCCAGAAGCGCACCGACTTGTCCACCTTGCTCAACGTGTAGGCGCGGGCATCCGGATCGAGCTCGCGCAGCGCGGTGAGCAGGATGTCACGACTCTCGCGGTACCACTCGACCGGGCTCATCTCGAGTGTCGGCACGTTTCGGCGAGGGTGCCTCTTCGACTCTCGCGCGTTGAGCGCAGCCCAGCGATGCACCGCGCCCAGATGCGCGGCGAGCTCCGCGGTCGTCCAGCGGATGCTCCCGCATACGGCAACCGGGTCGGCGCTCTCGAGGTCCCGCAAGAAGGCGGTGGATACCGCGTCTAGCCTCTCGAGGTACTCCATGCGGCGAGGGTACCCGCACGGCGATCGAAAACGCAGGAGATGGAACCGAAAACGCCCCCGTGCGCACATGACGGCGTGCGGGCATCCGTATCTCCTGCGTTTTCGGCAGAACGACAGGGATGCCCGCGCGCGGGTCGAGATCAGCTACGCGCTGACGAGCTCGCGGTCGTCGGCCTCGGCCCGGACCGCCCGGTTGACGGCAGACACAACGGCTTTGAGCGACGCGGTCGAGATGTCGGCGTCGATACCGACACCCCACAGCCGCTTGCCGTTGACGTTGAGTTCGACGTAGGCGGCGGCCAGGGCATCCCCGCCCGCGGACAGGGCGTGCTCGACGTAGTCGTAGAGCTTCACATCGATGCCCTGCTCGGCCATGATCGCGAGGAACGCGGCGATGGGGCCGTTGCCCGTGCCCGTCGCGGGCAGCACGTCGTCGCCGACGCGCAGTTTCACCTGCAGCGAGGTCGAGCCGGCGAGGTCGCTCGACGTCGCCGTGGAGTGCAGCTCGAAGCGACCCCACTTGTCGCTCGGCACGTGCGCCGGCAGGTACTCGTCGTGGAAGATGTCCCAGATCTGGTCGCTCGTGACCTCGCCTCCCTCGGCGTCGGTCTTGTGCTGCACGACCGCACTGAACTCGATCTGCAGCTTGCGCGGGAGGTCGAGCGCGTGGTCGGCCTTGAGCAGGTAGGCGACGCCTCCCTTGCCGGACTGCGAGTTGACGCGCACCACGGCCTCGTAGCCGCGGCCCAGGTCCTTCGGGTCGACGGGCAGGTACGGCACCGCCCAGAGCAGGTCGTCGACGGTCACGCCCTTGGCCTTCGCCTCGGCCTCCATGGCCTCGAAGCCCTTCTTGATGGCGTCCTGGTGCGAACCGCTGAAGGCCGTGTAGACGAGGTCGCCCGCCCAGGGGCTGCGCTCCGGAACGGGCAGCTGGTTGCAGTACTCAGCGGTGCGCTTGACCTCGTCGAGGTCGCTGAAGTCGATCTGCGGGTCGATCCCCTGCGTGAACAGGTTGATACCGAGCGCGACGAGGTCGACATTGCCGGTGCGCTCGCCGTTGCCGAACAAGCAGCCCTCGATGCGGTCGGCACCGGCCATGTAGCCGAGCTCGGCTGCGGCGACCGCCGTGCCGCGGTCGTTGTGCGGGTGCAGCGAGAGGATCACGTTCTCGCGCGGGACGAGGCGGCGGGACATCCACTCGATCGAGTCGGCGTAGACGTTCGGCGTCGCCATCTCGACGGTCGCGGGGAGGTTGATGATCACCTTGCGGTCGGGGGTGGGCTCGAAGATCTCGATCACCTGGTTGCAGACCTCGAGGGCGAACTCCAGCTCGGTGCCGGTGTAGCTCTCGGGCGAGTACTCGTAGAAGATCTCGGTGCCCTCGGCGATCGACTCCGCGGCCCGGCACAGGCGGGCGCCGTTGAGCGCGATGTCGAGGATGCCCTGCTTGTCGGTGCGGAACACGACGTCACGCTGCAGCACGCTCGTCGAGTTGTAGAGGTGCACGATCGCCTGTTTGGCGCCCTTGAGCGACTCGTAGGTGCGGTTGATCAGCTCTTCGCGCGCCTGCGTGAGCACCTGGATGCGCACGTCGTCGGGGATGAGGTCCTCCTCGATCAGCGAGCGGACGAAGTCGAAGTCCGTCTGGCTCGCGGACGGGAATCCGACCTCGATGTCCTTGTAACCCATCTTCACGAGCAGGTCGAACATGATGCGCTTGCGCTCGGGGCTCATCGGATCGATGAGGGCCTGGTTGCCGTCGCGGAGGTCGACCGCGCACCAGCGGGGCGCCTCGGTGATGCGCTTCGTCGGCCAGGTGCGGTCGGGCAGGTCGACGTCGATGATCTCGTGGTACGGGCGGTACTTGTGGATCGGCATTGCAGAGGCCGACTGTGTGTTCTTCATGGTCCTTGCTCTTTCGTGTGGGAGGTGGTCAGACCACAGAAGAACTCCGCGACGAGTGAGGCCTGAAGTTAGGACTCGTCGCGGCAGCTAAGAAGGAGCAGACCGAACACGTTTTCAGGGTAGCACCGCATCCCCCGGACCGAAAACGCAGGACATTCGCTGCGGATGCACGCAGAAACGCCGCTCGATCCACTCGAGCGGCGCTTCTCCTGCGTTTTCGGACCCGGCTACTCGACGGCGAGGGCCACCACGGGCGCGATGCCCGTCGCCCGACGGGTGGGCGCGATGGAGGCGACGGCGGTCAGGACCGCCCCTGCGACGACCACGGCGGCGATCAGCCAGAGCGGGATGACCGGCAGCAGCAGGCTGGCCCCTGTCACGGACCCGAGGACCGACTGCGCGCCGACCCAGCCGTAGCCGATACCGAGCACGAGGCCCACGATCACGGCGGCCGCGGTCAGCTGGAGCGCCTCCGCCCGCACCATCGACCGCAACTGGCGGCTCGTGAAGCCGAGCGCCCGGAGGAGCCCGAGCTCACGGGTTCGCTGCAGCACGCTCAGCGAGAGGTTGTTCACCAGGCCGACCGCGGCGATGAGCGCGCTGAACCCGATGAGCACCGAGAAGACGGCGACGATGCCCTGCAGCAGCTCATCGGCACCCCGCTGGCCGGCCATGGTGGCGAGCGCACCCTCGAAGGTGGCAGCGGCCACCGAGAACATGGTGACCAGAGTGACGCCGATCACGAGTCCGATCGTCATGCGCGAGCTGCGTTCCGGATAACGGACGGCATTCTCGGCGGCGAGCCGCGCAGACGGGCTCCTGCCGAGCATCCTGCCCACCAGACGGAGGGTCGGGGGCATGATCAGCTCCGCACCGAGGATGAGCCCCGTGAACGACAGGATGCCTCCGAACACCCCGACGAGCACGCCCGCCGGCGACACGAGTCCGACGATCACGGAGAGCCCGAGCACAACCGTCCCGAGCGCGAACAGCACGACCGCCACGCGGTTGCGGCCACGGTGCCCCGCGGCCTCCGCACGGCTCTCCTCGAGCGCGGCGCCGGTCGCCTGCATGGGCGTGACCAACAGCACCTTGCGCGACCCGACCCACGATGCGGCCCACGTGGTGAGCACCACACCGACGATCGGTACGAGGATGACCGCGTCGAGGTAGCCGTAGGCGATCGACGGGAGGAACCCGACCGCGGTGCCCACCGTGATGAGCCCGAAGGTGACGAGGCTGCCGACCACGGTACCGATGACCGCGCCGAACAGGCCGACCATGAGCCCCTCGCTCGCCACCGCCCGACGCTGACTGGCCGATGTCGCTCCCACCAGGCGCAGCAGCGCGATGGTGCGGGTACGGCCCGCGATGATGGTGGCGAAGGTGTTCGACGTGACCACGGCGCCCACGTAGGTGGCGATCACGATGAACACGATCGCGAGCGCCTGCAGGGCGACCCTGATCGCGGAACTCGAACCGGCGGTGTCGTCGCTGCTGATCACGAGCGCGAGGTTGGTCGTGACCTGCAGCAGCGAGACCCCGAACGCCGCGCTGAGCGATGAGACGAGGATGCTCGGCACGTGCTCCCGCATGCTGAAGCTCATGAGCGTGCCTCCGAGTTCGCCTTCTCCATGCCGAGCATGAACGTGCTGATCTCCGCGGCGGTGGAACGGCCGCGGTCCTCCACCACCTTCCCGTCGGCCAGGAACAGGATGCGGTCGGCGTAGCTCGCCGCTATCGGGTCGTGTGTGACCATGGCGATGCTCTGCCCGTACGTCGTGCTCGAGGCGGCGAGCAGCGAGAGCACCTCGCGGCCGGTGCGCGAATCGAGGTTGCCGGTCGGCTCGTCGGCGAACACGAGCTCGGGGCGGGAGCCGAGCGCACGGGCGATGGCGACGCGCTGCTGCTGGCCGCCCGAGAGCTCGTGCGGGCGGTGCCGCAGCCGGTCGGTGAGGCCCAGCGAGATGATGAGCTCGTCGATCCAGGCTCGCTCCCCCGCTGTCGGCTTGCGGCCGTCGAGCTCGAACGGGAGCAGGATGTTCGCCTCCATGTCGAGCGTCGGCACGAGGTTGAACGACTGGAACACGAACCCCACCCGCCGGCGGCGGATCATGGTGAGCTCGGTGTCCTGCAGGTCGGTGATCTCGGTGTTGCCGATCCACACGTGCCCGGTAGTCGCCGTGTCGAGCCCGGCCATGATGTGCATGAGCGTGGACTTGCCGGAGCCGCTCGGTCCCATGATGGCGGTGAACTCGCCCTTGCGGATGCCGATCGAGACGTCATCGAGCGCGGTGACCGCGGTGCTGCCCGCGCCGTAGGACTTGGTGAGGTTGGTGACCCTGGCCACGAGGCCCAGGGAGTCTGAAGTGATTTCCATGGTCTCAACGCTAGGCAGCGGGCATCCCCCGCGAATCGGCCTCACGTCTCGACGGACTACATCGCAAGGATGACCGTGCGCGCCCGAGAACTCAGGCGAGCCCGTTCTCGTACGCGAAGACCACGAGCTGCACCCGGTCACGCAGGTCGAGCTTGGCGAGGATCCGGCTGATGTGCGTCTTCACCGTGGCCTCGCTGAGGAACTCGTTCTTCGCGATCTCGGAGTTGCTGAGCCCGCGCGCCGCGAGCAGGAAGATCTCGCGCTCCCGGGCGGTGAGAGTGCCGAACTCCTGCGGCTCGGCGGTCGTCTGCTCGCCGAAGCGCTCGAAGAGCTCCCGGGTGGCGGATGCGGCGATCACCGAACTCCCCGAGTGCACCGCCCTGATCGCCGCGAGCAGCAGCTCCGGGTCCGCGTCCTTGAGGATGAAGCCGCTCGCGCCCCCGCGGATCGCCCGCGCGGCCGCCTCGTCGAGGTCGAAGGTGGTGAGCACGATGATCCTGGGCGGATTGGGACCGGACGCCACGATCTGCTTCGTCGACTCGATGCCGTCCATCACCGGCATGCGGATGTCCATCAGGATCACGTCGGGTTTCGACTCAGCCGCCATGGCGATGCCCGCGGCGCCGTCCCCGGCCTCCCCGACGAACTCGAGGTCGGCCTGCGACGAGACGAGCATCCGAATGCCCGCGCGGAACAGCGCCTGGTCGTCGACGAGACCCACCCTGATGCGGTTCATACCGGGATCCTCGCCGAGACCACCCAGTGCTCGTTCTGCCGGCCCGCCTCCAGGGTTCCGCCGACGAGGAGGGCGCGCTCGCGCATGCCGGCCAGGCCGTGACCGGGCGTGTGGGGCTCGGCGGACCGACGGGAAGGCAGAGCGTTGGAGATCGTCAGGGACGCGGCATCCGTGCCCCAATCCAGCAGGACCACGACCTCCTCGTCCGTGTCGCCGTGGCGGAGGGCGTTCGTGAGGGCCTCCTGCACGATGCGGTACAGGGCGAGCTCGCGGGTGGCGGGAACGACTGCCACGGAGCCGCGCTGCTCGAGCGCGACGACCAGCCCCGAGGAGCGCATCTGCTCGACGAGGCGGTCGAGGTCGGCGAGCACGGGCTGCGGTCCCTCGTCCTGGTTGTGGCGAAGCTGGCCGAGCAGCAGTCGCACGTCGGCGAGCGCCTCACGGGCTGTGGCCGAGATCGTGGAGAGTGCGGCATCCGTGGCGTCTTTGTCGCCCACGTACCGGGCGCCGTCCGCCTGGGCAATCACCACGGCGAGCGAGTGCGCCACCACGTCGTGCATGTCGCGGGCTATACGGTTGCGCTCCTGCTCCACCACCACGGCCTGCTCCGCTGCCCGTTGGGCCCGGCGGCTCTGGCGGGCGTTGTCCCACGTGCGCACGAGCAGGCCGATCGTCCAGCTCAGCCCGAGCGTCGTGATCGCGCCGATCAGGGCGAACGGCAGCACGCGGAGGTAGGAGGCGAGGTCGTTGTAGACGAACAGCCCGCCCAGGATGAAGACCACGTAGCCGGTCGACACCAGCGCGCCCAGCCCCGCTGAGGCGAGTCCCACCCATCGCACGATGCGGCCGCCGTAGCGTGCAGTCGCGAACAGGACGGCGAGGATGGCGAGGTTCGACGGGTCGGGCGCCTGCATGCCCGCCATCTGCACGATCGCACCCAGCCAGGCCACCGCGAGCGCGAGCCCCGGGCTCAACCGCCGGATCGCTAGGGCCGCCGCCATGAGGACCACGACGCCCCACAGGATCGGGCTCTCGAACGACATCGTCGCGCGGACGAGGAGCGCGACGAGGGCGATGCCGACGTCGACCGCGAGCTGCACGGGCGTCAGACGGCGGAACATGCCTCCACCGTAGGCCGGATGCCCGTGCGCGCGCGTCCGTCGCGCGATGTAGTTGCGCCCGGCGAGGCTAGAAGCCCAAGCGCCCGAGCTGCTTCGCGTCGCGCTGCCACTCCTTCGCGACCTTCACGCGGAGGGAGAGGAAGACCTGGCGGCCGAGGAGCTTCTCGATCTCGGCACGGGCGCGGGCGCCCACGTCCTGGAGGCGCTGGCCCTGGTGGCCGATGATGATGCCCTTCTGGCTGTCGCGCTCGACGAAGAGGTTCGCGTAGATCTCGAGGAGGTTCTTGTCCTCGCGCTCGATCATGTCGTCCAGGGTGACCGCGATGGAGTGCGGCAGCTCGTCCTGCACGCCCTCGAGCACGGCCTCACGGATGAGTTCCGCAACGCGCGACTCGGTGGTCTCGTCGGTCGTGGCGTCGTCGGGATACAGCGCCTCTGAGACGGGCAGGAGCTTGACGAGCTCGCGGCCGAGGATGTCCAGCTGCGTCTTGTCGAACGACGAGATGGGGATGATCGCGTCCCAGTCGCGCAGCTCGCTCACGGCCTGCAGCTGCTCGGCAACGCCGGGACGGGAGGACGCGTCGATCTTGGTGACGATCGCGACCTTCTTCGCTCGCGGGAACGAGTCGAGCTGCTCGTTGATGTAGCGGTCGCCGGGGCCGATCTTCTCGTTCGCCGGCAGGCACAGCCCGATGATGTCGACCTCGGCGAGGGTGTCCTGCACGATCGTGTTGAGGCGCTCGCCGAGCAGGGTGCGCGGGCGGTGCATTCCGGGGGTGTCGACGATGATCAGCTGCCCGCCGTCGAGGTGCACGATGCCGCGGATGGCCCGGCGCGTGGTCTGCGGCTTCGACGAGGTGATCGCGACCTTCTCGCCGACCAGCGCATTGGTAAGAGTGGACTTGCCGACATTGGGCCGGCCGACGAAGGACACGAAGCCCGCGCGGAAATCAGTCATTGCTGTCCTTGTCATTGGTGAACGCGTCCTGCGCGTCGATGAGGGCCTCGTCGCGCTCGACCAGCACGGTGCTGAGGCGCTTGCGGCGGCCCTCCGTGCGGTCGGCGGTGAGGATGAGTCCGGAGAACTCGGCGCGAGCGCCGGCGGTGGGGAGGCGGCCGAGCACCTTGGTGATGAGTCCGCCGACGGAGTCGACCTCGTCGTCCTCGAGCTCGAGGCCGAACAGGTCGCCGAGCTCGTCGATCGCCAGGCGGGCGCTGACGCGGTAGCGCCCCTCGCCCAGGTTCTCGACCTCGGGGATGTCGTGGTCGTACTCGTCCGAGATGTCGCCCACGAGCTCCTCGATGAGGTCCTCGAGGGTGGCAAGGCCGGCGATGCCGCCGTACTCGTCCACGACCATGGCGAGGTGGTTCGACTCGAGCTGCATCTGGCGCAGCAGGCTGTCGGCCTTCTTGGACTCGGGCACGAAGAGTGCGGGGCGCGCGAGTTCCGCAGCGGTGAGCGTCTCGGCGTCGAGGGTCTGCTCGTACACGACCCGAGCGACGTCGCGGAGGTACAGCACCCCGAGCACCTCGTCGATGTCCTCGCCGAGCACGGGCATCCGTGAGATGCCCTTGCGCAGGAAGCGGCCCATCGCCGCGCCCATGGTGGCGTCGGCGTCGATGGTGATCATGTCCGTGCGCGGGATCATCACCTCGCGGACGACGGTATCGTTGAACTCGAAGATCGAGTGGATGAGCTCGCGGTCGTCCTCCTCGAGCACCTCGAGCTCGGTAGCCTCGTCCACCATGCTGAGCAGCTGCTCCTCGCTGGAGAACGTGGCGCTCGGCGGGCGGCCGGGCGTGACCCGGTTGCCGATCGCGACGAGCGCTGCGGCGATCGGGCCCAGGATCACACGGATGCTGCGGACGATCGGTGCCGCGAAGCGCATGACCGCGCGGGCGTTGGCGCGCCCGACGCTGCGGGGACTCGACCCGACCAGGACGAAGGAGGCACCGGTCATGATCAGGGCGCTCGCGAGGAGGGTCCACCACCACTCGGCGAAGATCGACGCGAACGCGAGGGTGACGAGCACCGCCGCGGTGGTCTCAGCGACGATGCGCATGAAGTTGAGCGCGTTGAGGTGAGCGCCCGGGTCGGCCGCGATCGCCAGCAGCGAGCGGCGGGAACGGCTGTGGCTCGCGAGTTCTGCCAGATCTGTGCGGCTGAGGACGCCGAGCGCGGCATCCGCGGCAGCGAGCAGACCGCCGAACACGACGAGCAGCACCGCGACGCTGATGAAGATGCCGACCATGGCGACTACCGTCGTCGTTCGGCGAGCGCGAAGCCGATGAGGATGTCGCGCTGGATGCCGAACATCTCCTTCTCCTCGTCGGGCTCCGCGTGGTCGAAGCCCAGCAGGTGCAGGATGCCGTGGGTGGTCAGCAGCAGCATCTCCTCGAGGGGGCTGTGTCCGGCCGTCTGCGCCTGGGCGATCGCGACCTGCGGGCACACCACGATGTCGCCGAGCAGGCCCGCGGGCGAGAGGCTGTCCTCGCTGCCGGGGCGCAGCTCGTCCATCGGGAAGCTCAGCACGTCGGTGGGCCCGGGCTCGTCCATCCACTGCACGTGCAGCTGCTCCATGGCGGCCTCGTCCACGAACAGGATGGCGAGCTCGGCATCGGGATGCACGTGCATCTGGTCAAGGGCGAACACCGCGAGCCGCTGAATGGCCAGCTCGTCAACCTCTACGCCCGACTCGTTGTTGATCTCGATGCTCACTTGCGGCCCCGTTCGAACTTCTCGAGCTGTAGTTCGGCGTCGTACTTCGTGTACGCGTCGACGATCTGGCCCACGAGGCTGTGACGCACGACGTCGGCGCTCGTGAGGCGGGCGAACACGATGTCATCGATGTCGTCGAGCACGCGTGTGACCAGTTGCAAACCGGATGCCCCCGCCGGCAGGTCGACCTGGGTGATGTCGCCGGTGATGACCATCTTCGAGCCGAAGCCAAGACGGGTGAGGAACATCTTCATCTGTTCGGGCGTGGTGTTCTGCGCCTCATCGAGCACGACGAACGCGTTGTTGAGGGTGCGACCGCGCATGTACGCGAGCGGCGCTACCTCGACGGTCCCGGCGGCCAGCAGCTTCGGCACGAGGTCGGGATCCATCATCTCGTTGAGCGCGTCGTACAGCGGTCGGAGATAGGGGTCGATCTTGTCGGTGAGAGAACCGGGCAGGAACCCGAGCCGCTCGCCCGCCTCGATGGCCGGCCGGCTCAGGATGATGCGGTCGACCTCCTTGCGCTGCAGCGCCTGCACGGCCTTCGCCATCGCGAGGTAGGTCTTGCCGGTACCGGCGGGGCCGATGCCGAAGACGATCGTGTTCTCGTCGATCGCGTCCACGTAGTTCTTCTGGCCGAGGGTCTTCGGCCGGATGCTCTTGCCCTTGGACGTGAGGATGGCCTGGCTGAGCAGCTCGGCGGGACTGCCCGACTTGTCGGCGAGGATGCGCGCGGACGACGTCACCTCGGTGGGCCCAAGGTCCACGCCGTCGCGCACCATGTGCACGAGCTCGTCGATGAGCACCTTGGCGGACTGGACCTGGACGGCGTCGCCGCTGAGCGTCACCTGGTTCCCCCGAACGTGCACGTCGACGAGGGGGTACTGCTTCTCGATCGTGGAGAGCAGGCGATCCTGCGCACCGAGGAGCCTGACCATCGCTACACCGTCGACCTCGAGGTCGACCCGTTCGGCCGGGCCCGCGCTGCCCTGAGATGCTGCGCCGTCGTGCGAGGCCGTGCTGTCGCTAGAAGCCAAGGGAACCTTCCGTGATGGGACCGCTCAGTACGTGCGCGTGCACGTGGAACACGGTCTGGCCCGCGCTGGGGCCGCTGTTGAAGACGAGGCGGTACTCGCCATTGGAGTGATCGGACGCGAGCTTGCCGGCAACGGCGATGACCTCGGCGAGGAGGGCGGGGTCGCCTGCGGCGAGCTCGCCGACGTTCTCGTACGCCTCGGTCTTGGGGACGACGAGGAGGTGGAGGGGAGCCTGCGGCGCGATGTCCTTGAACGCGATGATGTCATCGTTCTCGAAGACGATGTCGGCCGGGATGTCGCGCGCGACGATGCGGCTGAAGATGCTCGGGGATTCGGCCATGCGCCTAGTCTTTCACCATCTGCCGAGCTTCACATTGAGAACGGCGAGCGCCGCGGGCCCTGCGGTGGAGGTGCGGAGCACCTCGTCGCCCAGCCGGACGACGGATGCCCCCGCCGCCGCGAGGGCGTCGAGCTCCTGCGGGGAGATGCCGCCCTCCGGCCCGACGACGAGGATGAGGTCACGATCGTCAGTCTCGAGCTCGCCGAGCGTGAGTGCCGCGGTGGGCTCGAGCACGAGCATCCGTGCACCCTCGGCCAGACGGACGAGCTGCTTGGTCGTGACGAGATCGAGCACGTCCGGGATCCACGCTCGCAGCGACTGCTTGCTCGCCTCACGGACGACAGCCGTCCAGCGGTCGCGGCCCTTGGCGATCTTCGCGCCCTCCCAGCGGGAGATGCTGCGCGCCGCGGTCCACGGAATGACCCCGTCGACGCCGAGCTCGGTCGCGGCCTGCACCGCGAGTTCGTCACGGTCGCCCTTCGCGAGCGCCTGAGCGAGGAAGACCGCGGGGGTGCGCCTCGGCGCCTCGAGAACCTCGGCGACGTCGATTGCGAGCTCGGTGTGCTCGGCGGTCACGATCGGCCCCGAGACGATGAGGCCCGCTCCGTTGCCGATGGCGATGCTCTCCCCCACCGCGAGACGGCTCACGGTGACGGCGTGCCGCGCCTCGGTGCCCGTGATCGCGACCCGGTCGCCCACCGCGGCCGACTCGAGCTCCTCGGAGATGTAGAAGTGCGCCATGACCAGCGGCTAGAAGCCGAGGAACCTGTCGCGCAGCTTGGTGAACAGCCCCTGCTGGAAGTGCGCGAAGTGCGGTGCCTGCGCCTTGCGGGCGGCCGCGAGCTGCTTGATGAGTTCCTGCTCCTTGTGGCTGAGCTTCGTGGGCGTCATCACCTGGACGCCGATCTTGAGATCGCCGCGACCGTTGCCGCGCAGGTGGGTGATCCCGCGATCCTTGACCGTGATCACCTCGGCGCTCTGAGTGCCGGCCTTGATGTCGATCTCCACGTCCCCGTCGAGGCCCTTGAGGGTCGTCCTCGTACCCAGGATCGCGTCGGTCATCTGCACCTCGATGGTCGCGAGCAGATCGTCGGCGTTGCGGCTGAACGTCTCGTGGTGGCGCACCTTCATCTCGAGGAACAGGTCGCCGTTCGGGCCGCCGGCGGGGCCGACCTCGCCCTGGCCGGGCATCTGCAGCCGCAGGCCGGTCTCGACGCCCGCGGGGATGTCGACGGGGATCGTGCGGGTCGCGCGCACGCGGCCCTGGCCGGCGCACGTCACGCACGGGTTCTGGATGATCGTGCCGTAGCCGCGGCACGTTCCGCACGGGTTCGACGTCATCACGTTGCCGAGGAGGCTGCGCATCGTGCGCTGGATCTGGCCGGTGCCCTGGCAGATGTCGCACATGACGGGCGACGTGCCCGGCACGCAGCACGAGCCCTGGCAGGTCTCGCACAGCACGGCGGTGTTCACCTCGAGGTCGCGCTTGGTGCCGAAGATGACCTCGTCGAGGTCGAGCTCTACGCGCACGAGCGCGTCCTGGCCGCGCTCGCGCCGGGAGCGCGGGCCGGCCTGACGGCCGCCGCCCCCGAAGAACGTCTCGAAGATGTCGCCGAAGCCGAAGTTCGCGCCGCCGAAACCGGGCTGGGGCCCGAGGTCGTACTGCTGGCGCTGCTGCGGGTCGCTCAGCACGTCGTAGGCGTGGGTGACCGACTTGAACCGCTCGGACGCCTCAGCGCTCGGGTTCACATCGGGGTGCAGCTCGCGCGCGAGCCTGCGGTACGCCTTCTTGATCTCGTCAGGGGTGGCGCTGCGGTCGACGCCGAGCACCTCGTAGTGATCTGCCACTGTTGTTTTCTAGTCCTCACCGAGCAGTCGCGAGAGGTAGCGTGCTACCGCCCGCACCGCGGCCATGTTGTTCGAATAATCCATACGCGTGGGGCCCAACACCCCGAGACGCGCCACACTTCCCCCCGACGACGAGTACTGGCTCGTCACGACCGAGGTCTCCCCCAGCCCGAAGGTCGCGTTCTCGCGGCCGATGCGCGCGGAAACCCGGCCGAGATCGACCTCCATCTCGCCGAACAGGCGCAGGAGGGTCACCTGCTCCTCGATCGCCTCGAGCACGGGGAAGATGCTTCCGCTGAAGTCGTCCTCGGTGCGCGCGAGGTTGGCGGTGCCCGCGAGCAGGAGCTTGTCCTGCCGGTTCGCAAGCACCTGCTCCGCGAGCGAGGCGGCGACCTGGGCGACGAGCGCGCGCCCGTCGTGGGGGAACTCCTGCGGGAAAGTTGCGAGTCGTGCCGCGGCGTCCGACAACCCCAGGCCGCCGAGCGCGGCGTTCAGCTTCGCCCGCAGCTCGCCGGCCAGCACGTCGTCGATGGGGGAAGCGAGGTCGAACTGGCGCTGCTCCACCCGCCCGGAGTCGGTGATGAGCACGGTCATGAGGCGGGTCGGGCCAAGCGTGACGAGCTCGATGTGCCGCACCCGGGACGTCGCGAGCGACGGGTACTGCACGAGGGCCACCTGGTGGGTGAGCTGCGAGAGCAGGCGCACGGTGCGGGCGAGGACGTCGTCCAGATCTGCGGACTCACCGAGGAACGCCTCGATGGCCTGGCGCTGGGCCGAGCTCAGCGGTCGAAGGTCGGCGAGCTGGTCGACGAAGACCCGGTAGCCCTTGTCGGTGGGCACACGACCGGATGACGTGTGCGGGGCGGTGATGAGCTCCTCGTCCTCGAGTAGCGCCATGTCGTTGCGAATTGTGGCCGCGGAAACGCCGAACGAGTGGCGGTCGACTATCGACTTCGAACCGACCGGCTCGCGCGAGGCGACGTAGTCCTGCACGATCACCCGGAGTACCTCGAGACCGCGTTCTGACACCATGCCGAAACCGCCTCCCGTGGTTAGCACTCATTCACGCTGACTGCCAATTGTACCGTGACACGCCGCGCGATGCCCGCTGCCGGTGAGCGGGTCGTCCGCCGGTACCGTGTGGGCTATGGCGATCGCACATCCGGCACTGCAGGCGACGCCGTCGGCGACAAGCGAAGCCCGCATCCTCGCCACCACCGCGCACGCCGCGGGAGTCTTCGGCATCGCCCCATCGGCCGCGCTCTACCTCGTGCTCCGCGACCACGACGCCCCCACTGCGGAGCACGCGCGGCTCGCGCTGAACTGGCAGCTGACGCTCGCCGTGCTGCAGGTCGTCGTGATCATCACCAACGTGGTGCTCTCGTCGCTGGCATTCAGCGCGGGCGCGTTCGGGGTGGTCACTCTCCTGGCGTGGATCCTGCTGCTGCCGTGGGCGATCGGCGCGGTCGCGGCGGTCTGGGCGGGCATCCGGATCTGGCGCACCGGCACGTGGCATTACCCGTGGTCGATCCCTTTCATCGGCGAGGGCGTGGCCGCGCAGCGCCGTGAATTGCTGCACCTCATCGACCGGAACGACGACGACGGCACGAGCCCGACCCCGCTCGCGACCCTCGCCCTCTGGTTCGGAGTGATCGGCGGGGCGCTCGGTGTGGTCCTCGGTCATGTCGCCCGCGCGCGCATCCGTCGCACGGGCGAAGCCGGCTGGTCGACTGCCACCGCGGGACTCGCGATCGGGTACGCCGAACTGGTCATCGGAGCGCTCGTGCTGCTGAGCATCCTTCTCTCGATGGTGCTCACCACCCCCTTCTGACCGCCCGTGACACGCCGTGACCAAACCGTTGCACGCGCGAGTTGCGAGGCACTAGCTTGTGTCAGTACCCCATCCCGTGCCACTGACTTCCAGTTCACGACCGAAAGGCAACAACATGTCGGCAACTCCTCCCCCCGCAGCGGCTCCTGCAGCACCGCTCAGCGAGGCCGAAGACCGCCAGTGGGCGTCCTTCGCGCACCTCGGTGGCATCATCGGCTTCCTGCCGTCGCTCATCATCTGGCTGGTCTTCAAGGACCGCGGCGCCTTCACGAACACCGAGGCCAAGGAGGCGCTGAACTTCCAGATCACGATCCTCATCGCCTACGTCGTCGGCTCGATCCTGAGCGTTGTGTTCATCGGCGTCTTCATCAGTCTCGCCGCCTGGGTCGTCGCGATCATCTTCTCGATCCTCGCCTTCCTCAAGACCAAGGACGGCATCGCCTACCGCTACCCCTTCGCGATCCGTCTCATCAAGTAGTCGAGACCGCGTGAGCGGGCCCCGGAACCTCATGGCTCCGGGGCCCACTGCTTTAATGGGGCCATGACCGACAACACGCCTCCGAGCCCCTACACGACAGTGACCCCGCTCAACCCGAGCGACGAGAAACTGTGGGCAACGCTCATCCATGTCGGTGGCATCTTCTTCGGCTTCGTGCCGGCGCTCATCGGCTACCTGGTGCTCAAGGATCGCGGGCCGTTCATCCGTGACCACACCACCACGGCGCTCAACTTCCAGATCACGCTGCTCATCGCCTATGTGGTCGGCTACGTCACGTCGCTGATCTTCATCGGCATCTTCCTCGTGATGGCTGCCTGGGTGCTCAGCATCATCTTCAGCATCATGGCCGCGATGGCGGCCAACCGCGGTCAGGGGTACGTCTACCCGCTGACCATCAAGTTCTTCTCGTAACTAGTCCTCGAGCAGGCGGCGCACGACGCCGTCGGCGAGCAGCCTGCCGCGCAGCGTGAGCTCGATGCGGCCTGCCAGTGCGGCGCGGGCATCCACGAGTTCATCGGCGATCAGGCCGGCGACGGCAGTGCGCCCGGATGCCGCGAGCTCCCCGATCGGGAACCCCTCACGCACGCGCGTGCGCAACAGCACCGACTCGACCCGTCGCGTCTCGGTGTCGAGCGTCTCGCGCCCGGCCGCGGGAGAGTGCCCCGCCGCCATCCGGTCCGCGTAGGCCGCGGGGTGCTTGACGTTCCACCAGCGGACGCCGCCCAGGTGGCTGTGCGCACCCGGGCCCACTCCCCACCAGTCGTGGCCGACCCAGTAGCCGAGGTTGTGGTCGCTGCGGAACTCTGGGCGTCGCGCCCAGTTGCTCACCTCGTACCACTCGAAGCCTGCGCCGCGCAGTTGCTGCTCGGCGAGTTCGTACATGTCCGCCTGCAGGTCGTCATCGGGCATGGCCACCTGCCCGCGGCGGATCTGGGCGGCGAGCTTCGTGCCGTCCTCGATGATGAGCGCGTAGGCCGAGATGTGGTCGGGGCGCTGCGCGAGAGCCTGGTCGAGGGATGCCCGCCAGTCGTCGAGCGACTCCCCCGGTGTCCCGTAGATGAGGTCGAGACTGACCTGCAGGCCGGCCTCGCGCGCCCACGCCACGACGAGCGGGATGCGCGCGGGATCGTGGGTGCGCTCGAGCGTCGCGAGCACGTGGGGCACCGCCGACTGCATGCCGAAGCTCACCCGGGTGAAGCCCGCGGCCTTCAGCGTCAGCAGGTACTCCAGGTCCACGGAGTCGGGGTTCGCCTCGGTGGTGACCTCGGCGCCGGGGGCGAGGCCCCAAGTCTCCACCACCGAGTGCAGCATGGCGGTGAGGTCGGTCGCAGGCAGGAGCGTCGGGGTTCCACCGCCGAAGAAGACGGTCGAGACCGGGCGGGCGGGCATCCGCGCGTCGGTCATCACGCGCTCTGCGAGGGCGACCTCGGCGATCGCCTGGGATGCGTAGTCGCTGCGCTTCGCGCCCCGCAACTCGTCGCTCGTGTACGTGTTGAAGTCGCAGTAGCCGCAGCGGACACGGCAGAACGGCACGTGCAGGTACACGCCGAAGTTGCGATCGGCGGCACCGTCGGCGACGCTCGCGGGGAGCAGTCCGTCGAGCGGCGCCGGGTCGGCGAGGGGCAGGGCGCTGGGCACGTCAGGCGCTCGCGCTCTCGGGCACGAGGTGGAAGACGCGGATGCTGCGCTTCGCGGTCTTCTCGTAGTCGCGGTAGTGCGGCCACTGCTTCTCGAGGGCGGGCCAGAGCTCGTCCGCGTCCTCCTGGTCGAGCAGCTGGGCGACCACCGGGACGAGCCGGCGGTGGAAGTGCACCTCGGCGTTCGGGTTCGCGATCAGGTTGGCCGTCCATGCCGGGTGCTTCTCGAGGCCGAAGTTGCTGCCGCCGATGAACCACGAGCCGTCGGGCTGCGGGAAGCACATCAGCGGGGTCTCGCGACGGATGCCCGTCTTCGCGCCGGTCGTGAACAGCATGAGCGACGGGATCATGGGGGCGCTGAGCTTCCACCGGCCGCCAGAGATGCGGAACAGGAAGCGGTCGAAAGGGGGAATGAGCGGTCGGAGCACGTGGCGCGCCGGGCTGCGCATCAGGGCCGCGGTGGCGGCGCGCACGGTGCGATTCATAGGTTGATTCTCCCATCTGTCACCATGGACTCATGAGCACGTACATCCTGTGGGACATTGACGGGACCCTGATCTACAACACCCCCAGCGCGGGCGCCCTGTACATCGAGGCCATCGAGCAGGTGACCGGAGTGCGGCCGACCGTGGCCGTGCCCGACCCGCACGGCATGACGGAGGGCCAGCTCCTCCTGGCCATCCTCGAGGTCAACGACCTCGACACCGCGCGACTCAGCGACGTGCTCTTCCAGCTCGACGTGCTGTCGCGAGAGCAGCACGAGCGCGGATGGGCCCGTGATGCCTGCGTCGGAGCCGAAGACGCGATCGCCGCCGTCGCCGCGCGTGGGTGGACCAATGCCCTACTCACCGGCAACGGTCCGAACCGTGCCCGCTACAAGCTCCTCGCGGCCGGGTACGACCCCGCCGACTTCGACTGGGACCACTCCTACTTCGGGCACGAGTCCCCCACCCGCCAGCACCTCACCGCGGGCGCGCGCTCGGCGCTCGAGGGCCACGACGCCATCATCATCGGCGACACCCCCAACGATGGGCGGGCAGCGGACTCGGCGAAGATCCCCTTCATCGCAGTGGCGACCGGGATCTACTCCGCGGAGCAGCTGGCCGCGACGAGCGCGCTGGTGGTCGTGGAGGACCTGTCGTCCGGGCTCGCTGCGGTTCTCGGGGCGATCGAGTCGGTCGCGACGCCCGATCCCGCTGCAGGCGAGGAGCCCGAAGTCGAGGTCGGCACGGAGACGGGGCTGCTCGACCTCAGCGAAGTGGTGCGGCCAGAGCCGTCAGGTACCGACGACTAAGCACGGCCTGCGCGATACGCACCGCCTTCCGGCGCCCGTGCGGCAGAGCTGGATTTGCGAAATGACGGACATGCTGCCCGGGCATCCTTGGTTTGCAGGGATCGCAGTGGGCGGAAGGCGCGGATCTCCGTCATTTCGAAAGGTAGGGCATTTCGGAAGGTAGGGCGCGGGCGGGTGCTCTACGCGAGCGCGCGCAGGTAGCGGCCCGTGTACAGCCACTGGGCGAATCGCAGCACCGGGGCGCCCAACCACCAGAACCAGCTGGCGGGCCGGGAGAACGCCCGGATCGTGACACTGACGGTGCCGTCGTCCGCGATGTCCGCGAGGAATGCCTCCTCCCCCTGCTCGGGATGCCCGGGAAGCGTGCCGTACGCGAAGCCAGCGCGGCTCGGCTCGTTGACGACGTAGACGACCTCGGCCGGAGCGCCGACGCGAAGGGGCCCGAACGGTATCGCCAGGCGGACCCGGTCGCCCTTCACGAGGGGAGCTCCGGTGACGCCGGCCACGCGCATCCCACTGCCGGTCTGGATGCCCCAGCGCAGGATCGCCTCGCTAGCGCGCTCGAAGTCGGCGCGCCCGTACCCGATGATCGCGGTCCGCTCGAGGGAGCGGTACCGCGGGATGGGGCGGTCGACGAGGTTGGTGCGAAGGGTTTCACCGACGTGGGAGTAGGTGAGCTGGGCGCCAGTCATGGGCTCATTCTCCGGCATACGGCATACTCGTCCGCATGCCCCAGCGACGCAGCTCCCTCCTGTCGTGGATCGTGGCCGGCGCCGCGGTGGTCGTCACCGCCGGCGCACTCGGCGCGATCTTCGCGCTGCTGCCCCCGCCGTCTCCCGATCCTGCTCCTGTCGCCGAACCGACGGCCACCGCGACCCCGATCCCCTCCCCCGTCGCTGTCGCGTCGCCGGCCGCCACGCCGTCGGCCCAGGGCGAGAACGCTGCCGGACACGTACTCGTGCAGGTCGGCGAGGACCTAGTGGCGAATCCGCCGCCCTACGACATCTCGATCAAGGCCAACGACAGCGTCGTCTCGGCGACCGCACTCGGGGAGTACGACGGCGAGTACCTCTACGGGGTTCTGACCGCGAACGACCAGGTCTACTTCTCCGTCGCGAATCCGTCGGAGAACACATCGCACGGTCAGATCGAGAGTTACGACGAGTTCGCGGCCGACGGCATCACCCTCGACGGCGACAAGTGGTCGGTCACCTGGTTCGCCGACGGCACAGTCGTCTGGGACGTGATCTAGCTACTTCTTCTTCGCGGCCTCGACGTCACCGGTCAGCGCGGCGACGAACGCCTCCTGCGGAACCTCGACGCGGCCCACCATCTTCATGCGCTTCTTGCCCTCCTTCTGCTTCTCGAGGAGCTTGCGCTTGCGGGTGATGTCACCGCCGTAGCACTTGGCCAGCACGTCCTTGCGCATGGCGGAGATGGACTCGCGGGCGATGATCCGCGCGCCGATGGCGGCCTGGATCGGCACCTCGAACTGCTGGCGAGGGATGAGCTTCTTGAGGCGCTCGGTCATGAGAACGCCGTAGGCGTAGGCCTTCTCGCGGTGCACGATCGCGCTGAACGCGTCCACGGCCTCGCCCTGAAGCAGGATGTCGACCTTCACCAGGTCGGCCTCGGCCTCGCCGCTGGGCTCGTAGTCGAGCGACGCGTATCCGGCCGTCTTGCTCTTCAGCTGGTCGAAGAAGTCGAAGACGATCTCGCCGAGCGGGATCGTGTACTTGATCTCGACGCGGTCCTCGCCGAGGTAGTCCATGCCGATGAGGGTGCCGCGGCGCGACTGGCACAGCTCCATGATCGTGCCGACGTAGTCCTTGGGCGCGAGGATGGCGGCGCGCACCATGGGCTCGCTCACGCTCGCGATCTTCGTGCCGCTCGGGAACTCCGACGGGTTCGTGACTGTGTACTTCTTCTTGTCCTCGGTGGTGACCTCGTAGGTCACCGACGGTGCCGTGGAGATGAGGTCGAGTCCGAACTCGCGCTCAAGGCGCTCGGTGATGATCTCGAGGTGCAGCAGACCGAGGAAGCCGCAGCGGAACCCGAAGCCCAGCGCGACCGAGGTCTCGGGCTCGTAGTTCAGGGAGGCATCGGACAGCTTGAGCTTGTCGAGCGCCTCACGCAGCACGGGGTAGTCGCTGCCGTCGATCGGGTACAGGCCCGAGAACACCATGGGCTTGGGGTCGGTGTAGCCGGGCAACGGGTCCGTGGACGGACGCTGGGCGTTGGTGACGGTGTCGCCGACCTTCGACTGGCGCACGTCCTTGACACCCGTGATCAGGTAACCGACCTCGCCGACACCGAGTCCCTTCGACGGCGTCGGCTCGGGGCTGGAGACACCGATCTCGAGCAGTTCGTGCACAGCCTTGGTCGACATCATCTGGATGCGCTCGCGCGGGCTCAACTTGCCGTCGATCATCCTGACGTAGGTGATCACGCCGCGGTAGGAGTCGTAGACCGAATCGAAGATCATCGCTCGCGACGGCGCGTTCGGGTCTCCCTTCGGAGCCGGGATCAGCTCGACGACGCGGTCGAGCAGCTCGGGCACACCGACGCCGGTCTTGCCGCTGACCCGCAGCACGTCCTCGGGCTTGCCGCCGATGAGGCTCGCGAGCTCCTTGGCGTACTTCTCGGGGTCGGCAGCCGGCAGGTCGATCTTGTTGAGAACGGGGATGAT
>Ga0247740_1000236_pt1 | contig 29559 bp, 28 predicted proteins | sample UWRJL148409B2_FD_180942 | JGI IMG/M metagenome (GOLD analysis project Ga0247740, IMG submission 180942) | Plant litter microbial communities from Arlington Agricultural Research Station in Wisconsin, United States - UWRJ-L148-409B-2 | ecosystem: Environmental > Terrestrial > Plant litter >...
CCGCGGTCGCACCGGCTCCGCCGCCGCCTGTCGCGGAGGCGCCCGCGCCGGCGCCCGCCGAAAGCGTTGCGCTCGTCACCTCCGCGTCGGCCGCGCCAACCGTAGCCGTGCCGGTCGCGCCCGCGCCGGTTGCTCCAGCACCGGCACCGCGACCCGCCGCGCCCGCTCCAGTGGCGGCGCCGCGCGCGGTCGCACCCGCCGCCGCACGACCCGCGGCGGATGAGACGCCTCGCCCAACCACGAAAGTCGCGGCCGCCTCGCCGAGCAAGGCCAAAGACCTCTTTTCGGATCCGGACTGACCGTGACGACTCGCGCTTATCTCCGCTTCGCTTACCCGACCCTCGGTCTCGTCGCAGCGTTGTCCATCGCTCCCACGGCGCGCGCTGCTGACGAAGCGACCCCGGCGCGCGTTCTATTCAAAGAAGCGCGCGAGCTCGTGGCTCGAGGAGACTATCAGGCGGCGTGTCCCAAGTTCGAGCAAAGCTTGGCGCTCGAGGCGGGCCTCGGGACGCAATTCAACTTGGCTGATTGCTGGGAACACATCGGTCGCACCGCGAGCGCGCAGGCGCTGTTCGTCGGTGCTGCCGCATCGGCCAAGGCGGCCGGGCAAAGCGAACGCGAGCAAGTGCTGCGCGACCGCGCCGCGGCCCTCGAGCCTCGGATCCCGCGGCTCGTGGTCGAGGTTTCCGACCCCGATCCGAAGCTCGTGGTCAAGCGCGGCGATCTTCCGCTCGAGAGCGAAGCGTACGGTAAAGCCCGCGCCGTCGACCCGGGCAGCTACCTAATCGTCGCCAAAGCGCCCGGCAAAAAAACTTGGAAGACGCAGATCGAAGTGGCCGCTGGCTCGGGCATCGTCACGGTCGAAGTGCCGCGCCTCGAGGTCGAAGCGGCAGAGCCGGCCACCGCAATCGCGGAGCCGAAGCCAGATCCCAAGCCGCTCGCGCCGGCGCCCGTCAACAGTTCGCCGCCCAAGGACCACGCGGGCAAGGGTCCGAACGTCGCCGCGTGGAGCCTGGGCGGAGTCGCGCTGGGCGGCTTTGCCGTGGGCACGATCATGGCGCTCAAGTACAGCAGCGCAAACTCCGACGCCAAGGCCACGTGCCCGAGCAATCACGATTGTACTCCGCAGCAAATCGCCTTTCACGACGAGCGCGTCGACGACGCGCGCAGTGCTCGCACGTGGGCGTTCATCGGCTTTGGCGCGGGCGCGGTGGGCCTCGGCGCAGCGGCGGCATTGTTGTTCTTGCCGCAGAGCTCGAACACGGAGAAGGCTTGGGTGGCAACGCCGGTGATCGCGAATAATGGCGTCTTCGGCGCCAACGTGAGCGGTCGATTCTGACTCGCCGTCGAACTGACACCAAGTGTTTGCACGGGGCCAGCGCCGCGATGCGGTATGTGCGCGTGGCATGTTTGCCCGCTGCACTTTGCTGAGCCGACCGCTACGCGCGCTGCGCGTCTTGGCCGTCGCATTGGGCCTCCTGGTGCTCTTGGCGCCCGCGCGCGCCAGCGCCTATCCGTGGATGATCCGGCACGGTTACGCCGCTTGCACGCCTTGCCACACCGACCCTTCTGGTTCGGGCCCGCTGACGCCCTACGGACGAGTGATCGGCGACAGCAAGCTTTCGATGCAGCACGGTGCCAATTCGGACGCTGCGCCCGGGTTTCTGTTCGGCTTGGTGCAGAGCCCTGATTGGCTGCAGTTCGGCGGCGACATTCGCGGCGCGATCTTGCGCACCAAGGTCGCGGGTACGCCCGAGCAACGGCGCTCGATCTTGATGCGGGCCGACTTGAGCGCGACGATCACGACCAAGCACTTCGTTGCCTCGGCGACTGGTGGCTACGCGCACGAGGGCGCGCTTGGTGCCGCCGTCACGCGCTCCGACCAAGACAACTTCGTCTCTCGCGAGCACTGGCTCGGCTACACCGCGGGTGAAGATTCGACCTTCATGCTGCGCGTGGGGCGCATGAATCTGCCGTACGGCATTCGCTCGGTCGAACACAACTTGTGGGCGCGCACGCTTACGCGTACCAACATCAACGATCAGCAGCAGTTCGGTGCGGCCATGGCTTTCTCACTCGGCGCGCTACGTGGCGAGGTGATGGCCATCTTCGGCAATTTCCAGCTGCGACCGGACGGGTATCGAGAGCGCGGCTACAGCGCGTATGTGGAAGCGGCGGTGGGCACGGGGCTCGCGCTGGGTGCCAGCAGTTTGGTCACGCATCGCACACTCGAGCCGAGCGCTTTGACCGAAACCTGGCGTCAGGCGCACGGCGTGCACGTTCGGTACGCCACGCCCTGGGAGCCACTGGTGCTGCTCTCGGAGTGGGATTACGCGCTCGCCTCGTCGAAAGATCAGTTTCGGCGCAAAGGCTTCGTTGGCTACGCTCAAGCCGATCTAGAAGCGGCGCAGGGCGTGCACTTCTTGGTCACGGGGGAGGCGCACAACGTCGGTGTTCAGGGACCACCTCCGTCTTGGGGACTTTGGCTGTCGTACAACTGGTTCTTTCTCCGCCAAACCGATCTGCGTATCGACGGCATCTACCAATCTTTGGGTTCGGACTTCGGTCGTCTGTCGGCGTACACCTTGTTAGTGCAAGGACACATGTACCTATGAGCCGGGTGTCGCTGCGCTCGTTCCTTTCGCTGCTCGCGTGCGTCGGCTCGCTCCTCGCGAGCTCGCCTGCGCCTGCTTCGATCACTTATCCGCCGGCCATACAAGGCGAATTGATGCTGGCCAAGGCGCCCGAGTGCACGCTCTGCCACCGCAATGACGTGGGCGGGGCGGGTACGGTGGTCCGTCCTTTCGGCCGCACTTTGATGACCCAATTCGGGCTCGTCGGCGGGGCCAACAACGGGGCCCTTCGATCGGCTATCAGCGGCTCGGACAGCGCGGCCTTCGATAGTGACGGCGACGGAGCGTCGGACATCGACGAACTACGCGTGAATACGGATCCGAACGTGGGCGTCTCGGGGGTCGCAACGGCACCCGACGTGCCGCTGCCGCAAACGGGCTGCGCGCTGGGCTCTCGCTTGCCCGAGCGCGGCTCGCCGACAGTGGCTCTGCTCTTGGCGACCGCGGGGGCCATCTGCCGCCTACGCCGCCGCGCCACGAGATCGTCACGCACTCGGTACGATGCGCGCGAGCATGCGTGATAGACGCCCCGGCATGCAGCGCCTCGCCCGCAGAGCGTTCTTGAGTGCGACGGCTTCGTTGCCGCTGGGCTTTGCCGCGACCCCCGCCGCCGCCACCTTGTTGCGCGGCTTGCCTTTGCCGGCCCTGGTGGCTCGCAGCAATCAGGTGCTGGTACTGAGCACGCTCGGTTCTCGATGTCGCTACGGCGAGATCGGCGGTCGCCGCACCATCATCACCGAGACGACGCTGCACGTTTCGGAAGTGATGCACCAAGTTTCGCCCAGCGAACGCCGGGTCACGGTCTGCACGCTCGGGGGCGTGCTCGATGGCGTGGGCGAACTAGTGCACGGTCAGGCCGAGTTTGCGCCGGGGAGCGTATGTTTGGCGTTTCTCGCGGAAGCGCCAGACGGCAGCCTGTGGGTCAGCGGCATGGCCCAGGGCCACTACCCGCTGAGCCAAGCTTCGGGCGATCCGTCGCTGTCAGCTAGTCCCCATTTGCCCAAGTTGCTCGACTTCGAGCACAGTGCCGTACGTACTCTGGTCCGGCAACGGCTCAGTTCGGCTCGGCGCTTGGTGGTGGAAGCGAGCGCGCGGTGATCCGGCTTTGGGCGGCCGGCGCCGCACTCACTTTTGCATTGTGCAGCGCGCGAGACGCGCGCGCATTTTGCCGAGCGACCACCTGCGATTCGAACGACACCGACTGCGAATTGGACGCCGAGCAATGCCAGACGGTGGGTGCGCCCTTGGCCTGGACCAGCGGTTGCGTCACGGTTCACGTCCAAGCGGACGGCTCGGCCGCGCAGGGCGTCGACTATGTCGCCGCCGCGGCCAGCGTAACGCGGGCCTTCGCGAGTTGGACCGACGCACCCTGCACGGACGGCAAGCCCTCGATCTCGGTCCGAGTCAAAGGCCCGATCAGCTGCGACGCCTCCGAGTACAACGTGGACCGCGGCAACGCCAACATCGTCGTGTTTCGGGAAACCTGGCCGTACGTGGGCGGTGAAGATGCGCTCGGTATGACTCGAGTTCGCTTCAACCCCACGACGGGAGAAATCTACGACGCGGACATCGAGCTGAATGCGGCCATGGAGGCGCTCAGCGTGGGCGCCGCCCAGCCCGGCCACGTCGACCTCGATTCATTGCTCACGCACGAGGCCGGCCATTTGCTCGGGCTATCGCACACGGTCGATGAAGCGGCCACCATGTACCCTGGCTACGAGCTCGGCAGCACCGCGTTGCGCTCGCTCGCTTCCGACGACATCACCGGCCTGTGCCGCATCTACCCGCCGAATCGCAACCCGAGCTCTGCCAGCTGCGAGCCGCGCCACGGTTTTTCCGATGCCTGCGGAGCGGATCAGCCCGCGCCAGTTTCCGGCAGCGAGCCGAGCGAATCGAGCTGCAACTTCTCGGCGCGCCGAACGAGTTCGATCGGAGCGTTCGTGCTGGGCGCACTGTTCCTGTTCGGTTTGCGCAGAAAGCGCAGATTGGTCGTCGCTTCGTTGACCACCGCGGCCGTCAGCGGTTGCTCGCTCGATACGCGCGAGCTGCACTACAACCCGGAATCCGGCGGGCGAGCCGGGGCGTCGGCTGAAGCGCCGCGCCAACCAGGTGTCGACCAAGGCGGTGGCGCTGGAGAGAGCGACGCGGGCAGCCCAGGTGCGAGCGACGGTTGCACCGACCTGGACGAAGACGGCACGCCGGATTGCGAGCAAACACTGATCGAGAACGCGACGTTCGCGTCCGATGTCGCGCCTTGGACCGCGGAAGCTGACGCTGAGCTTTCGTGGGACGAGCACAATGCTGCCCATGACCTGCCCTCTGGGTCGGCGTTGCTGAGAGTGACTGGCTCTGCAACCTCGGAGGCCCAGGGCGCGGCGCTGCAGAGTGCGAGCCAATGCCTGAGCATCACTGGCAAGCAGCTCGTGACGGTTTATGCCAACGCGCTGGTCGCTGCCGATCAACCGAGCCACGGGCAAGCTCGAGTCGACGTGCTTTTCTTCGATAGTCGGGCGTGCGCGAGCGCCTACGTGAGCAGCTTTTCGACACCGCAACCGTTGGCTGCGGTGAACGGCGAGTGGCTAGCGTTGAAAGCCGGCGCGATAAGCGGTGCAAATACCAAATCGGTCTTGGTGAAGCTCACCGTCTCGCGCCCGTTCGACGCGGCTTCATTCCAGGCGTACTTCGACAATGTGCTGTTGAAGACGGCGGCGGTGGATTGATGAACTTCATATCTTACTGACACTGCCACCTGGTTGTCACTCGCTGACAGCACACTTCCCGCCCGCCGTGGCCTTCGAATCTTGGACCTCCAGCCCCGCAGACAAGGGTCGGCGCAACCGACTTTTGTTCGGCTACGTGATTGGCGCGTCCACTGTGGGCGCGGGCATTGCGTTCGTCGTCTTGACCTCGTCCGCGAACGTCGCCGCCCAGGAAGAAGAAGACGCGAAGGTCGTCGAGGTGCAACTCGCGAAGGAGCCCGAGCCCGAACCGGAGCCCGAGCCGCCCCCTCCGCCCAACGCGAAACCGCACGTGGCGACCGGTGGCCCGCGCCTGCCCAAGATCGAAACCCCGACCGCGATCACGAGTGAGCGGCCGGAAGAGAAGGACGCGAAGCCGTCCGCCGCCGGTTCCGGGGATCCCTACGAGAAGGGTTCGGGGGATGGCACCGGTGGGCCGGCGAAGGCCGTCGTCGAACCGGCACCCGCCGCTCCGCCTCCGCCCCCAGCCCCCAAGCTCGACAAGCCGCGCCCGATCAGTGAAGACGACGCGCCGCCCGAAATGATTGGGTCCGACGTTCGTCCAGATTACCCAGCCGAAGCCAAGGCGGCCGGCATCGAGGGCGTGGTCTTGGTTCGCTACGTAGTCAGCGAAACGGGCGAGGTGAAAGACGTGAAGGCGGTCAAGGGACCGCCGGAACTGTTCTCGGTGTGCGTCGCCGCGGTCAAAGCCCTGCGCTTCAAGCCCGCACACGACGCGCAGGGCAACGCAATCTCCGTCGTTCGCTTCAAGAAATTCCGGATGCGGATCACCACGTGACCGCTCATTTCAATCTTCGTCAGGCTTTGGAGAGACCATGAGTTTCGATTTTGCGCATGTTTGGTCAACGATGGCTCCCCTGAGCAAGGGCGTTGCGCTCGTGCTCTTGGCCATGGCCATCTCGTTCATCGGCATCACCATCGAGCGTCTGCTTGCCTTCGCCAAGTCCAGCAAGGAGTCGCGCTCGTTCGCCGGGCAGGCCGGTAAGTTGCTGGAAGAGCGTCGCTTGGAGGAGCTGGTCGCGCTGGCGCAGAAGCATCACGCCTCGACCTTGGCGCGCTTGTTCGGTCCGGTCACGGTGCGCTTCATTCAAGCTTACGAGGGCATGGGGGAGGGCGCCCTCTCGCCGGTGGACGTGGCCCGCAATGAGTCGGCGCGGCGTTTGGAGGCCATCTCCGAGGAGGTGCGCCGCGGCATGAACGTGATCGCAACCGTGGGTTCGATTGCCCCATTCGTTGGATTACTGGGCACCGTACTCGGCATCATCGGTGCGTTTCAGGGCATCGGCGCGGCGGGATCATCCGGCATCGGGCCAATCATGGCCGGTATCTCCGAAGCGCTCGTGGAGACGGCGTTCGGGCTGCTCGTGGCCATCCCCGCCGTCATTTTCTTCAACTATCTGAACGCGCGCGTGAGCGCGATCGACTCTCAGCTCGGGCGCTCTGCGGGGGAGTTGCTGGACGAGCTCGAGGATTATTTCGGTCGCGCCTCCGCCATCGGCCAGCAACAGCGAGCCGCTTGAGGAAGCATGGGCGCGAGTATTTCAGCGGCCAAGACCAAAGGCGCGAGCCCCGAGATCAACATCACACCGTTGGTCGACGTGGTGCTCGTGCTCTTGATCATCTTCATGGTCGTGACGCCCGCGCTGAATGAAGGCGCGCAAATCGAGCTGCCCAAGGTGGAGACCCCCGATACCAAGCAGCGCGACATGCATCCGATCGAAGTCACGGTCGCGCCGGATGGCACGACCGTGGTCGATAAGCAGACCATCCTCGCCAAAGATCTGAAGCGCACGCTCACGGCCATGCACGAGAAAGACCCCACGCGCTCGCTGATGCTGAAGAGCGACCAGAGCATGAAGTGGGGAAAGATGCGGAACGCCTTCGCCGACTTGCAGGGCATCGGCTTCAAGGGCGTGCTGCTCAAGGTCGTAGCCAAGAAGACCCCTGGCCAACCCGGCGGCGTCTGAGTCAGGAGCACGCGAGATGGGCGTTTCTTTGGGTGGCGGGGGAAAAGGCAAGAAAAGCCAGGCCATGCCCGCGATCAACATCACACCTCTGGTGGATGTCGTGCTCGTGGTGCTGATCATTTTCATGATCGTGACGCCCATGGTCACCAAGACTTTTTGGCTAAATTTACCGCCGAAAGACGACAAATCCGAGCCCGTCCCCCCCAGCGACAACAAGCCGCTCGTGATGACGGTCGACAAGGCCGGCGTGATTCGCATCAACGCCACCGTGCTCAGCAAGCGTGAAGTGCGAGAGCGCGTGCCGCGCATGCTGGCGGCCAAGGACCAGAAGGTCCTGTACTTCGACGCGCACAGCGATGCGTCTTACGCCGCTGCGATCGAAGCCATGGACCTGAGCCGCGCTGGCGGCGTGAAGTCGATCGCGATCTTGACCGAGAGCGTGATGAAGTAGCGCGCGCGCGGCGAGCAGCTGCGCGTCTCGAGGCACTTCGTGACCGCTGCGCCATGCAGTGCGGCGTGGGGCAATTGTGCCCACCGTCACCGCTAATTTCCCTACGAGTCACGCGAACGTCACTCAACCAAGAGACAGTCCGCCCAGTCACCGATTCGTCGCAACCGTTCTGCGTTTCGACACTCAATGAGCGGCGCAACGTCATTAACTGACGCCAATTGCCCCGTGAGCCACCGAAACAACACCAAATCCACCCACAGCATCACGATGTACACGGCAAATCGTTTCGCCTCGGTCATCTGCGCGCCACACATCGCGAATAGGTTCCGCCGCGTTCCTCAATGCAACACTTACCAATGAGGAGTGGAGTTAAAATGGGCAGACTAATCAAATTGTCGAGGCGCCTCGTCGCTTCGGGCGCCATGTTGGCGGGCGCGAGTGTCCTCGCACAGGGCATGTTCACCAGCCGACCGGTTCAAGCGCAAGCAGTGCCGGCCTGTTCCTCGCTTCCTGGCGTCGTGTACGTCTCTGGTTCGAGCGCGGTGCGGCCCGTCCTGCAAGGGTTGGCCAAGACTCTCACGCCGGCCGGGACGAACATCGTCTATTTCTCTGCGGGCTCTTGCGTGGGCGTCTCCGCAATCCTCGGCACTCCGCAAACGGCCGGCACGGGCGTTACCTGGGATGCAAACGGCGTCGCCGGGAGCTGCACGTTGTCCGCGGCGCAGGTCGTCGACATCGGTGTCTCCGATGTATTTGCGTCCAGCTGTCCTGGCGTGACCGACCAGAACGTCAAAGACGCGGGTCTGAAGGATTACAATTCCTTCTTCGCGCAGGTGATGGAGTTCGTGGTCAACAAAGGCTCCGATCAGACGGCAATCAGCGCAGAGGCTGCCTACCTCACTTTCGGGCTCGGCAATGACAGCGCGACACCCTGGAACAATGCTGCGCTCTTTGCCGTTCGCGACTCGGGGTCCGGCACACAAACCATGCTCGCCAAGGCCATTGGCCTCGACGCCACCAAGTGGAAGGGCGTCAACGCCGGCGGCAGCGGCAACGTGGCTCTGTCGATCTCCGGTGCCCTCACGCCAATGGAAAAGGCAGCTCCCGCAGGCGCGGCCGATGCCAAGAAGCTGATCGGCATCCTATCCTCCGGTGAAGCGGACGCGGACACGGTCAACATCAAGAAGTTGGCGTTCCAAGCCAAGGACCAGACTTGCGCTTACTGGGCGGATTCTGGCGTCAGCGCGCTCGACAAGAAGTACGTGCGTGACGGTCACTACCCGGTTTGGGGACCGCTGCACGTGTTCGCCAAAGCGAACGCGCAAGGCGTCCCGACGAGCCCGGCCGCCAAGGCCGTGATCGACGCCCTCTCTGCCCAAGATCAGGCGATTCTCGATATCGAGATCAACGCCAACGTCGTCCCGTTGTGCGCCATGAACGTAACGCGTGACGAAGAAGTGGGCCCCCTCAGCTCGATTCAGCCGACCAAGGCCTGCGGTTGCTACTTCGACAAGAAGCGCGCGACCACTCTGCCCGCGGAGTGTGAAGAGTGCGAGACCAACGCCGACTGCGGCGATGAGCGTCCGAAGTGCAATTACGGCTTTTGCGAGGTGAAGTGATGTCTTTCTTGAAGTCCAAAAAACTCGGCTACGTGGCAGCAGCCACCGCGCTCCTCGCACTCGTCGTGGCCCAAGGTTGCGGTGACAGCACCGATGACCAAGTAACCCCGCGCGCTGGCAGCGGCGGCAAGCCAAGCAGCGGCGGCTCGTCCGGCAAAGGCGGCGGCGGCACGGCTGGCACGACCACGCCCAGCGAAGGCGGCGCAGCCGGCAGCGACGAAACCGGCGCCGGTGGAACGACCGAGCCGGGCGGCGAAGGCGGCGCGGGCGGCGAAGGCGGCGCGGTGGACTGCGAAGGTCCGGACGGTTGCTACGCATGCCAGCCGAAGACCAACGATCAGTTCCTCAATCACTGCGTCGAAGGTGGCTGCCCCGCTTCATTCGACAACAGCAAACTGTCGAAGATCGATCTGGTCGGTACTCTCTGATTTCGCATCCGGGTCCGGGCCTGAGTGCTCGGACCCAACCCGGTTCTGAACTCGATTCAGGACGATCACGTTTTAGAATTCTTTTCGTACTTTCAATCGAACAACCTAGTCCGAGAATGCCGGTGCGGTCGCTCATCGAGCGTGCACCGGCGTTGTCTCGCCCAGCCCTTAGTGATTCGGAGCATCCGTGAATAGGCATATCTCCGCGGCCTTTACCGTCGCGTTCTTGGCGGCATTGAGTGAGCCGGCGCTGGCCCAGCCCGCGCCCGATCCGGCGCCTCCGCCCGCCGCTCCCGCGCCGCCCGCCGCTCCTGCTGCCCCCACGCCACCCGCGGGCGAGATGGCAGCGCCTGCACGTGACACCCCGCTACAGAAAGAGGTCGAGCTGCAACGCGCCGATCTCGAAGAGCAAGACAGCCGTATTCAAGCGCTGGAAAAGCAAATCAAAGACTTGAAGAGCGTTCAAGCGCCTCAGGTCGACACCAAGACTACCCCCGTGCCCGCGCCCCTGACCGGTGCGGCCCCCAAGCCCGCCGAAGACTTTCCGTTCAAGATCACGGGCTACGTTCAGGCTCAGTACGAAGGTCACCAGGAATCGGAAGATCAGCTCGCTCAAGGTGGCGGTTTATTGAATCAAAACCGCTTTCTACTGCGTCGAACGCGCCTCAAAGTCTCGCGTGAATGGAAGTACGGCGGCGCGATGATCGAGTTCGACGCGAACACGGTGCGGGGGCCGGCGATCGGCCTACAGCACGCTGAAGTCTCGCTCGCTTACCGCAATCCGGACCAAAACCCGCTCGTGCAAGTCACGATGGGCCTATTCGACAATCCGTTCGGGCGCGAAGTGGTGGAATCGCCGCGCAACCGACCATTCATGGAGCGCTCGTACGCTTCGCGCGCTTACTTTCCGGCCGAGCCGGATTTGGGCCTACGCATTTCCGGTCAGGCCGCTTGGTTCCGCTACGCAGTGGCGGTCGTGAATGGTCAGCCCTTGGGCGACCGCACCGGCTACATCTTGCAGGATCCGAACTCGCACAAGGACGTGCTCGGGCGGGTCGGCGTCGATGTCACCCTGCCCCCGGCGGTGCGCGTGATCGGCGGCGTGTCGATGCTCAATGGCAAAGGTTTCAAGCCGGGCACCGACGCCACCAAGAACACGATCGCCTGGCGCGACAACATCTCCGAAGACGGCGTAGTGCAGGTCCCCGAACTAATCGGTATTCCGGCCTCGGCCGCGCAAGCGTCGCGGAATTTCGAGCGCTGGCTGGTGGGCGCGGACCTCGGCGTCGAGTGGACTTCCAAGTTCGGTGTCACTCACCTGTACGGCGAGTTCAGCGTGGGCTCGAACATGGACCGCAACGTGTTCATTGCCGACCCGACCACGAGCGGGTTCGACGTGCGCGAGCTCGGCTACTACATCTCCGCCTACCACGAGTTCACGTCCGGTCCGATCGTTGGCTTCCGCTTCGATCAATACAACCCGAACTCGGACTTCATCGACTCGCGCCGCGGTAAGTCCGTGCCGCAAACGGAGACGGTCACCACCTACGCGCCGCTAATCGGCTTTCAGGTCCCGCACACGGCGCGTCTCGTCGCCCAGTACGACATCATTCGCGACTCGATGGCACGGAGCGAGATTGGTGTGCCGGTCGACCGGAAGAACAACGTGCTCACGATCCGTCTTCAGGGGGAGCTATGATTCGTGCTTTCACCTGGTGTCTGCTGCCCGTGCTGACCCTCTGCGCTTGCAGTTCGGAGTCCGCGAGCTCGGGTAGCGGCGAGCCAATCCGCGTAAACAACGGGCAGTTCTTTTCGGGCGGCTTTCCGAGCGCGCATGCCGCTGGCCCCGCCGTATCCCAGGTCAGCATCCGCGCGACCGAGTTTGCGGCGGGCACGGTCGCCAAAACCATCTCTGGCATCGCCGATGCGCAATCGCATGCGGTTGCGGTCGCGTTGCAAGGGCTCGGTACTGGCTACTGGGTCGTCCCCGTCGGCGGCCCCGACTTGCAGGTGCCGGGCACATTCACCTGGAGCGCCAACTCCGACTTTTCTCACGACCTGCCGGCGGGCTTTCAGAACTTGCTCCTGGCCGCCTCGGACCAAAACGGTAACTTCGGTCCGCCCTCGACGTTTCAGCTCAACATCAAGTCACTTTTGCCGACCGGCAAGGTGGTGGCTCAGCTGAGCTGGGGTGTCGACGCAGACCTCGATCTGCACATCTTCTCGCCGAGCGGCAAAGAGCTCTCTCCGAAGGGTCCCAATACGATCGACTCGAACTCCCTCGGCAAACCGGTCGCGGGCTCCGGACTGCTCGATCACGACTCGCTCGCAGGTTGTATCTCCGACGGCGCTCGTACGGAGAACGTCGTTTGGACCGACGCGCCGGAAGCGGGCACCTACACGGTGAGTGTCCACATGTTCAATGCGTGCTCAAAGCCCGCGGCGACGTTCAAGTTCTCCTTGTTCGTCGATGGCGAATCGGTTCTCGAAAGAACCGGTCGCTTGCTCGACATCGACGCAGACGGCGATGGCCCCGGCCTCTTCGTCACTGAATTCACTTGCGATGAAGGAACAGGCACATGCTCATAAGCAGTCTCGAAAAGTTCGCACTGATGGGTGCAACGTGGGTTCTCTACGTCCTCGTTGCCATGTCCATGCTCTCGATCGGCATCATGTTCGAGCGCTGGATCTACTTCCGCTCGCACGCGGGTAACGTCGACGACCTCGCCGACAAGCTGCTCAATGCACTCAAAAAGGGCGATCGCCGCGCCGCGGAGGCGCTACTCAAGGGTAGCAAATCGCTCGAGGCGGAGGTCTTGTTGCCCGTGCTCGGTTGGCTCGACGGTGGTCCGGAGTCCGTCTCCGAGGCGCTCGACGCATCGCTCATCCGCAAGCGTTCGGATCTCGAGCGCGGTCTGACCTGGCTCGGCACGCTCGGCAACAACGCGCCGTTCCTCGGCCTGTTCGGCACCGTGATCGGCATCATCGAAGCGTTTCACATGCTCGGCTCCAGCGGCGCGGGCGGCAATCAAGCCGCGATGGGCAACGTGATCGTGGCCATCTCCGAAGCCTTGATTGCGACCGGCGTCGGTCTTGTCGTCGCCTTGCCGGCCGTCGTTGGCTACAACTTGACCCAGAAGCGCGTCAGCAACGTCGAGAACAACGTGCAGCAGATCGGCAAGCAACTCTTGGCGCTGCTCAAGGCCGACGACAAGCTGATCCGCGAGTTCCGCGCGCTATCCGAAGAACCGCCGGTCAGCGAATCCGCATCGAACCGCGACGAAGCCGTCGCGGCAACCGAACAACCCGAAGCATCCTGAAAGGAGCACGTCATGGCTGGAACGATGAGCTCAGGCGGAGGACGGCGCGCGCCGATCTCCGGCATCAACGTGACCCCGATGGTGGACGTGATGCTCGTGCTCTTGGTGATCATGATGGTCTCGGCGCAGTACATCGTGTCCCAAAGCCTCAAAGTGGAGCTGCCCAAAGCGTCGAGCTCGACTGACTCCGTGTCTTCCGTGGCGGCCGTGACGCTGAGCAAGGATGGCAAGACCTACTACAACCAGAAGCCGGTCAGTGAGTCCGAGTTGGTGAGTAGCCTGCGTAGCGCGCTCGCCGGAAACAAGGACCTCAATCTCATCGTCACCGCCGACAAGGAAGTGCAACACGGCAACGTCGTGCACGTGATCGATCTGGCCAAGCTCGAGGGGATCGTGAAATTCGCGATCAACGTCGAGATTCAGAACTGAACCATGCGCTGGGTCAAATTCGGCTATGTCGCAGCGGCGGTACTGAGCGTTGGCGCTCACGTACTCGCGTTCGGCAGCCTCAGAACTCTCAAGCCGAAGCCACCCGAGCCGCAGCGCGTCGCGGTGATGGTGTCAGCCCCGAAGAAGAAGGAAAAGCCGAAGCCGCCCGAGCCGCCGAAGCCGATCGAGGCGCCCAAAGAGTTGCTGCAGCGCCCCACGGCGCCACGAGCGGCACCCCCCCCAGCCGCCGCCCCTCCGCCCGATCCGGTCGCCGCGGCTCATCCCGCGCTCGCAGCCATGCCAGACTTCGGCATCAACCTGTCGGGTGGACCGAGCGGTCCGGGTGGTATCGCGGTGCCGATGGGTGACCCGCGCGCTCCGGCCGCCGCCGCCGCGGCTCCCGTCAAAGAGAAGACTTTCGGCAGCACCACCGCGCCTGCGGTAGCCGCCGATGACTGCGCCGAAGACGTCGTGAAAGCGAAGCCGCAGGGCTTCGTGCAACCGACGTATACGGACGACGCGCGCGCCGCGGGTATCGAAGGCCGCGTGCGCGTGAAGATTACGATTGATGCTTCCGGGACGGTCACCGACGTGGCGATCGTTTCCGGTCTTGGACACGGCTTGGATGAATCCGCAATCGCGGCGGCTCGACGTATGACCTTCAGCCCCGCCACGCGGTGCGGGAAAGCGGTCGCGTCGACGTTCATCTTCTCGTCACGATTTGCACTTGGAGAGTAAGGTGCGGAAGAAGTTACTCGGGGCGGCGCTGCTGCTCGCCTCAATCTGCGTGCCGCAAGTGGCACTCGGACAAGCAAACTCGGCGGAGACGCCCGGCCATCAGCCGAAGTTGACGAAGCTGCCGAAGCTGACGCACTTCGAGGAAGCGCCGTACCCCGAATCCGAGAAAGCGGAGGGCAAGACGGCATCGGTCGTCTTGCAGATCGCCATCGACGACAAGGGCAGCGTCGTCGACGCCGTGGTTCAACAAGCGGCGGGCCCCGCGTTCGACCAAGCCGCGCTGGAAGCGGTGAAGAAGTTCAAGTTCGACCCCGCCGAAATCGACAACAAGCCGGCGCCGGTGAAAATCACCTACCGCTACGATTTCACGTTCACGGTCGAGCCGCCCACGCCCGTCATCAACTACGACGGCTACATCAAGAATCGCTTCAGCAAACAGCCGATCGCGGGCGTGAAGATCACGATCGACGGCTTCGGCGACGCGACGACCGATGAACTCGGCCATTTCGAGTTCAAAGAGGTGCCGCTCGGCAAGCACGTGATCATCATCAGCGGTCCGAACCTGACCACGGTGAACACGGAAGAAGAGCTCGAGAAGGGAAAGAAGCTCTCCGTCAAATACGCGCTCGAGCCCAAAGAGGAGCTCGCCGAGGGCGAAGAAGCCTCCGATCTCGAGGTCGTGGTCGTGGCGCCCAAGATCCAGAAAGAGGTCGTATCCACCGAGATCAAGGCCGAGGAAGGCCGCCGCGTGCCTGGCACCCAAGGAGACACGCTCAAAGTCGTTCAGAACTTGCCGGGCGTCGCTCGCGCCTCTTTCGGCTCCGGCCAGCTCGTCGTCTGGGGCGCGGCTCCGCAAGACACGCGCGTCTACGTCGACGGCATTCACATCCCGCTGCTCTATCACGGCGGTGGTCTACGCTCGGTGTTCTCGGGCGATCTCGTGCGCGCGATCAACCTGGCTCCCGGCGGTTACGGGGCCGAATACGGCCGCGGGCTCGGCGGCCTCGTGACAATCGACACCCGCGCCTTGCGCACCAATGGCGTGCACGGCTTCGTTGCCGCCGATGTGATCGACACCGCGGGCATGGTGGAAGCGCCTCTCTCTTCTCGCACGCGCATCGCGATCGCGGGCCGCAAGAGCTACCTCGACAAGACGCTGTCTGCTTTCACGTCCAAGGACGTCAACGACTTCGTTCCGATCCCGAGCTACTACGACGCTCAGGTCAAACTCAGCCACGATATTGGTCAGAACGAGAGCGTCGAGCTCTTGGCATTGACCTCGCGGGACGCGCTCACGCGCACGCTCAAGAACGACGACCCTGCGCAAGACAAGCGCGACTACTCGCTGACCAGTTTCAGTCGCGTCGGCTTGTCGTACAAGAAGCAACTGGCCGACGGCTCGAACGTGCTGCTCGCGCCTTGGATCGGCGTCGATCATACGCAAAGCGAGCAATCATTCGGCGGCACTCCCACCGCGCTCGACATCAAGAGCAAAGTGTTCGGCCTGCGCGCGGCCTACCGCGGTCGCCTCGGCGCACACATCGTGACGACCGTCGGTCTAGACGTCGAGGGTAACTTCAGTTCGATCAGCCGTCGCGGTTCGATCACCTTGCCGGCTCGCGAAGGCGACTATGCCGTCTTCGGTCAGCCCCCCGGCGGCCAAGTGAACGGCGACAACTGGAACACGACCATCGTGTCCGTCGCACCCTATGCGCAAGCCGACATCGGCTTGCTCGGTGACCGCTTGCACATCGTGCCCGGTTTGCGCATCGAGCCGTACGTCACGGGCACCAATCACCGTTTGCCGACGGTGGGCACCGACCCCGGCGTCGGCTCGACGCGCGAGACGAGCGCGCTCGATCCGCGCATTGCCATGAACTATCAGCTGGTCCCGCGCCTCGGCTTCAAAGCTGCGGCCGGCTACTATCACCAGTCACCACAGGGCGCGGATCTCTCGGCCGTTTTCGGCAATCCCAAACTAGACATCCAGCACGCTTACCACATGCTCGGGGGGGCCACGTTCAAGCTCACCGAGCACCTGTCGGTGGAAGAAGTGGTGTTCTACTCCAAGAGCGACAACCTCGTGGTGCGCAGTAACTCGAGCACTCCGCTCTTGGCCGAGGCGCTGTCACAAGAAGGCGAGGGGCGGGCCTACGGCACCCAAGTCTTGCTGCGTCAGGAACTGGCGAGCGGTTTCTTCGGCTGGGTGAGCTACACGCTCATGCGGAGCGAGCGCAAGGATCATCCCGGCAACGACTGGCGGTTGTTCGACTACGATCAAACGCACGTGGCGACCCTCGTTGCCTCTTACGATCTCGGCAAGGGTTTCGAAGTCGGCGCGCGCCTGCGTTACGCGACTGGTCTACCGCGCACTCCGGTCACTGGTGCGTTCTATAGCGCGCGGCGCGATCTGTACGAGCCGACCTTTGGTCAACAAAACTCGCAACGCATCCCCGCGTTCGTTCAAGCCGATGCGCGCATCGCCAAGCGCTTCCAGGGTTCGTGGTGGAAGGGCGAAATCTACCTCGATGTGCAGAACATCACCGACCGAAGCAATCCGGAAGAAGTCGTCTACAACTACAACTACACCAAGCGCGCGTACATCACGGGTCTCCCCACTTTGCCCGTCGCTGGTGGCAGGTTCGAATGGTAAATCTAGCGAAAATCGCGGCTGCCGCGTTGGCCCTGCCTTGCGCCTTGGCTTGCACGCCCGACTTCTCCGACCGCTCTTCGGCGGTGCTCGGGCCGCGGGTATTGGCCGTTCGTTCCGAACCGGCCGAAGCTTCGCCCGGCGCGAATACGTCTTACGAGCTGCTCGTCGTGAATGACGAGGGTCCCGTGCCGACGCTGCGAGCTACCTGGTCGTATTGCACGCAGCCGAAATCCACGAACGAACTCAATGACGTGTCTCCGGTGTGCTTTGGATCCGGCAGTGCCATCACCGAGTTCGGCTCCGGGACGGCGCCGACGGGAAGATTGCCGGTCAACGCCTGCGCTCAGTTCGGGCCGGACGTGCCTCAGCCGACTTCTGGCCCGGGGATGGACTCGAGCGGAAACAGCGTCAATCAGACGCAGGGTCGCCCGACCGACGCAGACTCTACGGGCGGTTACTATCAGCCCGTGATCGTGGACGTGCTCACGACCGGCGTGAGCATCCCGACTCTGGCCGAAACCCGCATCACCTGCGCCCTCGCCGGTGCCACGGGCGAACAGCTCGAGGATTACAAGAAGCGCACTGCCATCAATACAAACCCCGAGCTGAGCGCCGTTACGGTGCCCTCGTTGGGTGACACGGAGCTAACCGCGGCCGATGCCGCGACCCCGCTCGCGGTGCAGGCCTCCAAGGTGTACACGCTGCGCGCGCATTGGCCGGCTTGCCCGGCGACGCCGAGCTGCGGTGACGACATTTGCAGTCCGGGCGAGACCGTCACCGATTGTCCAGGCGACTGCACGGCACCCAGGGGCTGCGGCGGGTCAGAGCCGTTCGCGTATCTCGATCCGGCAATCAATGCGCTGGTTGGCCGCCACGAGGCGATGCGTGTTTCATGGTTCGCGACCCGCGGCACGGTGGACAAGGATCACACGGGGCGCCTGGAGCCCGACTTCGATGAAACTAGCAGCGACAACACTTGGACCGCACCCAAAGAGATTGGGCCTGTGTTCATGTGGGTCGTCTTGCGTGACGATCGTGGTGGGGTCGACTGGCAGAGCTTCAAAGTCGATGTTCAGTAACGGGCGAGTGATCAGCGCGCGATGATCGGTGCTGAGCTGCTACCGACTCGTCACGCGGCAGTCACACTCGTCTTGTAATCGCAGGACCCTGATATGGCCCGAATTCTAGTGATCGAGGACGAGTCCGATATCCGGCAGGTGCTCGACTACAACTTGAAAAGCGCCGGACATGAGGTAGTCGAAGCTGCCCGTGGTACCGATGGCCTGCGCTTGGTGCGTGAGCGCGAGCCGGACCTAGTACTGCTCGATCTGATGCTGCCCGATATGCCGGGGACAGAAGTCTGTCGCGCGATCAAAGACAACCCTGCCACGCGCACTTTGCCCGTGGTCATGCTGACCGCGCGTGGTGAAGAGATTGATCGCGTCGTGGGTTTCGAGATCGGCGCAGACGACTACATCACCAAACCGTTCAGCGTGCGCGAACTCGTTCTCCGGATCCGCGCCGTGCTCCGCCGCCGTGAGCTGCCCGCCAGCGACGGCCCCAATATCGAATTTGGGAACCTGCGCATCGACCGCGCTGCTCATCGAGTCTGGGTCGAAGGAGAAGAGGTGGAGCTCACGGCGCTCGAGTTCAAGCTCCTGGTCACACTCTACGAGCGGCGCAACCGTGTGCAATCGCGTGGCGCTTTGCTCGACGAAGTGTGGGGAATCGATACGAAGATATCGACTCGCACCGTCGATGCGCACGTCAAACGGCTGCGTGAAAAAATGGGCGCCGCCCGTGACTACATCGAAACCGTGCGCGGCGTCGGCTACCGCTTCGCGGAAATCCCGATGCTGGAAGCGCTCGACGTTGGCTGAGCACTACGCGGCGCTTTTTTTGTTACGTCGGGCGCGCGCAACGGCGGTCGCCATGTGCTGCTCGCCGTAACATTGGCGAGCATACCGTTGATTGTGCGCCCGACAGCGTAGCCGCAAGTTGCCCACCGTCGGCTCGCCGCCCAGAGCTGCGGGCTCGATATGGTCGAATTCGAGGAACGCACGCGTCCCACATCGCCGCCCGCCGTCCGCAATGAAGGTGCACTGTCCCTCGTCGCGCGCATAGACCTCGCGCGCCACCTCTGCCGACGGGCTCCGCGGCACCGTGTCTTGCGGGACCTCGGGAGCCTCTAAAGCCGCCTCCGCCGGCGGGTGTGGCTCTGCCGCTGCGCCCAACGGCTCTGGCTCGCTCTGCACTGCAGCAGACGCCTTCCTGGTCCGCCGCTTCTTGCCGACGGCGAAACGGTTCTTTTCCAGGTCCGCACGCAGCGCCTTCATCGCTAGTTTGAAAAGCTCCGACAACTCTCCGCCTGGCAGGCGGTGCCTCGCCAGGGCACGGACCTTCTCTAATTCTTCTAGCGTCTCGGCATCGATCGTGAAGTGCAGCCCATAGCGGTCCTTGGCCAGGGGTTCGAGTCGGACCTTCTCCCGTACGTCAGCGCGTGGGAAACGCGCGGCCAATATCTCATCGACCTTCCGGCGGCTCTGATTGCTACACACTTCCATCAGTTCCGGCGCATTGTTCCAATCCAAATGCGGGCTCATCGAGCAAAGTGCGGACAAATGCAGATCGCCCGTGGCAACCCGCGCCAACATGTCCGGAAATTTGCGACACACGCGTGCTGCGGTGATGCGCCGGCCAGCGCTAGACTCGCACATTCCGAGTGCCGTCGTGCAATAGGCATGTAACGACGGAAAGCCCAGATCGAGAAACAGACGACGCTGATCAAGTTCGGCCAAGTGCGCCAACAATTCAGCCAAAAGCTCGTTGTTTCGCCGCACCAAGCCCGCCAGCGCCGCCAATAGCTCGTCATCCCCCAACGCCCGTACCTGCCCCGCTTCCCGCATCCTTGGTATCTAACACTCCTTTCTCGCTCCGCAATCGAGCCATGACATTCAATGTCACGCCCACCTCCGCCGGCGGGCACGGGGCTCGATAGTCAGCAAAAAACGACACGAAGTCGTTGCTTGGGTTCGCCAGCTTGTTGCCTGCGCTTTGCCGTTCTGCCATCCGCCCGCTGCAGACTCCATCAGCGGAGGCAGCGCAAATGGACGTTACACGCATGGCCATCCCGGACTTGGGACTGCTCGTCGTCTTGCTACTCGCGGGCTTCTCGCTCTTCATGACAGTGGCGACGCACGTGGCCGTGCGGCGCGTGAAGGCGCGAGCCAGCGGGCCCCGAACTGGCCCCACCCCGCCGATTTCGGTACTGAAGCCGCTGTGCGGTGTGGACGAAGGCTTGTACGAAAACCTCGTGTCGCTCGCTCGCCAAGATTATCCCGAGTTCGAGTTGATCCTAGGCGCGGAAGACGCAGACGACCCCGCACTCTCCGTCGCGCGTGCACTGCGCCGTGATTTCCCAGACGTGCAGATCCGCATCGTCGCGGGTATGCCCGCGTTGGGCATGAACCCCAAGGTGAGCAATTTGAGCGCGCTGAGCCAGCGCGCGCAGCATGATTTATTGCTTATTTCGGATTCGAACGTGCGACCCGATGCCGACTACTTACGGGCATTGGTGGCGGAACTCGCCGACCCTCGCGTTGGCTTGGTCTCGAGTGTGCTCTCGGGCACGGGAGGTAAGAGCCTCGGAGCACGACTCGAGAACCTGCACCTCGCGACGTACGTGGCGCGCGCCGTGTGTGGCGCGGACGTGCTCGTGGCTCACCCGTGCGTGATCGGGAAGTCCATGCTGTTTCGGCGCTCGGACTTGGAGAAGGTCGGCGGTTTCGCGCTCGTTCGCGACGTGCTGGCGGAAGATTACGTGCTCGGCCAGGCCTTCGAAGCCGCGGGGCTGCGCGTTGCGCTCTCGGCGCACGTGCTGCGCACCATCAACGTGAGGCGTAGCGTCGGGCAATTTGCGGCGCGCCACCTACGCTGGGCGCAGATGCGCCGGCGCCTGGCTGCGCGCTTGTACTGGGGAGAGCCACTGCTCTATCCCGGCCCGTTGTTGTTGGTCATCCTCGCCTTGCTCGCGATGGGTGCGGAGCCGCACTTCGTCAGCAGTCAGACTTTGGTTCGAGTCAGCGTATTGGCGCTGGTCGCCAAGTACGCGTCGGATGCAATCCTGATTCGGCTGATCAACGGCTCGTTCCCCCGGTTGTCCGAGCTGCCCCTGATGCTGTTCAAGGACGTGGGTATGTGGGGCATCTGGTTGGCTGGCGCGATCCGCCGCCGGGTCATTTGGCGTGGCCACGCGATGCTGATTGGCGAGGGTTCACGGCTCTACCCGGACCAGGGCCAGGCCGAGCGCGAGCCGGCGATCGCGCGGGCTTAGCGCCTACGCCTGCCCGGTCGGCCAGTTTGGGGCTAGAATGCCCCGGCCTGGTCGTTTATCCAGGAGTGCTACCCGCTCGCCACCTAACCGTCACAATTTCCCGGTACCCGGTTTCTCGAATGACACGCATCCTGATCGTCGAGGACGAACCCGATCTCCAGCAGGTGCTGGAGTACAACCTGCGCCAGGCGGGCCACGAAGTATTCGTGACCAAGTTGGGTAGGGAAGGCCTACGCATCGCGCGCGAGCAAAAGCCAGAAGTGGTGCTGCTAGACTTGATGCTGCCCGACATTGCCGGCACCGAGGTGTGCAAGCAGCTCAAGGAAGCGGCAGCCACGAAGTCGATCAACGTGATCATGCTCACCGCCCGGGGCGAAGAGATCGACCGCGTGGTCGGCTTCGAGCTGGGCGCGGACGACTACGTAACGAAGCCCTTCAGCGTGCGTGAGCTGCTGCTGCGCATTCAGGCCATCGTGCGCCGCGGTAAGACCGAGCAGAAGGACGTGGAAGCGACCGTCGAGTTCGGCAAACTCAAGATCGATCGCGAAGCCCACCGGGTTTGGGTCGAGAGCTTGGAGATTGAACTCACGGCGCTCGAGTTCAAGCTGCTCGTCACGCTTTACGACCGCAAGAACCGCGTGCAAACGCGCAGCACGTTGCTCGACGACGTGTGGGGCATTCAAGCCGACATCACCACGCGCACGGTCGACACGCACGTGAAGCGGCTGCGTGAGAAGCTCGAAGCGGCGCGGGACTACGTGGAGACGGTGCGCGGCGTGGGTTATCGCTTCGTCGGCACCCCCGACGAGGCGACGACTTGAAATTCGGGATCCGCGCCAAGCTATTTCTGATCTCGCTCGGCGTGATCATCGTCTCGGTGGTCGTGGCCTATGCCTATTCGAGCGATCGGCTGGAAGGCGAGCTCACCGAGCGCGTACGCGCAGAGCTGATCGTGCGCGCGAAATTGGTCGCTCTCGGGGCCGAGTCCTCTTACGCGCTGTGGGAGGACGCCCCGCGCTGGCATGACTTGGCTCGAGACCTCGGTCAACGCGCCAACGCCGAAGTCACATTGATCCGAAAAAATGGCGACATCCTCGGCGATTCGCACCAGCACGACGGCCCGGTGCGGCTCGGGGAGCGGCCCGAGGTGCGCGGCGCGTTGGCGCTCTCCGGCGCGTCGCCGGGTTACACGTCGATCGTGGACGGGCATCTGCTCGTCGTCGCCGTGCCGTTCTCGCGCAACGATGAATTAGCGGGCGTGGCGCGTGTCGCGCTACCCCTCACCGAGATTGACGAGGCGCGCGCGGAGTTGGCCAAGACTTTGAGCGTGGCGACGGCGTTGGCCCTGGCCGCCGCGATCGTCGTCTCGTCGGTGGCCGCGCAGCTTGCTTCGCGCACGGCGCGATCGCTGACCGAAGTCGCGCGCCGCATGGCCGACGGTGATCTGAGCACCCGCGCTCGTCAAACTGGCGATGACGAATTCGGCGAGCTCGGCCGCGCGCTCGATCAACTGGCCAAGAACCTATCGCGCACGCTCGGTGAGCTACGTGAAGAACGCGATCGCTTGGGGGGCATTTTGGCCAGCATGCAAGAAGGCGTGTTGCTCTTGGATGGCTCGGGCCACATCTACGTGCTCAACCCGTCCCTGCGCGAAATGCTGCTCGTTGGGCCCGACTCCGTGGGCAAAACCGTGCTCGAGGTCGTGCGCCACACGGAGCTGAAGGAATTGCTCGATCAAGGCCGTCGTTCGCTCGAGCCGGTCACGCGCGAAATCGACTTCGGTAACTTGCAACCCCGCCGCTTGCTGGTGCGCGCCGCGCAGTTGCCCGGCGATCAGGGCGGGCTCTTGGCTGTGTTCGTAGACGTGACCGAGGTGCGCCGGTTGGAGTCCCTGCGGCGCGAGTTCGTGGCCAATGTCTCGCACGAACTCCGTACGCCCGTGACCGCGGTGCGTTCCGCCGCGGAAACTCTACAGAATGCCGCCGCAGACGATCCGGTCGCGGCGCGCGCGTTCATCGGCATCATCGAGCGCAACGCAGAGCGTCTGCATGATTTGGTCGAAGATCTGCTAGACCTCTCGCGCATCGAGTCGCGGGGCTTGAAACTGAACATCGAGGCGTTGGACGTCGATCGCGTTTACGACCAAGTGCTGAGCTTGTTCAGCGAACGCGCCGCCAAGCGCGGCACGTTGCTCGAGAACGAGGCCCAAGACGAGCTGCCACGCGTGCTCGCTGATCGCCGGGCGCTCGAGCACGTGCTCACGAACTTGGTCGACAATGCCGTCAAGTACTGCCCGAACGCGACCATTCGCTTACGGGCGGTCGCGCACGAACAGAGCGTCGAGCTCCTGGTGGAAGACAACGGGCCAGGTATCGAAGGGCGGCACCTGCCACGCTTGTTCGAGCGTTTCTATCGCGTGGACGCCGGGCGCTCGCGCGACATTGGCGGGACGGGGCTCGGTTTGTCGATCGTCAAGCACATGGTGGAAGCCATGGGCGGAAGCGTGCACGTAGAAAGCAAGCCTGGCGTCGGTACGAAGTTCGGCGTGGTACTCAAAAGCGAGCCGACCGCAGCCAAGCGCGCGGTCGCGTAATTCCGCCGCCCATAAGCGGGCCGTGACCAAGCGCAAGTACTGAACGGACAGTTCCGTCGCGGTGTCCAGAGTGGCTAATTAGCGTCATTTCTGACCGTGCCAAACGGCCTCGAAGTCCCTATGTAACGATTTGATGGCAGAGCTCTTCACGCCATGACTCGTCGCTCGAGATCGCGTACCACGCACTTCAGCAATTCTAGTTTCAAGTGACGAGGAAGGTCGATACATGATCTCGGTTACCCGCTTTGCGACGACGACCGTCGCGTTCATCAGCTTGGTTGGTTTGTCGCTCGGTTGCGGCAAGAAGGAAGCCCCCGCCCCAGAGGGCGCTTCGAGCGCCGCGGCCGCACCGGTCGCTGCGGCCGGCCCAGTCACCCTGCAAGGGTCCGGCGCGAGCTTCCCGGCGCCGCTCTACTCGCGTTGGTTCCGTGAGTTCGGCGAGAAGAACAAAGACGTGCGCGTCAACTACCAGTCGACGGGCAGCGGTGCTGGCATCAAAGCGTTCATCGCCGGCCAGACGGACTTCGGCGCGAGCGACGCGGCGATGACCGACGAGGAGATCAAAGAAGCCAAAGACAACGTGATCCTATTGCCGATGACGGCCGGGAACATCGTGCTCGCCTACAACCTCGAAGGCGTGACCGATCTCAAGCTCTCGCGTGAAGCCTACGCGGGCATCTTCCTCGGCACGATCAAGAAGTGGGACGACGCAAAGATCGCTTCCGCCAATCCGGGCGTGAAGTTGCCGAAGCAAGACATCTCGGTCGTGCACCGCTCGGATGGCAGCGGCACTACCTTCGTCTTCACCCAACACTTGGCCGCCATCAACGAGAAGTGGAAAGCGGGCCCGGGCGTGGGCAAGTCCGTGGAGTGGCCGGTCGGTGTGGGCGGCGCCAAGAACGACGGCGTCTCTGCGCAGATCAAGCAGACCCCGGGTGCAATTGGCTACATCGAGTATGCCTTCGCGGCGAGCACCAAGCAGCCGAGCGCGCTGCTCGAGAACAAGGCCGGTAAATTCGTGGCGCCCTCGCTCAAGGGCTCGGCCTCTGCTCTAGCCGCCGTGGAGCTCCCCGCAGACAACCGCGCGTGGGTTACGGATCCGGCCGGTGACGACTCCTATCCGATCGTTACCTACACCTGGATCCTCGCGCACAAGAAGTACGACGACAAAGCCAAGAGCGCCGCGCTCAAGAGCGTGCTCAAGTGGAGCCTGACCGATGGTCAGAAGCTCTCCGAGAGCTTGTTCTACGTGCCGTTGCCGGAAGCCGTTGCAACCAACGTGCTCAAGGCCGTCGACACGATCGAGTGAGTGGTTCCAAGTCTACGCGCTCGGAGAAGAACATGGCAGTCATTGGCACCAAGCAAGCGCCCGCGGGTCCCGACCTTTCGGAAGCCTTTACGCCGGTGTCCCGCCCTCCGAGCGCGTGGCAAAAGAACTTCGACGTCAGCTTCAAGTACGTCGCCCACGCGTTTGGCGCGGGCGTGGTTCTGTTGTTGGCGGGGGTCGTGTTCGAGGTCATGCGCCACGCCAAAACGGCGATGGCCGACTATGGCCTGGGCTTCTTGACGACCTCCACGTGGGACGCGAATCGCGCCGAGTTCGGCATTTTGCCCGAAATCGTCGGCACGCTCTACACGTCGGTTTTGGCGCTCGGCATTGGCGGTTTCCTCGGCATCACGGTCGCGTTGGTGCTCAGTCAAGGCTTCGTGCCACGCCGCGTGGAGCTGGTGATGAAGAACGTCATCGAGCTTTTGGCGGCCATCCCCAGCGTGGTCTACGGGCTGTGGGGGATCTTCGTGCTCGTGCCCGCCGTGCGCGGTCCTGCCGGTTGGTTGAACGAGCACTTCGGTTCGATCCCATTCTTTTCTACGCGCCTGAGCGGCCCCGGCATTTTGCCCGCGTCGCTCGTGCTTTCGATCATGATTCTGCCCACGGTGACGGCTATCTCCCGTGAGGCAATGGCGGCCGTGCCCAAGCGTTTGGCAGCCGCTGCTTACGGTCTTGGCGCCACGCGCTGGGAGGTGATCTTCAAGGTCACTTTGCCGACCGCGGTTGGCGGCATCTTCGGCGCCTTGGTGCTCGGCTTCGGCCGCGCCCTGGGTGAAACGATGGCCCTCGCAATGTTGGTCGGCAATGCCAACGTCTTCGGCCTGTCCCTGTTCTCCCCCGGCAACACGCTGGCCGCGCTGCTCGCCAATCACTTTCCCGAAGCGGGCAAAGTCGAGGTCGGCGCGCTAATGTACGCCGCAGTGGTGCTGATGTTAATCACCCTTACGGTGAACGCGCTCGGCTCGTTCCTGATGCTGCGCACCACGCGCGAACTGAAAGGCCTCGGCTGATGTCACACGCCGCTTCGAGTTCGCACGACCTTCCGCCGAAGAGAGCTACCTTTCACAAGTCGCTCGCTGAACCACGCACGTTGGTCAATACAGGGCTGACCGTATTGGCGGTGACCCTGAGCGTGGTCGCCATGTTTCCGCTCTTTTCAGTGCTGTACATGCTGCTCGTGAAGGGCGCGGCGCTGCTCAGCCCGAGCTTGTTCACCGAGCTCACGCCGGGCGCGGGCATGGAGGGCGGTGGCATCGGTAACGCGATCGCTGGCACCTTGGTGGTGGTCTTGGTCGCGACGGCCATGGCGTTGCCGCTCGGCTTCATGGGTGCTGTTTACCTCGCTGAATATGGCGGAGAATCCAAGCTCGCGACCGTGGTTCGCTTCTGCGGCAAAGTGCTCACCGGCCTGCCCTCGATTTTGGCGGGCGTGTTCGCCTACGCCATGGTCGTCGTCACTACGGGCTCGTTCAGCGCGTTTGCCGGTGGTGCCGCGATGGCCATCTTGATGGTGCCCACGGTGATGCTGACCGCCGAATCCGCGCTGCGCGCGGTGCCCAGCAAAATGAAGATGGCCGCGTTCGGCATGGGCGCTACGCGCGCGCAGGTCGTACTGCAGATCGTCATCCCGACCGCCATCCCGGGCATCTTGACGGGCGTAATGTTGGCGCTCGCTCGCGCCATGGGTGAAACTGCCCCGCTCCTGTTCACCGCGCTTTTCAGTGACTACTGGTTCGAGGGCAAGCTGCTTCAGCCCATCGCATCGCTGTCGGTGCTCATTTACAACTTTGCGGGCAGCCCGTTCGAGCACCAGGTAGCCCTGGCTTGGGCGGCTTCGTTGGTACTGGTCACGATCGTCCTAGTCCTCAATATCATCGCCCAGGTTGCCACGCGGCGGCCGGAAGAACACTGAGTTTCGCCCGCACCATGCGAGCCGAGGATGTGCCCATGAACACTCAAGAATTGTCTCCCACAATGATTGATTCCAACCGTGATTCCGATCGTGCGAGCGCCTCTTTGCCCGTGAGCCGCGCAGCGGGTACGGACCCGGGCGTGGTCATGGACTGCCGCATCAAAACCCTGCACTACGGCAATTTCTTGGCGGTGCGCGATACGAACATCCCGATCGTCCCGAACGAGATCACGTCGTTCATCGGACCCTCGGGTTGCGGCAAGAGCACCGTGCTCCGCAGCTTGAACCGCATGAACGACTTCGTGAACGGCTTCCGCTTCACGGGCTCGGTGCACTACCGCGGACAAGACATCTACGCGCCCGAGGTCGACCCGGTCGCGGTGCGCCGCTCGATTGGCATGGTCTTCCAACAACCGAACCCGTTCGCGATGAGCATCTACAAGAACGTGGCCTTCGGCTTGAAGCTCAACAACTTCAAGGGCAACTTCGATGAACGCGTCGAGAAAGCCCTACGCGGTGCCGCCCTGTGGGACGAAGTGAAAGACAAACTGACCACCAGCGGCCTCTCGCTGTCGGGCGGTCAGCAGCAACGCTTGTGTATCGCCCGCGCCATCGCCGTAGAGCCGGACCTCTTGTTGATGGACGAGCCATGCTCCGCGCTCGACCCAATCGCCACGCGCCGGGTGGAAGATCTGATGCTCGAGCTGAAAGAGAAGTACACGATCGCGATCGTGACTCACAACTTGCAGCAAGCGCAGCGCGTGGCCGACCGCACCGCGTTCTTGTTCGTGGACACCACGGCGGGCGGCCGAACCGGCTACCTGATCGAATACCGCCCCTCCGCCGAATTGTTCGGAGATCCTCGGGAAGAACGAACCAAGGCCTACATTCGCGGCGAATTCAGCTAACGCGCTCCGCGGAGGGCGCAGCCTAAACTCGGGGGGCGCGGCGGAGCGCGAGGAGTACTACACTCGTCGCACTCCCATGAGCGGTCGCCTCGTTTCCAGTTGCCCTCGCGGGCTCAGCGCGTCACGACTTTTGCCCTGTCTCGTACTGGCGACGAGCACGTCGCTCGCTCACGCACAGACCGCGGCTGATTCGCCCGAGGCGCCCCTTGCGCCCACTGCCCCGCCGATAGCGCCGCCGCCCTCTGACGCGCCGCCGCCCGCGCCCAGCGTGCCGGCGCCGCCGAGCCAAGCGCCGCCGATTACCGAGCCCACGCCTGCCCCTACGCCCACGCCCGCGCCTACCAGCAACGCCGCGTTCGCTCCCCTCCCGCCCGACCCGCCACGCGCGACGGCGAAACCAAAGGCCGAACCGAAACCTGCGCCGCCCGTAGAAGAGGCGCCGACTCCTCCACCCAGGCCCGTCTCTCACGCCGTGTACGAAGGCGATGGTGACTCCTCCTCGAAAGGCGACGAATCGAACGGCCTCCTGGGTCCGTTTCGCATCGGCTTCTTGATCGGCACGGGCCTACCCGAGGTCGCGAACCTGGGCGCGCAAATGAAACTCACGCGCTTCATCGGCGCGGGCATCAACGTTGGCCTGATCCCAACCGTGAAAATTTCGTACTACGGCGACGCCACACTCAAGTACCAAGAATACGACGCGTACGGCCGCATTTACCCGTTTGGCGGCGCGTTCTTCTTGGGCGCAGGCGTGGGCTACGCGAACATCAAGGGCACGCTCACCAAGCGATACGATACTTCTGCCGTGCAAAGCGCTTATCCCGCGGTGCCCGGCATTCCCGCAGCCGTCGACGTGAACAGCGACGCCAACGTGCGCACGCTCGTGCTCACGCCGCAAATCGGTTTCATGAAGATCTTCGACGTGGGCTTCGCCATCGGCGTGGATATCGGCGCGCAGATCCCAATCGCGCCCAGCAACGTCGATTTCACTACGGCTGCACCGGGTGTGCCGAGCATCGTCGCGGATGAAGTCCGTCGAAGATATATCAATCCCAATGACGAGAAGGTGCGCTCGACCCTCGAGAGAATCGGGCGCACCCCACTGCCAACGTTCAACTTCCGCATTGGCTGGTTCTTATAGACGGCTCGCGCGAGCCTGATCGCGCACCCCGCGCCGCGCCCATATTCATGCGCGCAGAACCCCGCCGACCTTCGCCGGCGGAGGTGAGCCCGTGTCCCGCCCCACACCCGCCGGCGGAGGTAAACCCATTTCCCGGCCCACACCCTCCGGCGGAGGTGAGCCCGTGTCCCGGCCCACACCCTCCGGCGGAGGTGAGCCCGTGTCCCGTCCCACACTCGCCGGCGGAGGTGAGCCCATGTCCCGCCCCACACCCGCCGGTGGAGGTAAACCCATTTCCCGGCCCACACCCTCCGGCGGAGGTGAGCCCATGTCCCGTCCCACACCCTCCGGCGGAGGTGAGCCCGT
>Ga0247740_1000238_pt1 | contig 29422 bp, 33 predicted proteins | sample UWRJL148409B2_FD_180942 | JGI IMG/M metagenome (GOLD analysis project Ga0247740, IMG submission 180942) | Plant litter microbial communities from Arlington Agricultural Research Station in Wisconsin, United States - UWRJ-L148-409B-2 | ecosystem: Environmental > Terrestrial > Plant litter >...
TTCTTTTTTCTTGATAAAAAAGGTACTGTGTTAAAAAGCAAATAATTTCTCACATTTGTAACTCGAAGGAGAGTGGTCAAAAGATCATTCATCCTGTGTAGGCAACTCTTATGGGTTGCCTACTTACTTTGCATGTTCCAACTCAAACTCCGTGTCGTTTTTCCATAAGATGTAAGTCAGTATTAAGAGTTTCCTTGCGACAGCTGTTATACCTATTTTCTTTGCCGGTTTCTTTTCTATTATTCTATTGTAGAAAACTTTCATGTCAGGATTATGCTTACTTGCGCAAAGAGCAGGCATGTATAAAGCATTTCTTATATAACTGTTTCCTTTCTTTGATATTCTTGTTTTTCCTTCTTTTGCTCCAGATTGATTTTGTTGTATATCCAATCCTGCATAACTGACCAGTTGTTTGGCGTTCTCGACCAGTGCAAATGCATTTGTTTCGGCAAGAATACTGATGATTGTCATAAAACTAATGCCAGGAATAGTGCTGATCTTGGTTACTTTATCGCTCAATAAACTGTCAGACATAACCGTTACCCGCAGTTCCGCTTCTGTTTCCAGTAATTGCGCTTGTAAAAAAGCGATTTGCTTTTTTAGTCTTTTAATGACCGATGCGGGACATCCATGTGCATGCTCTTTGGCGTGAAGCTGGTTCTTGACTATGACGAGTTTTGCTTTATCCTCGCGGTAAGCCCGGCTTAGAAACTTAACTTCACGCATTATTTTGGATGGTATTGTCCAAAGCGTCAGTTTACGTTCAAGACCTATACGGCTTAATAGTTGCGCATCTACCCCGTCAGTCTTGGTTTTTAAGTTTAGGCTTTTAGCATAGTGTTTTACTTTGTTAGGCAATAGCACGCTTAGTTTTTCGCCTTTGCTGTCTAACCAATAAGCTAAGTTCTCATAATACACCCCTGTAGCTTCCATTACAAAAACAACATCATTCCCCTTCGATGGCGTTACCCATTGCATCAGTTGAGCGAATCCCTTAATGTCGTTACTGAATGTCTTTGTCTTGCTGAAACTGAATTGTTCATTCTGATCGGATCCGCCTATACAACAAACCAGAGTGTCTTTAGCTACGTCAATGCCAATGCTTTGCTTTAATGATTTCATGATGTTTGGGTTTACATAATAAGGCAAAGCTTCCGGCCATCTTTTCTCGCATTTATACGGGATGCTATTAAAACTCCCTAAGTACTGTTCAGATTCGGAGAAGCAATAAGAAATGAGGAATCTTTCTTTTTACGGGATATCCAGTTTGACTCCCTGAACCAAAATATTTCTCTCACTCCCTTTGCCTATTTCTCCAAAGAAACTTAATCCTTTTCAAACATACGAGAAGCAAAAACTAAGCGCAGCGAACTCATGAACACCTTAAAAAACAAACAACAGGTGAATAAATCAAGTCAGGCTGATCGCTGCCACTGCACAGGCCATACTCCCGGCCGCGCACCCTGACAGGCCTTTACGCTCTTTTTTAACAACGTTTCTCCACGCGTCGTTTGCAAGGCACGAAGCAATCTCTGCGCGATAAGCATAGGAGGATGTTGGTCACGTGCTCAGCCTACCCAACGTACTCGCACCGGGGATGATATCTTACTACGTGCATAATTGTTACCTTTATGGTATGGAATATTTCAATTTGAAAATAAGAGATTACAATATTACTGTTATTGATATAGGCAACGGATTTTATAAAGTATCGTTAAATAATAGTGGGCTTGGCAATATGTTAAGTCGAAATGGCAAATGGATATTACAGGGCGAACATCCGTTTACCGACGAGGAATTGCAGGTAATCGGTACTGAAATTCAAAACAAGTTTATCAATTCATAAACAACCCAACTCATATATCATTACCCGGGCAGAGAGGGGTTGGGTTGGGGAGCGAACGAACAGTTGTTGCCGCATTGTCATTGCGAGGCACGATGCAAATCGCGCAGGGATAGACTGTCCAATATGTGAGCATTCAGCCCGCTAGCCTACGCTGCATACTCGCGTCAGCGGGGGACGCAATATCCAAAGCAGAATGAGATCTCTTAAAAGAAGAAAATAAATTAATCAACAAATTATACGAAAAGCAACCATTATTGTTTTCTACTTGTCGAGTTCAAAAAGTGCATTCATTTTATATAAATCGACTTTTTTAAGGATTTTGAAATGTGAAAAACGGCCCTTATAAGGAATTTTGTATGTGAAAAACGTTTAAATGTTGGTAAAAAATTTGGCAAAAAATTTGTATTGCCTCTGCAAACGAATTAGTTTTACATAAAAAAAGCCTCGAAGTTGCGACCTTCGAGGCATAAAATTACTCATAACTTTTGCTGAGCTAAGCTTATTTTTACCTTACCGAGAGTTGCTTGCCCGGTATTCGTCTTACAAGCCCATTCACTTGGTAAGTACAACAAAGGTATACGGCTAACCCTTTGGTTTTATATCGAAGTTTTTAACAACACCCCGAGTTATAAACATTTTGGGGCCTATTTTCTGAACATTTTTTGGTGCAAAACTTTTTAAGTTTTTAGAAAGCTCAATAAATATTGTATTGATTTTCTTATAGTTAAAAAAACTTTTCGGAATATCTCCGCTTCCGCAAGCGTCCCACTTGTGGTTAATGAGGTGTTCGGTTGTTGCAAACTGTCGCATTCCGTTACCGAACGAACACTAACCGATTTTGTCATACGCGCCATGTATGCGCCAGCTAACGCATTAAAATTATATTATGGATTTGCCTGATAGCAAAAAGTATTTGCTGATAAAAGTTCGACTACCGAATATTTATGTCCTTCGATTTCAGTATTAACTATTAATTGATCATTCGTAAGTAGCTGTTTAAGATTGGAAATCATTTCTTCGACCATGTCACCAATTTCTACCAAACTAATTAGAGTAGCATTATCGGCATTTATATCGGCTAGATTTCCCTCAAAATTGACAAGTGGAAGGGTTATTAATGGGCTGCCACGGTGAACAACAAAATGCCTTGGGTCAAATTTTTTATTCTGAGGTAAATTGTAAAGATTGAATTGATGTAAGAACGAATTTCTAAGTTGATAAATTATTTCTATTTCGTGTTTAGTAAGTGAAGTGAAATTTTGTAGCGCCAATAAAAAAGCGCCTGTACTCTTAGACAGAAAACCTTCTTTTTTAAATTTTTCACCCATGTGATCTATCAATATCAAATACATGCATGCCCCGGCCCAATTGCCAGATTTCGAATAATCAAATATTTCTCCATTTATCGCGTTTCTGCCGGTTAAGTTTCTCGCTTCACGTAGTGCAGCACCAAAACTTGAGATACAAGAGTAACCAATTAGGGTCTGATGAGGCCACTCTCCGTTCAAATAGTTTTCAATAAGCTTCTTATCTAAAGATGAGGTAATTAACACATAGCAAATATACCAATTTCTTCGCTCCTCACTCCCGCATACGTCCCACTTGTGGTTAATGATTGTTCGCCTGTCGCATTCCCTTAACGAACGCACACCTATCCCTTCGCAATTGCTTCGTACCTCGCCATGACAATTTAGAGTACTCGTATCAAAAGCGCGTAAAGGCCTGTCAGGGTGCGCGGCCGGGAGTATGGCCTGTGAGGTGGCAGCGATCAGCCTGACTTGATTTTTTGGTTACTTTTTTATCAAGAAAAAAGTAACAGCCTCCGCGGCAAATGAGCGGGGCAGGCCAAGCGTGAGGGACTAATCAAGCGATATTAATCCCGCACTTCCTATCGCACAGAGATTGCTTCGTTCCTAGCAATGACACGGTGCAAAGGTGTTTGGTTGTTGCAAACTGTCGCACACAAGTCGAACGAATATATCCACCGAAAACATCCGCATTTCGCCGATTGAATGGCCCCTTTCGCCAACTCATCATTTTACTAAACAACCGGGCATGCTATTTTCACTGCATGACAAACTTGATCCTATTAACCTTACTGCTGCTCACCATCACCTTAAGCCTGGGCGGTGGCCTGTACGAAACTTTGGTGGTTTACCCCAACTGGAAAAAAGATGTACACCCCTCAACGCTGTTACAAAAGCTGCACAGCTCTGGGCAAATGCTGGCCGGCACAAAGTTTTGGCCATTGGTATCGCCGGCGCAGGTTTTACTATCTATAGCCAACTTAACAATGGCTTACCTGCACGATGGGCCTGCCAGGTGCGTTTGGCTTACCGCCGCGGTTATCATATTTGTATCGCGGGTTATCACCTTCAGCTATTTTATACCGGTAATGCTGCGTTATATAATGAAGCCGGAGCATGTTGAACCCGGCCGCCTGCGCACTCTAGTTAAGTGGTGGGTGGGGTTAAGTCCGTTACGTTTATTGCCCGAAGTTGCTGCCTGGGCTTTGTGCATTTATGCCATCGCTATAATGATTTAAGGACCATTCTAATTTATTTAGAATAATTCCACTTAACATTTGGATTTAATCTAAATAAGGCGCAAATTTGCGCTATCAATGGTTAAGGTTTTAGAGCATAAAAGTATTAGCGAAGTTTTTTCAACGGCACATGGCGCTGTTTATCAGAACGATGCTGCACGTTGCTGGGTGGTTGATTTTGGCGGAAAACAAGCTAATTTTGATTACCGCTGCCTGCTTAAACTGCGCGACTGTCTTTACCGTATTGACGTTGAAGAAAAACTGCTGCACCATGCAGCTGCTCCGGATGTGGAGATCATTTTTATCTGCGCATGCGAACACACCTACGTACTGTCGCTTTTACAGGTAATTAACCTGCGCGATTTATTACAGGGCACCTTTGTAATGCTGGAGCTTAACCAGATAATTTACAACGCTTTGTACCGCTTACCACTTTAATTAGATTAATTTCATATTACGCTGTTTTTCTTGATTGATACATATTAGCACTATTATTGCTATTATATTCAATAAAAACATAAGACTATGAAAGATCTTATCCGCGTTAAAACGCTAATATCCGAGAGTGTTGAGAGACTGCTGAATCAGCAGGTAAAAATGGAGGCTTATTCGTCTGCAGTATATTTAGCAATGGCATCATGGTGTAACCGTAACGGTTATGATTATTCATCTGAATACTTTTTTAAGCAGGCCGAAGAGGAAAGACAACATCAGCTAAAATTCTATAAATATATATTAGATATGGGCGGCAACGCTGTATCGCCTGATGTTACGGTGAACAAGCACGAGTACAATTCGTTCCGCGAAGTGTTTGAAGAAGCTTTGGATCAGGAGATAAACGTTACCCAATCCATAAAAAATATTTACGCTGCCTGCCTTCGGGAGCAGGATTTTGTAACCAACGAGTTTTTAAACTGGTTTTTGAAAGAGCAGCGTGAAGAAGAATACAAAGCACGCCGCGCACTTGAACTATTTGAAGTTATTGGCGAAGAAGGTACCGGCAGGTGGCAGATTGATAAACACGTTGGTGGTATAAAATATGACAGCCAGGTTTAACCGCCTGCTGCCAGCTCATCCATAAGAGCCAACACCTGTTTAACACGATACTCTTTTAACCAGGTATTGCCTGGCTGCAATGCACAGACGGGCGCGTAATCGCAACGGTCTGTGCATTCTGTTCTTATTATCTCCAGATCAATTTGCGGCGACAACATTTTACGATAGCTTTTTGCCGTTTTGTAACCGTCTTTTCCGCCACGCTTAGCGCATTTGCTGCCTGTGCAAATGTATAGTGTATGTTTTGGGATGGTGAACTTACTCATCTTCTTTAAATCTGTCAGGTTTTTATAACGCCTTGCGGTTACTTATGTTTTATAACGCGTGCCAACCGCCAATATAACAAATAAAAAAACGGTGTTGTATAATTCCTTAACGTTGTAACATATTGGCGTTTAAGCCAACTAATAAATAAAACCATTATGAAAGTATTTGTATTGCTTGCAGTAGTATCTGTTGCCGTTGCGGCCTGCGGACCAGGATCATCGCCCGAAGGCCGGATGACAATGAAGCTTACCGAACTTAAACAGGAGTTGGATAGCCTGAAAACGCAGAATGCTCAAATTAAGGATAGCCTTGCTAAAGTAAGCGCCGATTTGCGGGAGCTTAAAAAATAAAAAGCGCTATGCTAAATATATATATTTAGTACTAACGCTTTGATGTTGTAAGAAGGGCTTGAAGAAAACTAACGCACCAGCCTTTGCGGATTATACGCAACAATATACTCCATATCGGGCGCTGTGAGCCCTAACTCGCTAACAAATGCGGGGTTAGCCCGTATAAGCCTGGTTTTTACAAGGCCAAATAACTCCGTCAGTTTTTCAGGAAATGCTTTTACTGAAACAGTAGGATAGTACTGCTTTTCAATAGCCGCTTTCTCGGCACCGGCTACAGCGCGTAATAACCAGCCCTCGTCTGGCTTAAAACCAAGCTCTGTGGCCTTATTATCGAGGTCATACACATATACTATTGCTTGTTGTTCTACTGTAGTTATTTTCATATTATATAATTTTATCAGGCATTTTATTTTTTTTCACGACGCGGCAATTTCTTTAACCATATTGATAATTTATTCAGCAAAAGCTTAAAGATTACCGATTTTGAACTAGAGTAACGTCTAAGAGAAGGAATGGATAATCAGTTTGCAGTTTTTAGTTCGCAGCGTGCAGTTAAAACTACCTACTGTAAACTGCCTTTTGCTAACTGGTATAAGGGGCAGGTTTTTATAAAGATAGGGTTTAAATAGCGTTTTACACTATTTATATTTCGGCTGATGGGTTATAAGCTGGTTCAAAAAATTTATAAAAACCTGTAAAGCGCCCAGTTATTAGTCTCGTGCACTTTTTGCAGCGTGGCGTAGTTGTTGGTAGTTTGATATAATAACGGCGGGTACTTTGAGCTGAGCAGCGTGTACCCGGCCATTAAATTTTTTGGCGATGTTACCAGTATGTAATTGGCATAATCTCCCGGCGACTCTATGGCACTAAGGTAGGTATCCTGGTAAGGCATAATAAGGCCGGGGATATTATCTGTAAAAGCCACTATTTTGTAGGCTACGGCATCGTCAACCAACACACGCGCATCCTCTGGCAGGCCATTTATATAATTAGCCATATCGCGGTCCTCGTCCTGTTCTTCAACCAGCTTTCTGTTAACAAATGCCGTAATAAACTTCCGTTCCTCATCAGAGGCCGAGTTTTTCAGAAAATAATATCCGGTGTAAACCTGCACAGCCATAATTAATACCAAAGCTGTTTTAAAAGCAAACTGCTGCTTAATACCCGATGCTTTAATAATAACACACAAAATGGCCAGTATCAAAAATATAAGGTAATACTGATAAGCTATAAAAGCTTTATCATACTTTAAATGCAAAAATTCAACAAACGCGAAAGGCGTAACCAGGGTAAGTATCTGATAAACCTTATCCCTGAAAAAAAACATCATAACCACAATTAGCGGGCAAAACGCTACCACCTTAGCCGAAATAAGCAATGATAGTTCAGAGACGTCTTCTTTTGGATTTAATGCAGCCAGATCATAGTTAAGGCGGTCGGCCAACACCGTCCATGTTGAGTAGGGGCTTTGCAAAAAGTAATCAACATCATTAGCGTTAGTTAAGTTAAGCAGCTTATAACACACAATTGACGCTATGGGCAGAATAAAAAGTATAATGTATAAGGCAAAGGTTTTATTGATGAGCTTACGGCGCAAGGATGGATTATTAAAGCTCAGTGTCATTCTGAAAATAGATTCCTTCTCGGCCAGGTTAAGGCTATGTACGGCAATTGAGAAAACGAGCGGTATAAAAAATAAAGTGATCCAGATAAATTTGTAATCACAAAACAATAACACAACAAGGCAAACACTGGCTATTGATACGTGAAACGTGGTGTTGGATGTATAATACCTGAAAAGGTTGTAGAAAAACAAATAAAAGAATATCAGGACGAGGTAGATAGATTTACCAGAACAAGCGGTGTAAAGTATGCCGGGATGAAACAAAAACACGGCAAGCAGCAGGAATAAGTAAAAATCATCCTTGAGGTATTTTGTTACGGTACCCGCTATTAGGTAAAAAAGCATTGCGGTACCTATGCATGATGCTATAACAGGTGCCAGCAGGGGGTTAATTAATATAAAAGCAAAGGTGGCAAAGAAGGGTATAATTGGTGCGGTAAGCCCTATAACTTTTAACTTGTAGCCAACGCCTTCAAAAATAATACGTACCTTCTCTACATAGAAAAGCGACTCCAGGTTGCTGTAACCCATATCATTAAGCATGTAACCGCTCACAAGGTAATAAACCGCCAGCAGCAGGGTTATTATTAGCAACGACCGGCCCTCACTTATATTTATTTTTCTAAACAACATTGGTAGGATTATGGGTTTTACTTAAACCATGATTGGTTTTTTCCCAGTAAAAAGGTTTTACAACAAGCTGATAAAGGCCCTTATAAGCCGCCCATGAATGCAGCAACCAGTAAACCGGGTTGGCAACGGCAAATAAAATAAGCTCATAATAGCGGCGTTTAAATACCGCCATCATGTTTACGTATATCATCAATATATTACCCACCATCAGGTTAATGATTGACATGAACAGCACCCAATCCGGAAAAAGGGTACGGATGGTTCTGAGATCAAATACTACATAACAAAAAAAGATACAAAGCAACAGTGGATATACCAGAAACGTTACGGGCGTGGCACCAATAAAAAAGTTAAAGCCCAGAAAACCCTTCCAACCCAATTTTTTCCATAAAGTTACCGGATTGCGCATGTGCACCAGGTGGGTTTGCATGTAACCTTTTATCCAACGCGAGCGCTGGCGCACCCAGTTAAACATCTCGTTGTTGGCCTCCTCGTAAGTTGTTGAATTGATGATGGCCACTTTATAACCTTTATCGTACGCCCGAACACCCAGATCTGCATCTTCAGTAACATTAAATGGGTCCCAGCCACCCAGCTCTATCAGGTACTCAAACTTAAAGTGATTACTTGTGCCCCCAAGCGGGATAGGGATATCAAAAGTATCAAGCCCGGGCAGCATATAATCAAACCAGTACGAGTACTCAAGTGTGAACATGCGGGTTAGAAAATTCTCATTACGATTAAAGTAATTAAGCGCGCTTTGTATAACTATATAGTTATCAGGCAGTTTTCTGAACAGCGCAACAACCTTTTTGAGCTGGTCAGTATCAGGTACATCCTCGGCATCATAAATTGTCAGGAACTTACCCCTTGAAAAGTGCAGCCCGTAGTTGCACGCCTTCGGCTTGGTTTTAGGCATATGGAAAGGCACTACAATTACCTCAAAAACAGCCGGGAAATCCAGATTCCGTACGGCGTTGAGGGTTTTATCGTCGTCTTCTTCAATAAGCAGTTTTATATCCAGCTTTTCGCGGGGGTAATCAATGCTCTGCAGGTTCCAGATGAGTTTTTTTATCAGCTTGTCTTCTTTGTATACCGGCAGGTGTATGGTGTATATAGGCAGGTCTTCATCCACTACCTCGCGTACTTCTTGTCTTGTAACAGCCTCATCCAGCTCAAACCGCGAGCCTACCAGGGCCAGGAACAACTTAAATACAATGGCTACCAAAAAAAAGGTACTCAGCAATACATTTATAATAATGGCTGTGTTGGCAAAACTAAGCACCAATCCACTTACTATTACAGCCAGTAGCCCAAAGGTAAATATTAACTGCGGTGTGGTGAAGGTGGTAAGGGCCGAGTTTTTGGGATCGCGGTTAAGCAAATCAAACACTGCGGCTTTTACGTATTTCTGCCCCAGTAAAACATGGCTAAGCCAGGTAATGTCCAGGTCAGAAGCTACTATTATTTCAGGTTCCAGATCATAAGTAAACCTGATGTAGTCAATAAAAAGTTCATCGCTTGGGTCTGCCATTAAAGTAATCACCCTGTTGTTTTCAATACGCAGTGGTAAGGCAAGGTGTTCATCGGCAAATTTCAGCTCAATTTTATCAAGCACTTCCTGATCAAATGCCTCTTCGCGTATCTGCTGAAAAATGTAGCCTTCGTTAACAAGCGAGCGCTCATAGTTTTTGCGGGATATGTACCCGAAATTGAGCGCTATTTTAACATAGGACAAGCCCGACCGTTGCGAAAAATCATCGATCCTTTCCTGGTCGGCCTGTGTTAAAAAACCATCGCGTATTAAAAGCCTGGGGACAGATAACTTCATGATTTATAATAAGCAGCGCGGTTGCCTGCGGCAACCGCGCTGTGTGATTAGTCGGTGAATATATCCTGAGATTTTTGAACCTTGGCGCGTATGTACAGGAACGACAATAATATCAGCACCAGCATGGCCAGCAATATATAAAGGTTGTAGCTTTCCCAAAAACGGGTAAGCACGCTTTTGGTGTCAATATACTCCAGGTTCTCGCTTGATTTGCTGATGTTGAATAAGTACTTATTATTGTTTACATCAGATATGGCGACATTGCTTGACAGGGTTGATAGCTGCTCTGTTATAGAACGCGATGCAGCGGTAAATGCATGAGCCAGATTGCTACCTGTTCCGGTTAAAACCAGCACGGCATTATTGCTGCGCCCGTAAAATATCTGCGCCAGGCCGTTTGATACTGAATCTGAAAGCTCATATACTTTTTTATTATTCTCGTTATTATACAGCCTGAACTTGCGGTTAAACTGTATTGGCGCATCCGGAAACTCATTCATCAACGGGTCGTCATGAGATAAGAGCGCAATAATGTGGTTCTTTTTCAGATCATTAACGTCCATATCGCTTGAGTAAGTAAACTCAGGGAAATTATTAGCGTTAATGTTATTATTGAGTTCATAAATTATCTCGCCAAGAGCTCCGGCTGTAGCTGCCGCATATTTTTTACTAATAACAATGCGGGTGGTGCCATTGTTAAATGCCTCGGGATATTGGTAGAAACTAAGGTCGCTGGTAACAAATGGATTTTTTGATTCCAGGTATGACTTGTCTACATCAACTTCGGCAAAAAAACCGTTAAAGCTATTTAAACAATTACCACCGCTTGAGTAAAACCTGAACTCGGTTTCCAGCGTATTATACTTGTGGTGCTGGTAACGGTTAATGGTTACAGCTGTGTTTATTTTGCCCGTGCCATCCAACTTTTCAGATTGTATCAGCATCCCGTTCAAATAAATATTCAGGTAACCCCTGTCGCCCTGGCCCAGGCTGCTGTAGTTGCCTATCACACGTATCTCCACCTCTTTTGGAGTAAAGCTAAAATCACTGTTCTTAAAATTGTAAACGCTTTTAAGGTTACCAATGCCCGTCATAAAGTTAGTGGTACCGCCTATCTGCCTGAAACTTAATTTTGAACGATTTTCGTCAATAGTTTTAAAGAAAGTATTCTCGGCCTTATTGATGATCAGGTAATCGCCAAAGGTTGAATTAAGGATGTTGATATTACCCAAAGCGGTAATTGATTTTTCATAACCGGCCTCGTCTGCACCGGTAACATATAATATTTGTGATGGTACAGTACTTTCTGCCAATGATTTTACCGCCAATATTTTACCCCCTGCGTTAACCAAACGCACAATTGTATCTGCCATGCGCACAGTAGCTTTATTTAGATACATCAGGCCTTCGCCCTGTTGCGGCGCAACCCTTATCATGCCGCGCTGCGTAGCATTCAATTTTGACAGCTGGCCAACAACAACGTAGTTCTTTACACTATCAGGCATTTTGCCTTCCTGGTATACTTCAATATTTCTAACATCAGCTTTCTTTAAGCGTGAGTAAGCCCAGGCTACCGCCTTCAAATCATGCAGAGAAGGATTTGCCGGATAAACTATGGCACGCATGGTTTCAAAACTATTGCCAATGTTTACGTTAGCAAAAAAATTGGCATTACTTTTTACCAGGTTAAGGTAAGAGTATGATTTTACCTTTAGCCACATGGCCGGGTTATCTAAATCCTTACATTTCTCATCAGATATGGCCAACAGCGTTTTTATCTGTATCTTAAGATACTTATCACTTGAAAGATCATTACGGCTTAAGTTAAGCGAAATTTGCTGTATAGAATCTTTAGAAAGGCGCGCGCTATATGCAGGCTTATCATTAATAATAATGTTAACAAACGATTTTTCGCGGATAAGGGCCTGCGATGGTTCAAAAAACAATACCAGCTTACTGCCATTCATTTCTATAAGCGGATCTATTTTCATGTAATATGCTACACTTCCGCTCATTCCTTGCACAGCCTCGTCCTCATGCCCCAAAGCTTTAAACGATACTATTTTTTGAGCAAAGGCTGCCGTACTCAGCAAAAACAAAAAGGCTAATAAGCTTAAAAATTTGTTCATTAGTTATAGTGTGGTTAGTTTATTACGTTAAATTCTACTCTGAAATAATTGCCATTATCATCGCTGCGGTAAAATAATTCTCCGCCCATTTCGCGGGTTATTAATTTGGCTATTGAAAGGCCCAGGCCCAAGCGGCTTTCGCGACTGGTTGAAGCATCATTAAGGGTTTGCAGTTTGCTGAACATCATATCCAGTTCATCCTGGCCAATGGCAATACCTTCGTCAATTATTTCAAAAACAAAGCGTTGTCGTTGCAAACTGCTAATTACTTTAATATTGTTATTGGTTTGCGAAAACTTTATAGCATTTGACAAAAGATTTTGAAACACCTGCCCTGCAAATACCTTGTCTAACTTTACGTTAAGCGGCAGTTTCAAAATGTTATCAACCAGGTTAATGTTTTTCATTTGCGCTGTCTCTATCAACCCGCGGAAAATTCTGCGCACCTCTACGTTAATGTCAAAAATCTCCATGCTGAACTTCAGCTCCGGAGATTCTATTTCCTTCACATCCATCAGCTTATTCAACATATACTGCATTTTTTCTGCAGACTCTGTGATGTATCCCACAAACTCCCGTTGGTCTGCACTCAGCCTGTATTCTTCTTCTTTAATCATATTGGTACTCATTACAACTGAGCCAATAAGGTTTTTAAGATCATGCCCCGCAATATTGATAAAACTGTTTTTTTGCTCGTCCATTTTAAGCATTCGCTCATACTGCACGTCAATAATTCGGTTCTTCTCAATTATATCCTGGTTTTGAACTTTTAACTGTTCGTTTGATTTTTCTATCTGCAGCTGTTGTTTGGCCTCGCGCTCCAAAACCTTATAACGGGCGCCGGGTATAAGGCAAGACGTAGCCGCTATAATAAAAAAGAACTGCCCTCCGTTATTAATAAACTGTTCAGCACTGCCACTGTTTAATGTATTAAAAAACACAGATAACAGCACCAAGGCAGCCAGTGATTGTACAATGGAATGCACGGGCTCCCAAAAAACCAGTATATTAAAAAACAGAAGCATGGCCGAATAAACCAGGCAGTAAACCTGCAAATGCTCATTAGGAACTATGTTGCAAAAAATTGCCGAGGTGCAGGAGACCAGAAAAAAACAGCAATGCAGCAGTATGCGGTAATTATATTTATTATTTTTAAATACGGTATACAATCCTAAAATAAGAAGTACCGTTATAAAACGTACTATTAAAAATTGAACCCAATACTCGGTACCGTAAATAAAATCAACGACTACCAACAAAGGATATAAACAAATTATCGTCCAAATAATAGTATTAGTTTGGTACCATGCTTTTTTTAAAACCTCTTTTAAAAATTCTTCCTTTGTAATTTGAACAAACATTATTAGTTTCTAAATTATAAAAAGATTAAACGGTTGTAATTAAATAAATGAAAAATTGCTGATGAAAAATATCTTTTTAACAATGGCAGCGCTTATTCTTTTTGCTGCGCCAATTGCATTGGCGCAAATACATGCAAAAAATAAACCAAGTGTATCTGCAACAAGGGCAACCGCCTTTAAAAGGGCTAAAAGTTTAGATAATGGCATTAGTTTTTCCTGGCTTGAACAAACCTGGAATAAAGATATATTAAATGATAATATTGACCAATATGATTTTACATTGCTTAAAAACCTGGGGTTTAAAAGTGTGAGGTTACCCATCGCTTTCAGTTTTTTTGACGCGCAAAAAATACCGTTGAATGATGTATTGACCAAGGTTGACCGTGTGGTTAAGTTGTGCAATAAATATGGTTTAAAACTGGTAATTGACTATCACTACGGTGAACTTAATGATAACAATTTTTTAAAAGAAACCTCTAAAATAGTTGATTTGTGGCTTATTTTAACTAAAAGGTATAAAAATGTAAGTGCAGATAATTTATTGTTTGAAATATACAATGAACCACCACCTATGAACCCGCAGATATGGAAAGACGCAGCTTATAACATTACCACCGCCATCCGTAAAATTGATACCAAAAGAACGCTGATAGTAGGTGCATCTAATTTTAACAGTATATATGAGTTAAGCCGCTTTGTGCGCCTGGCAGATGAGAATATTATCTATACTTTTCATTTTTATGAGCCTTTTTTCTTTACCCATCAGGGGGCCGATTGGGTAGGCGATCAGATGGCAACCACTGGGGTACCATTTCCTTATAGTGCGGAAAATTTTCCAACGCTTAACCCAAAAGCAAAAAGCACCGCGGGTGAAACCAACTACTACCAATACGCCGTTGTTGGCAATGAGCAATCTATCTTTGATAAACTAACTATTGTTAAAAAATGGGGCGAAAAATACCGGGTGCCCATTTTATGTGGCGAATATGGTGCGTATGCCAGGTATGCCGACGAGGGTAGCCGTTGCAGATACATTAAGGCTATGCGCAAAACGCTTAAAACATTAAACATACCCGGAATGTTGTGGGACTATAACGGAACATTTTCTATTTTTACAGGTAAACCATCCATGCAAACCTTACCTGATTGCATGAAAGATGCGATTGGATACACTGCTAAAAATTGATATAACTACTAATATTAATCGTTACCTTTGCACGCTAACAGACTATTATGAGATTTTTTGAAGAAAAAAGGCGGGAAGTGATGGGGCACATTGAGCAATTTATGCTGGAAAAAATGCATGAATATTTAAAGCCGATAGATACCATTTGGCAGCCTACTGATTTTTTGCCCGACTCTACAAAAGATACTTTTTTTAGTGAGATTAAAGAGCTGAGAGAAAGCGCCAGAGGATTATCATATGATTTAATGGCCGTACTTATTGGCGATACAATTACAGAGGAAGCATTGCCTACGTACGAGTCATGGTTAACTATGGTTGAAGGCGTATCAGACAATGAAGAAGGTGGCTGGATGAAATGGACCCGCCATTGGACAGCCGAAGAAAACCGCCATGGCGATCTGTTGAACAAATACTTGTACCTAACTGGTCGCGTTAATATGCGCGCCATGGAGGTATCAACCCAATACTTAATTGCCGATGGTTTTGAAATTGGCACCGGACACGACCCGTATCGTAACTTTATTTACACTTCGTTTCAAGAGCTGGCAACAAATGTATCGCACCGCAGGGTAGCATCGCAGGCTAAAAAAGATGGTGATGCGCTGCTGTCAAAAATGTGCGGCGTTATCGCGTCAGACGAGGCCCGCCACGCTAAAGCTTACATGTACTTTATAAAACGTGTTTTTGAGGTTGATGCCAACGAGGCTATGATAGCTTTTGAGGATATGATGCGCAAAAAGATAGTTATGCCTGCACACTTTCTGCGCGAAGTAGGTTTAAAAATAGGCCAAACATTTGGTCATTTTACTGATGCCGCACAACGCCTGGGTATTTATACCGCTGTTGATTATGTTGATATTTTAAAAGACCTGATTATAGAGTGGGAGATAGAAAAAGTTACCGGCTTAAACGAGCAGGGCGAAAAAGCGCGAGATTATGTATTGGCTTTGCCAGCGCGTTTACTACGTGTTGCTGAGCGTATGAAAAACCCGATGCTTGAATATAAGTTTAGCTGGATATACGGGTAAACCCGCATCAACAAAATTTATTAATGATTGATATCCTATTAGCCCTCTTGCACCAGATCTGTCCCGCGAATATCATCAGTTAGATCTTCAAACAAGGCATTTAATATAGACTCTATAGTTAGCGAGTTCACATCATCAACATAATGCTCATTACGGGTTATCCAAAGCTCTTGCCCGTTAATGGCAATTTGAAAAAGCGCACCCTCATATAATTGGGGTATGGCAATGTCAATAGCTTCACCTGCCTGAAACACCTGCAACTCTGTATCTGTTTGCCGCTGCTCTTTAAACAAAGGGTTCAGTTTTTGCTGCAGATGACTGAACAATTCTTCTATACTAATGCGCTTATGTAGGGTGATAACTTTCATACTTATTGTACAAGCAAAAGCTATTATTGTTTAAGTTTGCTTTAAACTACTTACTATGAACTACAAATTACTGGGCCGCTCGGGCCTTAAAGTTTCAGAATTATGCCTGGGTACGATGGGCTTCGGCACAGAAGCCGGTTGGGGCGCTGATAAAGAAACCAGCTTTGCTATAATGGATGCATTTGCCAACGCAGGCGGCAACTTTTTAGATGCAGCCAACGTGTACAAAAACGGTACCAGCGAAAAGATAATCGGCGAATACATGAGCAATCACGACCGTGATTACTTTGTACTGGCTACCAAATACACTTTGAAAGATAATACCTCCAACCCCAACGCATCTGGCAATAACCGCAAAAACATGATGCGCAGTGTGGAGGAAAGCCTTAAAAGACTAAAGACCGATTTTATAGATGTGCTATACCTGCACATTTGGGACGACCTTACCCCTATTGATGAAGTGTTGCGTGGTTTAGATGACCTGATCCGTCAGGGCAAGGTTAATTACGCGGCTATAAGCGACACACCCGCATGGATGGTGGCCAAAGGCAACACGCTGGCTGAACTGATGGGCTGGAGTCGATTGATCGCTTTGCAGGTAGAATACAGCCTGTTACAACGCACACCCGAGCGTGAGTTGATACCAATGGCCAAACACTTTGGGATGACAGTTACCCCCTGGGCACCAATGGGCGGCGGTGTTCTAAGCGGTAAATATCTGCGCGGAGAGCAGGGACGGGTAAAAGCGGAAAGCAACAGACGCAACGAAAGGGCTACTAACATAACACAAGCCGTTGTTGAAATTGCTGATGAGTTGGGAGTACCGGCAAGCCATGTTGCTTTGCAGTGGACGATGAGTCAGGGTTTTTCTGCCATCCCGATTGCTGGCGCGACAAAGGTTAGTCAGCTGGAAGAGAACATAAAAGCTGTTGATGTTAAACTAAGTGCTGAGCAACTTAAAAAACTGGATGAAGTCAGTAAAATAGACTTGGGCTTTCCGGGCGAGTTTTTTAAGGAAGCAGCGGTTAAAGAGAACGTTTACGGTGGTTTTTATGATAGGATAGAGAAAAGGAATAAATAAAAAAGTGTAATGCTGAACTTGTTTCAGCACCTCATATGCTGAGTGATCCGCGGCCAGTTAATGGGGTGCCGAAACAAGTTCGGCATGACGTGATTATTAAGTTTTACTCCGTCAGCACCGCAAACTCAAAATCCAATGGCTCAAAATGACGGATCAATTCATCAATAAAACCTTGGCCCCAGCGCACGTATAGCATCCCGAAGTTTTCGGTACGTTCTTGCAGGCTTCCATTAGGAAAAAGTTCCTCTTTAATATGATCTATCTGCGCTAAATGGGTTTGGTATCTGCGTTTTTCGGCTTTGATCAACTTTTTCTCCAAATTGTCTATCGCCTTTTTCAGGCGTACCTGCACCGCTTCTGTGGCCGGTACAAGCGTAGAGTCAATATGGGCGGCATTAGCTTTAATCTGTTCAAAAGCTATCAGCATTTGTTGCCATTCGGCCTGTATGGTAAGTGTGTTCTCGCTGTGTTGCTTTACCCAGCGGGTTTTGATGGCGTCAGTAGGCTTAAACAAGTCAGCAACCCGCAGCTCCATCCGCTTTACTTTTCCTGCCGATTCCTTGCGCACCACCAAAGCCGAGTTACGTAATATCAATATCGGGAAATCAACTTTATAAAAATCAAAGTTGGCTTTCAGCTCCAGCCAGTAAACTACCTCTGCACCCCCACCCACGTAAGCTATATTAGGCAAAATGCATTCCTGATAAACCGGCCGCATCACCACGTTAGGGCTAAATCGTTCAGGGTGTTTGGCAATCTGCTCCTTTAGTTCGCCTTCTGTAAAACGAATTTCCGTATCCATCACTTTATACACGCCATCCTCAAATACCAATCGCTCGCGCAGCGCACCGCCCTTCATGTAAAAAAAGTTGATCTCGCGGGGGTTTACCTGTATGTGCACGCCCAGATCATGTAATTGTTGGTTGGTGGCACTTATGTTCTTAAAACTATTCTGCTCTATAATGTCCTGCTCTATAATAGGTGCAAACTGTTTTTTAAGCCGGGCGTTATCCGCATCAATAATTACCAAACCGTACTGACCAAACAAAGCGTTAACCATGTAGCGGGTAGCATCCGCCAGCTTATCGAAGCGTGTATAGGCAGTTTCAACAATCTGGGCCAGTTCCGGGCCAAATTGCTCCATACCCAGTACGCCTTTGTATTGATTGAGTGCTTGCCGCAAGGTTTCCGGATTGATGCGCCCTGTGGCACCCGAAGCTTCCAGCCACCAATGCACTTTTTTGCCGCCAATATAAGTGTAGCTTATCTCGGCAAAGTCATGATCTTCTGACGCCATCCAGTAAACGGGCACAAAATTTTTATCGGGATGTTTTGCTTTTAGCTGTTGTGCCAGCTTAATGGCAGTAACTATCTTATAAATAAAATACAACGGACCCGCGAAGATGTTCAGCTGATGTCCGGTTGTTATAGTGTAGGTATTATCAAGGCGCAGTTGTGCTATATTTTGCTGAACAGCGTCGGGAATAGAAAAGCTTTTATCCCAGATACGGGCATATTTAACGATGATCTGATACTGCTCGTTTAAAACATTAGCAAGTATTTCGCGATCGGCAACAACCTTTTTGGTTTTAAGCAATTCAGCAAAACCTTCAAAGTCCGGACGGTGTGCATAAAAAGGTTTAAGCTCCGGTTTACCCTCCAGGTAATCAGTGACTGTTGAAGAGAAGAAACCGGTGTCTTTATAGCTTATACAGGAAACGTCCATTTTTATTTCGGATTGCGGATTTTCGATTTCGGATTTTTATCGAATGCCGAATTTAGATTTTAAAATCCAAAAAATACAACAGCTATGGTAATTGCTGATTATTTTACAATGTGTCCATAAAGGTCAAAGTCTTCTGCTGAGTCTACTTTTACCTGCACAAAACTTCCTATTGTGGCGTAATCTACAGCTGAATTGATCAAAACCTCGTTGTCAACCTCCGGCGAATCAAATTCTGTACGACCAACGAAATAGCCACCATCTTTTTTATCAATTAGTACTTTGTAGGTGTTGCCTATTTTCTCCTGGTTCTTATCAAATGATATGCCTTGCTGTATTTCCATAATGGCATCAGCGCGTTCCTGTTTCACTTCTTCAGGCACGTCATCAACCAAATTATGCGCATGAGTTTTCTCTTCGTGCGAGTAGGTGAAGCAACCCAGTCTATCAAACTTGGTATCTGCTACCCATTGCTGCATCTCCTCAAAATCACGCTCTGTTTCGCCGGGATAGCCGGTTATCAGTGTAGTACGCATGGCAATACCCGGCACCTTATCGCGGATCTGGTTAACCACATCAATTGTTTTTTGCTTGGTGATGCCCCGGCGCATTGATTTTAGCATATTATCAGTAATGTGCTGTAATGGCATATCCATGTATTTACAAATGTTGCTGCGTTCGTTCATCACATCCAATATCTCCATCGGGAAGCCTGAAGGATAGGCATACTGCAGCCTGATCCATTCCACACCATTCACATCAGATAAACGGCGTAACAATTCATCCAGGTTACGTTTGCCATACAGGTCCAGACCATAATAAGTTAGGTCCTGCGCTATCAATATCAATTCTTTAGTACCGTTGCGCACCAATTTTTCCGCATTTTTTACCAGCTCATCCATTGGTGTTGATACGTGTGTTCCACGCATAAGCGGGATAGCGCAAAAAGAGCACGGGCGGTTACAACCCTCGGCTATTTTAAAGTAAGCAAAATGCGATGGTGTGGTAAGCAAGCGCTCCCCTATCAACTCGTGCTTATAGTTAGCACCTATTGAACTCAGCAGATTTTGTAGATCATTAGTGCCAAAGTAAGCATCCACATTGGTTATTTCAGCCTCTAATTCGGGTTTGTATCGTTCGCTTAAGCACCCTGTAACAATAACCTTCCCTACTTTACCCTGCTCTTTAAGCTCGCTGTATTGTAAAATAGTATCGATAGATTCCTGTTTGGCGTTATCAATAAAGCCGCAAGTGTTTATAACAATGATATCATCCTTACCCACCTTACTGGCCTCGTGCACCACATCAAAAGCATTGCCCTTAAGCTGACCCATCAAAATTTCTGAATCATAGGTGTTTTTTGAGCAGCCCAAAGTAACCACGTTTACACGGGGTTTCTTAACAGCTATTGGGAATTGTATTGATTTTGTACGCATTATTCTATTTCCTTATTGTAATTCTGAGCGATAGCGAAGAATCTTGTAAACGGTGCAAAGCAAAGTGCTTAGTAGCAAGGCGAATAAGATTCTTCGCTATCGCTCAGAATGACAAACTGTTTTTAGTTTTTAAATAGCGAATCCACAAAGGCTTTCCTATCAAACAAATGCAGTTGATCTTTCCCTTCGCCTACGCCTATATATTTTACGGGTATTTTAAATTGATCTGATATACCAATAACTACACCCCCCTTGGCAGTGCCATCTAACTTGGTTAACGCTAAAGCATTAACGGCGGTTGCCTCGGTAAATTGTTTGCATTGCTCAATGGCGTTTTGGCCGGTTGATGCATCCAGCACCAGCAAAATCTCGTGGGGTGCACCCGGCACTACCTTTTGCATCACGTTTTTTATCTTGGTGAGTTCGTTCATTAAACCAACTTTATTGTGCAAACGGCCCGCTGTATCTATTATAGCAACATCATCACCATTGGCTACAGCAGAGCGTAAAGTATCGTAGGCTACCGATGCCGGGTCTGAACCCATGGCCTGCGCTACTACTTTTACACCAACGCGCTCGCCCCAAAGTTTTAGCTGGTCAACAGCCGCGGCCCTGAAAGTATCGGCGGCGCCTAAAACTACCTGGTTGCCGGCTTGCTTTAACTTGTTAGCCAGTTTGCCAATGGTGGTAGTTTTACCCACACCGTTAACGCCAACCACCATAATTACATAAGGCTTATGGCTGCCATATTCAAAGCTTGAAAAATCGTTGCTGTTGTTTTCGGCTAACAGCTGTTGTATCTCATCGCGCAGCAAACCATTAAGGTCTGACGTGCTAACATATTTATCGCGCGCTACACGGGCCTGTATACGCTCAATTATTTTAAGGGTGGTTTGTACACCAACGTCTGATGTTACCAGCACTTCCTCCAAGTCATCCAGCACATCATCATCAACGCTTGATTTACCGGCTATTACTTTGGTGATCTTTGAAAAAAAGCTATCCTTGGTTTTCTCCAAACCAGTATCTAACGCCTCCTGCTCCTGCGGCGTGCTTTCCTTCTTCTTAAAAAAATCAAATAGTCCCATGAGTTTTAGATGTGCAGATTGTTTTAGATGTGCAGATTTGCAGATGTGAGGATGTGCAAATGTGTCTTTTTGAGAAATATCCGCTTATCTGGCATAGCTACAAATATCATGGTTTGTTATTTAACAATTATCAAATCAATTCAATAATTAAAGCATCTGCACATTTGCATATCTGCACATCAACAAAAAAAGCCCTCTCGTTAACACAAGACGGCTTTAATATCATCATCAAAAATAATTACTGACCTTTTGCAGCGTTGATCGCGTCTTTAACGTGATCGTTGTGCACAATTACTTCTTTAAATGAGTAAGCACCTGTTTTAGGCGACTTAACCATTGTAACTACTTTTGAGTATTCTTTACCAGCACCTGTTTTCAGGGTTGCAACTACTTTCTTTGCCATGTCTTTTTAATTATTGAATTAGCGAATTATTGATTTATTGAATGATGAAACAAATAATCAATCATTCAACCTAATCAACTAACTACTTAATTTCTTTATGTACAGTTACTTTACGTAAAACCGGGTTGAATTTTTTAAGTTCCAATCTCTCGGTAGTGTTCTTTTTGTTCTTAGTGGTAATATAACGAGACATACCCGGCATACCGCTTGTTTTATGCTCTGTGCACTCTAAAATTACCTGAACTCTGTTACCTTTCTTAGCCATCGTGTTTTATATTTAGTGAATGACTGATTTACCGAATGAGTGAATACCTAATCAACCACTCAACTAATCAACCAATCTTTCCTATTAAATGTATCCTTTTTTTACAAATTTATTGATGCAGGCAGTGATACCATTTTTGCTGATGGTTTTTACTGCTGACGTAGATACCTTTAAGGTTATCCATTTATCTTCCTCAGGAATATAAAACTTTTTAAGTTTCAGGTTTGGATGAAATCTGCGTTTGGTTTTAACGTTCGAGTTAGAAACGTTGTTACCAACTATAGAGCCTTTTCCTGTTAGATCACAAATTCTTGACATGACAATTAATTTTAATACCCTTTTATTAAAGAGTTTGCAAATATCAGGATTTTACATCAAATAGGCAACAGTGGATTGAAAAATATTTTAAATTTTTAAATCGATATAAAAATCGCTGTTTAAAATGGTTAAATAGAGGTGTTCTTTCTGATTTTTAACCAGATAATATGCGCCATTATAGCAAATAAGAAAGCCAATGCGAACGTGAATGCGAGGTTAAAGTGGACACCAAGGCAATACTCAAGCAACAATGCTAAAGGGCAGGAAAGCTATCACTATAGTGATGCAAACCTCTAAAATATAAGCAACTCTGTCGTATTCGTAAAAATAACAGGTGCTTTAAATATTACATCTAAACATTTTTCAGGAAATCACTAATTTGCGCTACCAATTATACTTTTCATGAAGATAACATCATTTGACCAATACAAGCAAGTATACCAGCACAGCATAGAACAACCGGAGGAATTTTGGGCAGGCATTGCCGATAACTTTCTGTGGAAGAAGAAATGGGATAAAGTTTTAGAATGGAACTTTAAAGAACCCAATATAAAATGGTTTCAGGGCGCAACCCTTAACATCACCGAAAACTGCCTCGACAGGCATTTGGATACACTTGGCGATAAACCTGCTATTATTTGGGAACCTAATGACCCTAAAGACGAGCACCGTGTACTTACCTATAAACAACTGCACGAAAAAGTTTGCCAGTTTGCCAACGTTTTAAAAAACAACGGCGCAAAAAAAGGCGACCGGATCTGCATCTACATGCCGATGGTGCCTGAGCTGGCTATTGCGGTTTTGGCCTGTGCACGTATTGGTGCTATCCACTCAGTTGTTTTCGGTGGTTTTTCGGCGCAATCCATTGCAGACCGGATACAGGATGCTACGTGCAATATTGTAATAACTGCTGATGGCAGTTTCCGTGGCAATAAAGAGGTACCGCTTAAATCTATTATTGATGATGCACTGGTACAGTGCCCATCGGTACAAAAAACAATCGTGCTTACCCGTACCCGCACACCTATATCAATGATAAAGGGTCGTGACGTATGGTGGGAAGATGAAATTAAGAAAGTAGAAACCCAGGGAAACCCCACCTGCCCGGCCGAAGAAATGGACGCAGAGGATATGTTATTCATTTTATACACCTCAGGCTCTACCGGTAAACCCAAAGGCGTGGTACATACCTGCGGCGGTTATATGGTTTACACCGGTTATACCTTTAAAACAGCTTTCCAATATGAGCCCGGCGAGGTATATTTCTGTACTGCGGATATTGGCTGGATAACCGGTCACTCCTATATAGCTTACGGGCCATTAACCCAAGGGGCTACATCAGTAATGTTTGAAGGGATACCCACCTACCCTAATGCTGGCCGGTTATGGGAGATAGTAGAAAAGTTTAAGGTGAACATATTATATACCGCGCCAACTGCTATACGCTCTTTAATGAGTTTTGGCGATGATGTGGTGAAAAACAAAGACCTGAGCTCGTTAACCAAACTTGGATCTGTAGGCGAGCCCATTAATGAAGAAGCCTGGCACTGGTTTGATGAAAAGATAGGGCACGGTAACTGCCCCATAATTGATACCTGGTGGCAAACAGAAACCGGTGGTTTTATGATATCGCCTATTGCGAATGTTACACCGCTTAAACCAAGTTTTGCAACATTGCCCCTACCCGGTGTACAGCCAATTTTGGTTGATGAGAATGGCAAAGAGATTGAAGGCAACGGTGTAAATGGCAATCTGTGTATCAAGTTCCCATGGCCGGGCATGCTGCGCACCACTTATGGCGACCATGAACGCTGCCGCACTACCTATTTTTCGGCGTACGAGAACCTCTACTTTACCGGCGATGGCTGTATGCGCGATGAGAATGGCTATTATCGCATTACAGGCAGAGTTGATGATGTATTGAATGTATCCGGTCACCGAATAGGAACTGCCGAGGTGGAGAACGCTATTAATATGCACAGCAGCGTAGTAGAGTCGGCTGTTGTAGGTTATCCGCATGATATTAAAGGTCAGGGCGTATACGCCTTTGTTGTATGCCCTAACAAGCACAGCGATGATGAATTGACCCGCAAGGACATCATCATGACTGTGGCCCGCATTATTGGAGCCATTGCCAAGCCGGATAAAATTCAGTTTGTAACGGGATTGCCTAAAACGCGTTCTGGAAAGATTATGCGTCGTATTTTGCGCAAAGTAGCTGAAGGCGATACGAGTAATTTGGGTGATACCTCTACGCTGCTTGATCCGGCTGTTGTGGATGAGATAAAGGCGGGGGCGTTGTAAGTTATTAGAATCAAGAGACGAGAACCAAGAATCAAGATGGAAGTAGATCTAACAAATTCTGAGTTATTCAAAAGCTTTACAGAGTTTGAAAAAGACGGTATTTATATTGATTTGCATAACGAGTTTGATTGTAAGGCCGTAAAATACTCAAACGAACAACAGATGTTAACGCTTTCTTTTAAACCGAATGCGTACCGCACTCAGAACGTTAAAAGTGTCGACATTATATTTGACGATGCTCACATACAAAACTATTCTGCTACACTTGATCAGGTCAAATCTGATCTGGGTACAATTGATCTAATGTACAGAGGTCACTTTGAATTGAGCAGTGGGCAATTAATAGAAACATTAAATGGCAGGTACTATTATTACATCAACTTATTGCCGCATACGAATTTTGAGCTTTTTGCCCGGCGCGTGACAGCAAACTTTGATTTAATTTAAACCAAACAACCTTCTGATCGTTCTTCTAAAACATCTAAATAAAGGAGGACGTATAATGGACAAGTTAGAATTAAAAGGCGGCTGGAACGAGCTGAAAGGAAAAATAAAACAAGCCTACGGCGATTTAACAGACGATGATCTGGTACGCGAAGAAGGAAAAGACGATGAATTGTTAGGAAAACTCCAGCAGAAAACCGGCAAGGGCCGTGACGAACTGGTAAAATGGATAAACGATTTATAGAAAGAAAGCTCCTGAACGGGAGCTTTTTTATTTGAATAACTTTTGCAGATAAATTGACAGTCCGGCTAATAAAACGGAATTTAATTGCTCTGTCTTTTCTGCTTTTTGATGCAGTTGATATAAACCTGCATTCAACACATATAGATCAGCATTTTGAGCTATAGGGTCTATAATAATGTATTCTTTAACGCCGTACTTTTCATAGAGTTCTTTTTTTTGTCTTAAATCGTAGTATGCGTTTGATGGAGATAATATCTCTATAATAAGGTCCGGCGCGCCTTCCACGCGGTCTTTTATCAATTCGGCTTTCCTCTCCTCCGAAATATAAAGGATATCCGGCTGTAAAACATTTCCATCGTCAAATTTAACATCCATTGGGGCATACATCCACTGACCTCTCCTCGAAGTGATGTTATATAAAACGATGATTTCTGACAGATCAAATAATATTTGCTGGTGGACAGCTAATGGAGATGGTGACATAACTAAATCATTATTTATTAACTGAAAAGGCGCACCCTCCTCCAACAGATCGTAATCTTTAACGGTATACTTCTTTTTCTTTTCAGCAATCAGCATATAACAAATATAACTAATTTTGAGCCAAAATGAAAAAACACCAACCCACCATACTAGTAGTAAATGATGACGGCATTACCGCTCCCGGCATAAAAGCTTTAATGCACACCATGAAAGAGATTGGCCGGGTGGTTGTAGTAGCGCCCGATAGCCCTCAATCTGGTATGGGGCACGCAATTACTATCGGTAAACCGTTGCGTTTAGATCCGGTTGATGTTTACGAAGGTATTGAAATGTACAGTTGCTCCGGCACCCCGGTTGACTGTGTGAAGCTAGCCGTTACCAAAATATTTAAAGGCAAAAAGCCTGATCTGTGTGTGTCGGGTATTAACCACGGTTTGAATAACGGCATTAATGTGCTGTATTCCGGTACCATGTCGGCAGCGGTAGAAGGTGCTATTGAGGGCATTCCTGCTATCGGGTTTTCATTGGATGATTACACATTGCAGGCTGATTTTAGTCACTGCGTTAAATACGTTAAAGAAATTGCTTTGCAGGTTTTGCAAAATGGTATGCCAACCGCTACGCTGTTGAATGTTAATTTCCCAAAAGGTGGCAATTTAAAAGGCATAAAAATATGCCGCCAGGCCAATGCCAAATGGGCCGAGGAATTTGATGAGCGCCTTGACCCTTACAAACGCCCTTACTATTGGCTTACCGGCGTTTTCCAACTGAATGACAACGGCGAGGATACCGACTCCTGGGCTTTGGATAACAATTACGCATCAGTAGTACCGGTGCAGTTTGACATGACCGCCCACCACGCAATACCTGTTCTTCACAGTTGGAAATTTAACATATAAAACATGCCATCATTAAATAAAACCCATTCATGAAGTATTATCTGGTAGCCGGCGAGGCCTCGGGCGATTTGCATGGGGCCAATTTAATGAAAGAGCTTAAAAAGCTGGACCCGCAGGCTGAGTTCCGTTTTTTTGGTGGCGATTTGATGAAGGCCGAAGGGGGCACATTGGTAAAGCATTATGCCGAAATGGCTTTTATGGGATTTTTAGAAGTGGTGGTTAACCTGCGCTCCGTCTTAAAAAACCTTAAAGCCTGCAAAGCAGATCTGTTGGCCTGGCAACCCGACGCTTTGATATTGATAGATTTCCCCGGTTTTAATTTAAAGATAGCTGAGTACGCCAAAAAGCAAGGTATCCTGGTAAATTTTTATATATCACCCAAAGTTTGGGCATGGAACCAAAAGCGCGTTTTAAAAATAAAACGCGTAGTTGATCACCTGTTTTGTATACTACCCTTCGAGGTTGATTTTTATAAAAAATGGGGCATGCAGGTTGATTATGTAGGCAATCCCTTGTTGGATGCGGTTGCTGCTTTTAAGCCGCAAAACAATTTTTTGATAAAGCATAATTTTACCGGCAAAAAAATCATAGCCCTGCTGCCGGGCAGCCGCAAACAGGAGATAAGCAGACTGCTACCCGATATGGTAGCTGTTGCCGACCGTTTTAAATTCTATCAATTTGTTATAGCAGGTGCACCGTCTTTTGATGCTGATTATTATACCCCATATTTAAACGGCAAAAGTATCCCGGTTATATTTAATTCAACCTATGATCTGCTCAGTTACGCTAACGCAGCCATTGTAGCATCAGGTACCGCTACGTTAGAAACCGCTTTATTTAATGTGCCACAAGTTGTTGTTTACAAAGGCGGCAAAATATCCGTTGGCATTGCCCGCATGGTGGTAAAGATCAAATTCATCTCGCTGGTTAATTTGATCATGAATAGGCTGGTGGTTAAAGAATTAATACAGGACGACTGCAATCCTGATAAGATAACTACTGAGTTGGACAATATCCTTAACGAAAAAACCTATCACCAACAAATACTAACAGGGTATAATGAGCTGGATAAACTAATGGGCGAGCCCGGCGCTTCTGCTAAAACGGCGGCATTAATTATCGGATACCTCCAAAAAAGTTAACAGCGAGTGCTGCCCTGCAGTATGCAAATCGCGCCAAACACGATTAATCTCCGTGCCGGTCTCAGCAGCTTTTAAACCGCAATACGGATAAAGCTCAGCAACCGCTTCCCGAACATTTGCAGCCAAAACGCGACTTGTTCTGCTTACGTCCTTCAAGTTGGCGTCAGTAGTTTCCTCCCATGACACATCAACAGCCCAGAAAAGGGCACTACGCGCTTCGTTAAGTTCCTGCGTTTTCTTAAGCAAAGTATGGCTAACCAATTCTTTTTGCGATGATGTTATCCTGGGGTGATGTTGTCTTTCCTTAAAAACTTCACGGAACAGGTCAATAAAATGCATCGCCATACCCGATAGGTTCACGGCCAATGTGGCCTCGGCCAGTTGCATAAAAGGATACTGATACAATTTACCAGTAACCTTTACGTGTTGCGCGTCAATTTTAAAACGGCGGTTAGCAGGTACGTGCACATCTTTCATTTCAAAAGAATGGCTGCCGGTGGCTACCATACCCATGTATTCCCAGGTGGGTAAAAGGCTCACGTTCTTTTTATCGACAATAAAAGGAAGAATAATGGGCTCTCCTGCTTCGTCTAACAACTGTTTACCATTTTGGGTGATAATGCAATTCGCTGTAAAGTGCGTTGCGTGATGCGCCCCGCTGGCATAGTTCCAGGCACCATTAAGCACATATCCGTCTTGCGTTTGCTCGGCTGTGCCGCTTGCTGCGCCGCTGCCTGCCAGGCAAACATTATGGGTATTGAATATAATGTTAGCAGCGTCCGGATTAATGAATCCACCAAACCAGCCCGCGCCGCTACACAAAGTAACCACCCAACCGGTACTGCCATCGGTCCAGCTAACGGCTTCCTGCAAGCGTACAAGTTCTGGCAATGATATCTGTTTCCCGCCATACGCCTGGGGTACCAGCAGACGGAACCATTTTTCTTTGTATACAATATCAAGTCCGGCTGCATTTAACATGCCCAGTTGCTCTGCTTCGGCAGCATTACTGCGAATAACATCCACATAACGCGGATCAATATTTTCTGAAGGGTGATGGATCTGCCCCATAAAAATTAGATTATACTGCGGCTTTATCCTTTTTCAGAATAGCCCGCCAATCAAAATAGCCAAAAATGGCTACGATAAATAAAAACAGCGTTAGTGCAGAGAACATTACCAGTTGCTTGTGCCATAATAAAGGTATGGCAAACAAGTTACTTACATTAAGCAACACCCAGTTCTCCAGCTTGCGCCTTGCCAGCAGCCACATGCCTGCCCAGGCGGTTGATGAGACCCAGGCATCCCAAACTGGTACGGATGAGTCGGTAAAGCTTTTAAGTAGCAGGTATAAAACACCCCATCCCA
>Ga0247740_1000239_pt1 | contig 29357 bp, 25 predicted proteins | sample UWRJL148409B2_FD_180942 | JGI IMG/M metagenome (GOLD analysis project Ga0247740, IMG submission 180942) | Plant litter microbial communities from Arlington Agricultural Research Station in Wisconsin, United States - UWRJ-L148-409B-2 | ecosystem: Environmental > Terrestrial > Plant litter >...
CAGGATACAATGCAAAACGATAATTTTTTTTCTACCGATGATATTCCTACGGAATATAAAATATTGTCGTTTACGAGACTTATTAAACAAAAAAAGCCTGAATTTAAAATTCAGGCTTTTTTCTTTTTGTAATAAATTGATTTTTAGAATCAGCTCCCGAGGAACGTGATATCTATAGCTAAAATATACAGTTGGAGTTAAAGCTCCAGCGGAGCGATATTCGCTTTATAGTTTAATTGTCAATATATCACCCCGATGGGGTTCTCATAAAACAATCTTTAAAAATACTATAAACATATCATCCCTCTGGGATTTATTAACCCAACTTATAATCAGATTCTTTATGCTTCAATATTAACATCACTTTTAACTCTCGATCTAACATCACTCAAAGACTGATCTAGTAAAAGTTTTCCGTCTCTGAAAACTTCTTTCAATTCGCCTTGCTTTTCTTCTTCCCACGAAACATCATCTGTTAGATGGTAAACACCGTCGACTAAATCAATTTTCATTAATCCTTTGGCTGATTTTTTAGTTCCGTCATCTGTGATTGGATCTTTGAAGATAGCTCTTCCTTCTCCATCCACTTCTCCGTAAGTTGCTTTCATGGCAAAACCAAAAGTATCTCTGGTGTTATATTGATACGTAAAAGAACCAATTCCTAAAACAACGTTTGTAGAAGCAAATCCTTTTTCTTTTAATCGTTCTGCAATTTGAGTTGCACGTGCTACTGTTATACTATCGCCGTAAATAGCTCCAATTTGCGGAATAAGCTCTTTATATCCTTTTGCATTAGTTGTTCCTCCAAAAACATCCCAAAGCAGCTCAATCACACCTTTTTTCTCTTGTTCTGTTTTTCCGTTTGGATTTCCGCAGATAATATCAACCGGATCTCCACTATCAGGACGAATGACCACTTTACCTTCTCTGGCAACAATATCTTCTTTTAAACGTGGTAAATAATCGGTTAGCACTTTCCATAAATCCCAGGTATCAGAAACGATAGAAACAATTCCTCTTGGATAAACCTCAGTCACTAATCTTTTAAACGTTTCACATTCGCCTTCAGTAGTTCCCATACACATTACAGAATGTTCTGTTGCAGCAACTGAACCTGCGATTAATTCGGTATCAGAATTGGCATTGTAATAATCTTCGAAGAAATCAATTACCGGAATGGTATCTGATCCTGTAAAACTCAATAAATGTCCGGCTGCAGAAGTTATTGCCGCTTCTATTCCGCCCATTCCTCTCATTGAGAAATCGTGCGCCTGCCAATCTACAAATTCAGGAACAGATGAAGTTTCACCAGCATATTTGTCTAATACTTTTCTATACTCTTTTGCAATTGTAGCAGAGTTACATGGCAGCCAAATTACGGCAGAAAGTAAGGTTTCGAAATAATTCGTCAACCAGAAAAATTCAGGAATGGTATTGTACATCGTAAACATTGGCACTCTCAACGGAACACTTACGCCTTCTGGCAATGCTTTAAAAACCATTGGGATATAGCCTAAATCGTGCAAATCTTCGATATGTTTTGTCCCGACCTGATTTTCACCTAAATAATTATTGATTCTTCGTGAGTATTTTTTAATCACTTCTTCTTTTGGCTGTTTGAAGAAATACTCTTCAAAATCATGAATAATATATTTTTTGATGAAATACTGCAATCCAAAAAACACTACCTCGTCAAGACCTTCTATTCTGGATTTTCTTGGTGTCCAGTTAGAATATACTAATGTGGTTTTGTCCGGGTATTGTCTTCTGTGGTCAACTTTGTAGCCGTCTGTTAATAATAGTGGGTTCATATCTTTTAATTATTTAAATTCTCGTAAATTTTGGGTGTTTTCTTCGTGTGTCTTTGTGTAATATTTAAGCTTTATTTCTTCCTTTTTCGTTTGGGTAAAATGATTGCACAACATCGCTTTGCCAAAATACTTTTGTTTCTATATCAATACAACTTAATTTTCCGTAAAAACCTGCTCCGGTATCTATATTCCAGACATTACATCCTTGCATTGGAATCTCAATATTATAATGAAGCGTTGGCGTATGACCAATGTAAATTTCATTATAGAGCAATAATCTTTTAGGATAGGATAGTGAATCTTTTTTGATTCTTTTGTCCATTGTCAGAGCCATTTCCCAAAGGGTTCTGTCCCAGGAATAATTTGTTTTGTAATGTTCCTTGTCCGGACCATGCATCGACGAAAATCCTGCGTGAATAAACAAATTATTATTTTCATCTACAAAATAATCTTTCATATTCGTGAAAAAATCAAGATGTTTCTCTTTTTCCAAAGAATCAATATTCTGATAACTTTCGATGGTTGATTTTCCTCCATGCAGAAACCAAATATCGTTTACAACATCATTCTTCAGCCATTCGTGACACCAAACATCATGATTTCCTCTTATAAAAATGCATTCTTGACTTTGAGATAATTCAATCAGAAAGTCAATCACTTGTGCCGATTCACTCCAGCCATCGACATAATCTCCAAGTAAAATAAATCGGTCATTTTCGTTAATTCCAACTTTATCTAATAATTGAATTAAAGCTTTTAAACCACCATGAATATCTCCAAAAACTAATGTACGTTTCATGATTTAAACTCAATGTATTCCGCCGGAACCTCATCTGTTAACCAAACATTATTTTCAGACAAGTAAAATTTAAATCCGTCTCTGTGCATCGCACCGCTTCTTACGGTTAGAATCTGAGGAACGCCACGTCTGCTTCCTACTTTTATGGCCGTTTCACGATCTTTGGAAAGATGCACGTGCTGACGGCTCATTTTTTTCAAACCTTCTTTTTGAATATTGTCCATAAACTTTCCAACGGTTCCGTGATACAAATATTCTGAAGGTTCTGTTGCGGCTAAATTCAATTCAACCGAAATCGAATGTCCCTGACTTGCTCTGATTTTCGTTTTATCTTCATTAAAAGCAAAACGTTTTTTATCATTGTTTTCTACTACGTAATCGAGAAGAACTGCGTCTAATTTATTTCCTTTTTGAGAGCATTTTAGAATTAATTCCTCAACATCTGCCCAGCCATTTTCGTCTAATTTTAATCCTATTTTTTCCGGCGAATGTCTAAGTACTAAACTTAGAAATTTGCTCACTGTTTTTGCTATATTCTCATTCATTATTAATAGATTTTTTTCTAGAAGTCATATACAACGACTTGAACATCATTATTTGAAAGTGCTTTGAGAATAATAGGCTCTATCATCTCCCACTTTCCACCTGCTAAACCACAGCCAATTCTTGGCATATGAACGCTGGCATTATTTTCTTTTGCGAACGAAGCTACTTCTTTCAAGCCATCTTCAATAGCATCATATCGTATTGGAGCATTTCCGTTTTCATCTTTATTGATTTTATGCTGACCAATTAAATTTGCTACCCAAAGATCTTCTTCTACCTGGACAAACTGAACTTTACCCAATTCAAAACCGTCTTTCGATTTAAACCATTCTCTATATTGATTTTCCGGTTTTTTCCATCTTTTTGAAATCGCCATAACAAACCCTTTTCCCCAACCGCCAATATCATTACAGATATGCACAATGATTTTATTATCTTCTGATTGAGGAGCCGTTGCATCTCCTTTTGTATATTGAATATCTTTCATTTATTTCATTATTTTAATCAAACGTTCCTACGGAACGTAAATACAACACAACACTATTTTTATGTACCGATGAAATGTTCCTATGGAACAGCAAAAACTCGTGTTTACAATTCATTATTTTTGATCTATTCTTTCTAAAAATTAGAAACTGTCTATTTCATTTTTTTTAATTTCAAAGACAGTCTTTCGCACAAATCATCAATATCATTTTTTCTTGCTAATGCAGTAATCCATTTTTGCGGAATATTGTCAATTCCGTAATACATTCCTGCCAAGCCTCCCGTAATTGCTCCAGTTGTATCTGTATCTCCGCCTAAATTCACTGCTTTTAAAACAGTTTCTTCATAAGTATTCGAATTCAAAAAACACCAAAAACTGGCTTCTAAACTGTGAAGAACATAACCTGATGATTCAATTTCATTTTCAGGATAATCCGCTATATTATTTTTTAAAACCCTATCAAACAATTGAATTTCAATTGGATTAAATTTCTTATCACTTAAAAAATCAGAGACAATCTTTTGCATATTTTTATACGCCTCTATTTTATCAATGCCTTTTAAAATTTCTAAACAATACACAACATAGATAAAACAGGCAAATACTGATCTAAAATGAGCATGGGTAATCGAAGATACTTCTTTTACTTTTTTATAAATAATTTCGATATCAGTTTCTTTATGAAGATGAAAAACCAAAGGCAGAATTCTCATTAAAGATCCATTACCATTATCTTCTTCAAAGAAATTACCCGAAAATCTGGCAGATTCTCCTTTTACAACTCTGGCCAAAGAATATCTTGTAGTTCCTCCAATATCAAATACTTTATGATGAGCTCCCCAATATCCTTCCTGCATCCATTTAACAAAAGTTAATGCCATATCTTCTATATCAAAACCTTTGCATAAACTTTCGGCAGTACAAAAAGCCAATGAACTATCGTCGCTAAATGTTCCGGGAGGTTGATTCCAACACATAAACCCCATCATATCCTGAACAGGACTACTTCTTAAATAATCTCTGGTTTTAAATTCTACCGGAACGCCCAAGGCATCTCCAATCGCAACTCCAAATAATCCTGATTTCACTTTATATTCAAAGACGTTTTTTATTATATCATTATAAATTTTGAAATTTTCATCATCATAACAAACAAAAATGATTTTTTCTAATTGCTCTTTATTTTCAAAAATATCAATTGAATGCAGTGCAATTTCTGCTGCTAACTCTTTGGGGAATTTATAAATACCTGTACTTATATTAGGGAATGCAATGGTTTTAATATCATTTTCTACCGCCAATTCCAGAACTCTTAAATAACAGCTTAGCAATAATTCTTCTTCGAGACCTTTACCATCATTCCAAACCGGACCAACGGTATGAATTACATATTTAGAAGGTAAATTTCCAGCCGTTGTAATCACAGCATCTCCAACTTTACAGCCACCTTGCTTATTTCGAATTTTAACGCAATCTTCTAAAATAGCTTTTCCTCCCTTTCTATGGATAGCGCCGTCAACTCCGCCTCCGCCTAATAAGGAAGTATTGGCGGCGTTTACAATTGCGTCTACTTGAATTTCTGTTATATCGGCTTTAAGGATTTCTATTTTCATGATTAATTTATTCTAATTCATCCCTAACTTCCATCAAAGCAAAACCTAACAAATTCAAGCCTCTCCACTTTTCAGGATTCAAAATATCTTTGTGATCACCAGCCATCCCGATTCCCCAAATGGCATCTACAGGACTAGCTTCTACGATAACTCTCTCTTTTGTGTTGAGTAAAAAAGTTTTTAACTCGGGGTTTTGACTGAATTTATGATAATTGCCTTCTTTTACAATATCAAATCTAGCCGCTAACCACAAGGTTTCATTATAATTCTTTACTTCTCTGCCAAACTTTTTGGCTTCGGCAGGAGATTTAGCGTGAAGGATTTTCTCCAAAATCGCATGGTCTTTAAACAATTCAGCTTTCTTGGCCATCATCCAGTGTTCGGCAGTTTTGTAAATCACTTTATCAACTTCAAACGAACTCAGCCACCATTGACTAAAGCAGGTTTTAGAAATGCTTCCGTCTTTATTGGGCTGATGTCCCCAGAAGAATAAAAACTTATTTTCTGTGGCTATATTTTGTATATTGTATTTCATTTTTTCTTTATTGGAACAAAGAAGTTAACTGTTTGAAATCTTTTGAATCGGGTGAAAATGATCCGTAGATTTCCTTAAACGCTGTTGTTAAGTTTTCGAACTGATAATCTTTTTCGATCTGATCCATGCAGGTTACCACCAAGTTTCTTTTTGCATTAAAACTGTAAGCGGCATCCAACTTTAAACTATAATTTAATAGCTCATAATCTAAATCTCCCGTTCTTAACTCTTTCTGAAAATCATTGTAAACACAGGTTTCTTCTTCGTTATTTTTTAATTTTAATTCTCTTTCATTTGCCATCCAGCCACTTCCGTGTCGGGTAGAATAACTTCTGGTAACATAATAAACCTCAACATCATCTATTTTTAATTTCTGGCAGATTTCAATTGCATTTTTGGATGTTGTATTGGCATATGTTACATTCGGAAAAACACCATGATCCATGTCGAGAAGAATTCCCTGGCTTCCTTCAAAAATCAAATTTGAATAGTTTTTTAAAAAACTGTAATCGCTGATATTCCATTTTATTTTATCAATGATTTCCAAATAATGATCTACTTCTGCATCGATTTCACTTTCATTTAAAAAACCGTAGTAATAAGCGATTTTTTGCAGTTTCTCTAAGAGCATTTGTCTTGGCGCGATCAAATCTATGGCGAAAAGTTTGTACTGACCTTCATTACGTTTCATTGTCGCTCCAACGCCTTTTCCACAAGTTCCGTGATCCAGATTTCTTACGTTGTTTCGGTTTTGCCAAACATCAAACGGAGTTGTTATTTTGGCTAACGGATGAATATGAAGTGCAATATTTCCTCCTTTTTCTTCGAGTTCTTCTTTTTCATTGAATAAAAAAACGGGATGAATCGTGCAATGTTCGCTATAATAAGACGGCAAACCGCGAAGTGCTCCGCTGGCAAAACTTGAATGAACGTGTTTTTTATCACCAATCATTACGGTATGCGCCGCTTGCTGTCCTCCTGAAAACCGAATAACTATAGATTCAGGATTTTGCTTCGCCAGAAAATCTGTTGTAATTCCTTTTCCTTCATCACCAAATCCTAAACCTATAACTATTTGAGCTGTTTTCATTTTAATATTTTTTTAAACACATAGAAACATAGCGTTGCAGAATCTAAAAAGGCGTTTCACTTATAATAAATCTCATAGCTATGTGAAATGCGGTTTCAAAAATTTTTAATTTTTAATTCTCAATTTTTAATTAAATCTACATTTCTATGTGTTTAATTTAAAGCATTTCTATATTATCTAAACCTGTATCTTTTGTATCAGAAACTGGTATTGTTCCTAAACCTGACCCTGAACTTTTATGTGTATCGCAAATGATTTTCTTGATTACATTCGGGATTTCTTTGTGATCTTCGATAGACAAACAATTTTGGCCCAGTAATTCTTTCCAGGCCACATTTGCTCTTACCGCCTGATCAGAATGTAATACGCTGATATGATATACTTCGTAACGTTTCTGAGCTTCTTTTAATAATTCAAGAGATGTATACGTTTGCTGTCCCTGACCCATAATCTCTTTTATGGCAGATGCCGGAAGCGTTGGTAAATTTGGTTCGTCACCAACGGTAAACAACAATCCTTTTTGACCTCTTTTTTCGAAAGCATCGGTTTTGGTATGAAAAGCGGCAAAATACCACGCCAGAAGATAACTTTCTCCAGCGTTTCCTCCGCCTCCACCTTCAATATAAGTTCTCGTTAACCACATATCCAGTTCTTCATCACCAGATTCAAATTGTCCAACCTGAAGCGGAAACCTGTCGCATTCGTGATCTCCAATTCCTAAAAATAAAAGTGCCGGATCCGGAACGCCGCCCTGGATAATTCCGCCCATTAATTTTGGTAATCCGTCTTTGATCAATTCATGAGGAATATGTCCCATACTTCCCGTAACATCCAATCCTAAAATAATTGGAACTGTATTGGGATGCACTTCAGAATCTCTGGCTTCTCTAAACGTAATGCCGTTTGGATTCATAGATTCGTGTGCCATTCCTAATTGATTTTGCACGAAAATCTCACTTGCAGATTTAAATCCGTAACCTGCTTCTTTTGCTCTGCTCAAACGAGCGCCTAAATCGTATCTTGTACCTCCCATAACTAAAATGTTTTACCAAATAAATATTCGAATCTCTTTTTTGTCACTTCAAACTGAATATTTAAATTTCTGATTGTTAATGATAATTCCATATCTCTTTGCACAAATGCTTCCGGTTGAAAGTCGGCAAAAGTCAAACTATTCTTGTCAAGTGGACTAATATCGATAAGGCCCTCCTGCTCTCTTTCGAGTCTTTTTATTTTTAGTTCGATATCTTCGACTCTTCTTCTGTATATTAATTCAGAATCTTCACCAATGGTTTTGGCTCTGTCTTCTCTAATTTGATCATTGTTTCTTCTTAAAGACTCAATAAATCTTGGTTTTAAATCATCACTCATGTTTTTTTGTGGTTTTGTTTCAGGTTTTCTTTGTTTCAGGTTTCAGGTTGTGCACTGAACTTGAAACTTGGAATCTTAAACTTGAAACGGTTAATAGCTTTTTGTTTTGTTTCAGGTTTGCTTTGTTTCAGGTTTCACGTTTATTCGCCAACTTGAAACCTGAAACTTGAAACTTTTTAAACTAATTGATCTAATTTTACAACCTCAACCTTTTCGTTGTCAAAATCTTTAAAAGAGTTGGTTGTGAATATTTTGTCGAAACAATCTAAAACTTCAAAACCTTTGTTAAAGATTCCGTGGCTTACGGCTAAGTATAATTTTCCGGCATTTTTGTTTTTTAATTCTTCGGCTAAGCCAACAAAAGTTCCGCCGCCGTCGCAAATATCATCTACAATTAAACAATCTATGCCGTTTAAATCGTCTTCGTAAACTTTAAATCCAGATAATCTTCCTGTTTTTACATCTCGGCTTTTGCTGCATTCTACTACATCAACTCCGCCTAAAAATTCAGACACTTTGTAGATTTTTTTAAGAGCGCCACCATCCGGAGAAATCAATTTTACGTTTTCGCCTGTAACTTTTAGAACTTGTTGAATAAAAGTATGATTCGGAATCACCTCGCAATTGTTTACTAATGCCGGTGTAACTTCAGAATGCGCATCAAAAACAAAAACTTTATTCAGCTGAAGTCCGTTGATGATATCTGCATAGACTTTTACAGAAAGCGGTTCTCCTTTTATCATCACACGATCTTGTCTTGCAGCCGGAAAATACGGAATAAATAAATCGATTATTTTAACATCCATTCTGCGTAAAGCATCAACTGTAATACACAATAAACCCAAATCGTTGAATGAATTTAATCGGTGTGTGATGGTTACTTTTTGAGTTGTATCAAAATCCGGATTGATTTTAATGTGAGGTTCTCCGCCAGAAAATGTAAAACTTTGAAATTTGATTTCTTCTTGATTAAGTATCGGAGCGAATTGTGGGTCTAGGTTAAGTATCATAGTTTTTATAGTTTGCGTTAATTATACGCAAATGTAGAATTAAATTTTAAATAAACAATTTATTTTGTGTAAAAATTACGCAAACTTTATTTCGAAGTGAAAGCCTTTATCTATTAACTCATTGTATTTCAATTTATTAAATCGAAATAATTTTGCCGGACGACCACTTTTTATGGGTGAAAACTTTTCTGTTTCTTCTAAAAACCCATAACTAAGTATTTTTTTTCTAAAATTTCGTCGGTCGATTTCTTTTTCTAAAATGGTACAATAAAGGTTTTCCAGGTCTGAAAACAGAAATTCCGCTGGAAGCAAATCGAAACCAATTGGTTCGTAAGTCAGTTTTGCTTTTAATCTTAAAATGGCTTTTTCAATAATTAAATTATGATCGAATGCCAAAGAAGGAATTTCGTCAATTTTATACCATTGTACTTTATCTGCATCGGTATCGGCTTTAATTTCAAGATTCGAAGCATCAACTAAAGCATAATACGCAACCGAAATCACACGGTTTCTCGAATCTCTGTGAATATCATCGCCAAAAGTGTACAGCTGCTCCATAAAAGTAAGCTGAACATTGGTCTCTTCGTGCAATTCCCGAATTACAGCATCACTCAAAGATTCATCATTTTTTACCAATCCGCCGGGTAAAGCCCAATATTTATCGGCTGAACCAAATTTTTGCTCGATTAAAAGAACATATAAACCGTTGTTTTTATATCCAAAAACAATGGCATCAACGGCGATTCTAATATTTTGTAAATTTTCCATAACTTAAAAAAAGAGTTTGCAACGAATTGCACTAATTTATCGAATTATTATTTTGCCACAGATTAAAAGATTAAAAATGATTTCGAATCTGTGAGAATCTTTTAATCTGTGGCTAACTTTTTAACCACAAAAAATTAGTGCTAATTCGTGGAATTCGTGGCCAAAAAAAAAGATTTTGTGGCTAAAAAAATTATAATCTATTACCAAAAAACAACTTCAATTCTTTAGAAATAATATCAAAAAATGAATTCAGATTATTGTTTTTGGCACTCAGTAAATAAACGTATTCTTCCGGTACGTGAAAACTATTCCACAATAATTGCAGTTTATTTTCTTTGATATATTTTCTCGCGTTACAATTCCAGGTTATGGCTACTCCTTCATTATCTGCCAGCATTCTGAGCATTTCAGATTCTGACGGAATAATATAATTAGGCACCATTGATGGACGTTTTTTATTAAAAGCATGTAGCCAAAATAATTTTATATGTGGAATTCTGGCATCGTGACTGTACCATTTTTGATCATTGAGCCATAACTCTAAGTCCGTAAAATTGTCTGCTTTTAATTTCTGACGAAATTCTGTTGCATCTAAATTTATCGGCGCGACCATGATCAATTTAATTTTTCCGACGATTTCATAAATGGTGTCAAAAGTATCAAACCTTTTTGTTGTGATCGCAAAATCAAGTTTTTTGGCATCTACAAGCGCAAAAAGTGCATCATTATCGGCAAAAGTAAAATCGATTAAATCAAATTTAGAAATCAACAAATTGCCAATACAATTAAAAAGATCTTTCGAAATACCCACCGATATTAATCGGTTTGCATCTTCGGCTTTTGCCCTAAACGTATTCTCTACATTTTCAAGACGATCGAGTGCATCAATGATCAAATTATTCAGTAACTTAGCGTATTCCGTTGGTTCTACGCCCTTTGACTTTCGGTTAAACAATTTATTTCCAACATGAGCTTCCAGCATAGAGATTTGCTGGCTCACTGCAGGCTGGCTCATAAACAACTCTTTTGCAGCGATAGAAAAATTTCCGTTTTTATAAACCGCTTTAAATGTTCTGTACCATTCGAGATTTACCATGACATAAATTTATTTATAACAAACATAGTTTATTTTATTTTTACAAATATCACTTAAGCTGTAAATTTGATGAAAATTTAAACTTATGAAAAAAATAGCATTACTCGCAATTATAACCTTAACAGCTTTTAGCTCAACCGCTATAGCTCAAAAAACAAATAAAAAAAGTATGAAAAAAGTATTATTTGTTGTAACCAGTAACGATAAACTGGGCAATACAGGAGAAAAAACTGGATTTTGGTCAGAAGAACTTGCTGCACCTTATTATGAATTATTAGATAAGGGAGTTGAAATTACCATTGCAACTCCGCTTGGAGGTCAGCCGCCAATTGACCCAAAAAGCGCCGATCCTGCATCTGCAACTGAAGATACAAAACGTTTTGATGCCGATAAAACATTACAGGAAAAATTAAAACATACCGTTAAACTTTCGACCATTAATCAAAAAGATTATGATGCTGTTTTTTATCCTGGAGGTCACGGACCACTTTGGGATTTAGTAGAAGATAAAAACTCAATTGCTTTAATCGAATCTTTTTATACACACAAAAAACCAGTAGCATTTGTTTGTCACGCTCCGGCAGTTTTGAAAAACGTAAAAGTAAACGGTGAATTTTTAGTAAAAGGAAAAAAAGTAACCGGTTTTACCAATGAAGAGGAAGAAGCAGTTGGATTAACTAAAGTTGTTCCGTTTTTATTAGAAGATGCTTTGACTCAAAATGGTGCTAAATTCTCAAAAATTGCAAACTGGCAACCATATGCTGTAGAAGATGGTCTTTTGATTACAGGTCAAAACCCGGCTTCGTCTAAGCTTGTTGCAGGTAAATTATTGGAGAAATTAAAATAAGATGCTAAGGTTCTAAGTTGCTAAGATTCTAAGATTTTAGCAACTTAGCGATTAGTCAATCAAAATTAAAAAGAAAATAAAAATTGATGTTGAGATTTTGAATATTAAGTTTGAAAAAAACTTAGAACCTCAGAAACTTAGCATCTCAGAAACTTAAAAGACATGTTAAACTTTGAATTATATAATCCGACGAATTTAATCTTCGGAAAAGGACAAATAGAAAAACTTTCGACTTTGGTTCCAAAAGATGCTAAAATCTTATTGGCTTACGGTGGTGGAAGTATTTTTCAGAATGGAATTCACGAACAGGTAATCAAAAATCTTAAAGGTTTTGATATTGTTGAATTTGGCGGAATTGAACCAAATCCTCATTTTGAGACTTTAATGAAAGCTGTAGAAGTAATCAAAAAGGAGAAAATTACTTTTATCCTGGCTGTTGGTGGAGGATCTGTTATTGACGGAGTGAAATTCATTTCGGCAGCCGTAAACTTTGACGGAAATCCGATTGATATTTTGCAAAAACGTTTGTTGATTAAAGAAAATGCAATGCCTTTTGGAACTGTTTTGACTTTACCGGCAACAGGAAGTGAGATGAATTCAGGAGCTGTGGTTACGATTACCGAAACTCAGGAAAAACTGGCTTTTGGCGGAAGCGCAATGTTTCCTCAATTTTCTATTTGCGATCCAACCGTGATTGCTTCTTTACCAAAAAGACAATTGCAAAATGGTGTTGTAGATGCCTATACTCACGTAATGGAGCAATATTTAACGTATCCGCACGAAGGGTATTTACAAGATAGAATTGCCGAAGGAATTCTTCAAACATTAATTGAAGTAGGTCCAAAAGTAGTGGAGAATCCTACTGATTATGCTTTAGCTTCTAACTTTATGTGGAGTTGTACAATGGCATTAAACGGATTGATCCAGAAAGGTGTTCCGTCTGATTGGGCAACGCACATGATTGGTCACGAATTAACTGCTTTATACGGAATTGATCACGCCAGAACTTTGGCAATTATTGGCCCAAGTTTATACGAGGTGATGTTTGATACCAAAAAAGAAAAATTAGCGCAATACGGAAGAAGAATTTTCAGTTTAAGAGGTGCTGATGACAAAGTAGCGAAAGAAGCGATCAACAAAACTGTTGAATTTTTCCATACTATGGGAATGGATACTAAACTGTCTCAATACATTGAGGATTATGGTAAAACGGCAGATTTTATCGTAAATCGTTTCGATAAAAGAGGCTGGAAAGGTTTAGGAGAAAAACAATTGATTACTCTGGATAAGGTAAAATCGATTGTTGAGATGAGTTACTAGTCGCAGTGACAGTATTCAGTCGCAGTTCAAACTGTAACTGTAAACTTAAAACTAAAAAAAAGGCGTTCTTGAATTTTTCAGGAACGCCTTTTTACAATACTAAAACAAAACTAACTAACTCAATTTTTGCTAAACTCATTAAATTCTAATTTACAAGTAGTTATAACGTAGTAGTTTTATTTTTATTGTGTATAATTAAAAATAATTTTTTGTTTTTTTAAATCATCTTTTAAAATTACAGAAAACAGCTTATTTAAAGTCTTCATTCATTTTCTTTTGTAAACTTTCATTCAATATTTTAATCTCTGTTTGTACATTTTTAAGGTCAACATTCTTTTTTTCTTCTAAAATTTTTCCTTTCAAAAATAATTGTAAATCATACAAATTGCTTTTATTTTTCAGGATCAGAGTTCCTATTTCCGGTTTTTTTGCTTGATTAAGCCTCAGACCAGCGATCATATTTCCTTTTGGTTCATTGCCAAATAACAATTCAACATCTTTTTCTGAAGAGATTTTTTCAGCGATCAAATTAAAGTTTTCTTCGATCGTTTTGTTATGGTCCATGTACAAAGTAAAAACAGTATTAAAAATCTCAGAATCTCGTCTTTTTTCATCGTTTCCTTCTATTGTCGTAAATAACTTTGCTTCTATTTTATCGTTGGTTTCAAAATACAAAACACTTCCGGTTTCCAGAGGAGCGACGTCATTAACTTCTAATAAAGAACTAACAACAAGCACCTTATCATCAATACTAAATTTTCCTGTATTTTTATTGCCTGATTTTTCTAAAACAATTTTTCCTTTTACTTTATTATTAAATTCCTCAAGTTCGATAGCATTGTTTTTTAACTCAAAATGATAACGATTAAAATAATGCATGGCAAAAACATCAAAATCAAAACTTTGCAAAACTCCGTTTTTCCAATATTTCGAAATAAACTGTCTGCCTTGTTTTATGTATTCAGGACCGTCGACTATTTTCCCATCTTTGTAAGTCGATTTTATATCGTAATTTGGGTATTGATATTTTTCGAGATTTTCCAGATAATTGTTTGAATACTGATACTTTTTTGTACCATTTTCATAATAATCGACATAATTAAACTCTCTGAGATCTGCTGAAAAATAGCCCGAATAAGGTTTTTCATCTTTATAAATTCCTTCATAAGAATCCTGCATTTTTTCTGCAAGGGTAAAAGAGCGATCGTCTATTTTTGAGAGTTTTCCGTTTGTATAATGTTTAGATTTTAAAATATTGTTTTCATCGCCTCTTCCATATGTACTTCTGTAAAAGATTTCCTCGGAAATTGCTCCTTTTTTATAGATGATGGCTTTTTCAGCCTCAGCTAATTTTCCTTCATAAGGCAAACCTTTCTTATATTCCAGTTTTCCGGTAATTTCGCCGTCGTTATAAAAAACAGTTTCGCCGTCTATAATATCATTTACAGCGTTATACGTTTTTACAGGATTATTAATATCATAATTAAAAACTTTTTGCAATCCGTTTTTCTTAAAGTCAGTAACACGAATCAACTCATGAAGATCTTCTGCGGTTTTTACAACAAATGTGCCGTTATAAGGTTTGTTGTTTTTGTAAATACCTTTAGCAACAATACTGTCATTATCCGTTTTTACGACTGCTTCCCCCTCTTTTAAACCTTGTACATAACTTTGATTGATTAGCAATCTTCCGGCAAAATTTTCTTCAAAATTTCCCTCAAACGGTGCACCATTTTTATATAATCGTTTTTTCATTATGGTTTCATCTTTATTATAAACGATTTCATCGCCCACTTTTTCACCATCGGTATATTTAGTCAATTCGTGAATTTTACCATTTGAATAATACTTAATTTCTTCGCCAAATTTCTGTCCCTGCTTATAACCGGTTTTCGATTTAATAGAAACTGCAAATTTGTTTTGAGTATAATATTGATAATCATTACCGTTTGAAATCTCACTACCGTATTCCTCAAAATCATTTTGATTGATGGTTTGCAGTACTTTTCCTGTCGCATCATAATTTATCTGTTTAAAAGGATGCATTCGGTCGTACTCAATATCATACCACGTTTCCTGGGCCAATTGTTTTGAGTTGATCCAGAATATTTTTTTCTTCACTATTTTCGTTATAACCTTTTTTTTAGTTCCAGACTGATAATCTTCAACCATTACAGGTGACGTTTCAACCATAACTTCGGTCTGCTCCTGATAAGCTTCTTCATCCAACTTATTATCTCTGTAATCATCCCAGTTTCTAACTTCTTCAAAATCTCCTTCGACCGGTTTGCCGTTAAGATATTTTCCTTTCATTAAAACAGTTCCGTCCTGATGATATACAATCGAAAATCCGTTTTTTTTACCATTTTTATATTCAGCGGTTTTACGTTTTTTTCCATTAGGATAATAGTAAGTCAAAACAGGAACGGCAGTCTTATTATAGTATTGATAAACCGATGTATCGAAACCATTTTCATCGTACCAGACAATATCTCCAACATAACTATTTTCGTCGCTTTGCAAAGCATAACCTTGAAATTGAGGTGTTTTATTACTATAGAAATCTTCCATTAAAAACAGATTACCTATTTTTTTTGATGGTTTAATTCTATAAAAAGAAGCATTTTCTTTAGAAGTCTCTTTCCAGTCTTTATCATAATAAATACGATCTCCATTTTGTGAAAAAGAAAAGCTGCTTGTCAAAATCAAAATAATGCTGAAAATTTTAGTTGTCATATTTGAAAGAAATTTCACCGAATGTAAGGTTTTTTTGAATTCATTTAATTTTTTAAAGATAAAAAATAGTACACAAAATTCAACTTATGCCATTTAGATCTTAACCATCAATTTTAATTTCTTAAATCAGATTTTGTGATATTACTGCATTATTAAGTACTTTTGTTTTAAATTATTAAAAAAATGAGCGAAAATCTAAAATTTGCAGTAATTGGAGGAGGAAGCTGGGCAACGGCAATTGCAAAGATGTTATGTGTAAATCTTTCAGAAATTGCGTGGTATATGCGCAATGATGCTGCGATCGAGCACATTCAGAAATACAAACACAATCCAAATTATTTAAGTTCGGTTGAATTTGATACCTCAAAACTTAAATTAACGAACAATATAAACGAAGCTGTAGCATACGCAGATTATGTAATTTTTGCTATTCCGTCTGCTTTCTTAGATGCTGAATTAAAGAACTTAACAGTTTCTTTGTCTGATAAAATCATCTTTTCGGCTATTAAGGGAATTGTTCCTGAGACAAGTTTAATTGTTGGAGAACATTTTCATATTCAATACGACATTCCGTATTACAATATTGGCGTTATTACAGGTCCTTGTCACGCTGAAGAAGTAGCTTTAGAAAGACTTTCGTACCTGACAATTGCTTGTGGCGATCCGGAAAAAGCCAAAGTGGTTGCTAAAACATTATCCGGAAATTATATCAAAGCCAAAATTTCTGATGATATTATTGGTACTGAATATGCTGCAATGCTTAAAAACATTTACGCCATTGCCGCCGGAATTGCTCACGGTTTGGGTTACGGAGACAACTTTCAATCGGTTATGATGAGTAACGGAATTCGCGAGATGAAAAAATTCATCAAAAAAGTACATAAAATGAAACGTAATATTAATGATTCGGCATATTTAGGCGATTTATTAGTTACAGGATATTCTGTTTTTTCGAGAAACAGAATGTTCGGAAATATGATTGGAAAAGGTTACACCGTAAAAAGTGCCATGATGGAAATGAGTATGGTTGCCGAAGGTTATTATGCCACCAAAAGTGCTTATAAACTCAATCAGGGCTATGGAGCAAAAACGCCGATTATAGATGCTGTTTACGCTATTTTATATGAAGGAAAAGATGCTAAATCGGTATTTAAAAAACTGACTGAATCATTAGATTAATTTTTCAGTCGCAGTCACAGTTTTCAATAGCAGTTTAAAGACTATATTTTACTACAGTAAAAAGAGAGTCAGGAAAATATAAAGTTCCTGACTCTTTTTTTATGCTCAATTTTTAAAATCTAAAGCTGAGTCACACGAATTAACAAGAAATATTCTGCTTCAGAATACATCAAACCTACATCTTACCAAAAAAAAGTTAAGTCTTTACACCTACAAAACCATCAAAAGATTAATCTACTGTTTATCAATAAGATAAATCAAAATTTCAGAAACTCAGTGAAGCTATTTTTCTCACAAATGAGACATTTACAATTTTACAATCTTCTTATTTTCCATTGCTTCACAAAGAATTATTGATAGATTTGCGCATTATTTTTATTTATTCTAATTAAATACAATGCGTTTTATTTTATTTTTCCTTCTTATTTCGGGTTCTGTTTTCTCTCAAAGAGTGATTACGGGTAAAGTTATAGATAAAGAATCCTCAACTTCTTTGTCGGGAGTTTTTATTCGGGATACCAAATCTGACAACTGGAGTATTTCTGATAAGGATGGAAAGTTTACGATTACGATTCCTTATTTCGAAAATATAGAACTTAACTTTTCGTTGTTAGGAAAAATGGAAACCAATATAGTTTTAAAGGACAATGAAAATTATATTGTAGTTTCTTTAGAAGATAATACACTACGTCTTAAAGAAGTTGTGGTTACTGCAAATAAGCAACGTCAATATTCTGAATTAACATTGGGTACAAATGCGATAAATAATGTTCAGGCTTTTTCTCTTGATGATGTTTTACAACAGCTTCCTGGGCAGACCACAACAGATTTTAATTTAAATGGTTTTAAAAATATTGTTTTTAGAAGTGCTTCAACTACTAATTACACTACAAAAGCTTTTGGAACGTCGTTTGTCATAAACGATATTCCGATTTCGAACAATGAAAACATGCAGGCTTTTAATCCTAATTCTGGATTAGGCAATACTTTCGGATCCCGTACAACGACCTTTACGAATCCAAATTCTGGCGTTGATTTAAGAGAAATTTCAACAAATAGTATCGAAGAAATAAAAATCATTCAAGGAATCCCTTCTGCTAAATATGGCGATTTAACTTCCGGACTAGTTTTAATTACAACCAAAGTAGGAAACAGCCCTTATCGCGTTTCAGCATCTATTAGAGATGCCACATCCGAATTAAATCTAACAAAAGGATTTCGATTTAACCAAAAAAACTCGATGAATATCGGATTAAACTATTTGGATTCTAAGGCAGATGCAAGAGATAATTTACTGGATTATGAAAGAATAAACGGAAATATTTCCTGGCAGTATAAAAATAATGATGCTACTATAAAAAACACCGTAAGTTCTACATTCAGAATGAATATTGATAATGCAAAACGAGATCCGGATGATATTAGTGCACAGGTTGTAAAAAACGAAAAGAAAGGATTTTCTATTTCAAATAATTTGATGTGGAAACCTAAGAATTTATGGGTTGATGGTGTTAATGTAAACGCAAGTTTTAGTTATGACAAGCAATTTTCAAGAAAAGACCGATGGGTAAATGTTGCAGCTTCTGCAGCTACAGATTCTTATGAAGAAGGGATACATGAGGCTATTATTGTGCCTTCACAATATACAAGTGTAAGCACGGTTGATGGAATTCCGATATCAACTTTCCTGACTTTAGAAACTACAAAAACATTAAGTAATAAAGCAGGTTGGGTTCACAGCTTGGTTTTTGGAATATCAAACAGAACGAGCTCGAATAAGGGAGCAGGCAGAAAAAATGAAGTTACAGGTTTACTAAACTTTTATACGCTAACCAGAGAAGGCAGCAGCACGCTTGCTTATAGAGATTACAACTTTAATAATACAAAAACTGAAAATCAATTTTCTTCTTACTTAGAAGATAGAATATTTAAAAAATTCGAACAAGATCAGGTTTTAAATATTGATTTAGGAGTGCGATTTGACAATCAATTAGGGAGTATGTTGTTACAGCCTCGTATTAATTCATCGTTTTCATTTAATAAAACATTTAGAATAAGAGGCGGATTAGGATTGTCTTCAAAAGCGCCATCACTTAATCAATTGTATACCGGAGAACGTTATCTTGATAAATTGGTCGGAACGGGCATTTATACTTATCCCGGAATTTATCAAAAAGCATGGATCCAGACTATTATAGCTCCCGGAAATAATTTAGACTTAAAACCAAGTAAATCATACCGAACAGAAGTAGGGTTTGATATCAATATTCCTGTTGCGATTATAAATATCACAGGATATTATAATAAGCTATCGAATGGGTTCAATGGTCAGGATATTCCGGTTTACAGAGTAATTCCTAAAGCAGAAGTTACGATTATAGGAACAGAAATTCCAACATATAAAATTGTGGGAACAGAAAACTTTTACTACTTCAACCATAGTCTTACTAATAAATCTACTTCGGAAGATAAAGGTTTGGAAGCTACTATAAATTTTGAAAAAATAAAGCCTTTAAACTTAGACATAAGTCTAAATGCATCTTATGTATATAGTAGTGATTTTTCAGATTCTAAATATTATTCGGCTTCCACAAATTTATTATCTCCTGAGAGATATGGTGTTTACAATACCAAACCTAGTAATCAGGATAATTTTACGATAGGCTCTAACTTTAATTATCACATTCCTTCGGTTGGCTTATTAATTTCTGTAAGAACGGAGCATATCCTTGCCCAAAATAAAACATTAAATCTTGGCAATCTGCCAGATGGCTATTTAGACAGCCAGTTTGTTTATCATGAAATCCCTATAGAAGACAGGGGAAATATTCAAAAATACGGACATCTTATAAAAGAAATTTCAGAGGTACAAACCAAATTAGACAATGTTATAAGCAATTTTCATTTGCGCATTTCCAAAGATTTTCAAAATGGTTTTGGTGTATCCTTTTACGCTACGAATTTCTTTAATCTTAAACCGAGTTATTTCAATGTATCTGATGTAAGAACATTGTCGACTACAGCTAATTTTTCGTTTGGAACTAAATTAAACTATGAATTTTAAACTAATATAATTATACCATGAAAAAAACATTCCTCTTTGCCATAACATTATTAATAGGATTGCTGACACAATCTTGCAGCAATAATGATGATGAAGCTTTACAACCTGTTAGTTTCTCTATTTCGGTTAAATACGATGAAACATTTAATAACCTTAGCACGAAAAACTCTGCTGTTACAATCGTTAACAATGAAACAGGTAATAAGTATACGGTAAAATCAGATGATAGCGGTATTGCACAATTTAACCAAATATTACCCGGAACCTATTCTGTTTCTGCGACCAAAATAATGCTTTCTCCGGAATTCAACGAAACATTTGGATACGCTCCATCTGAACAGGAAATTAATTTTAATGGCTCTGAAAGTAGTTTGGTTATAAATAATCAAACCACTTCTATAAATGTTGTAATGAAAACTTCTAAAGTGGGAGATTTTGTCATCAAACAAATTCATTATGGAGGATCTGATACTCAAAAAGGAGCTTCGATCAGAGATCAGTTTATAGAAATTTACAACAACTCAAACACAGTTCAATATGCAGACGGATTATACATCGCTCAATTATATGGCTCATATGCTACAACTGTTTTTCCTTATACTTTGGCAAACGGACAATACGATTGGAGTAAATCTGCTGAAATGACTCTTGGTGACAAAGCTAATACAGATTACGTATATGCTTCTAATGTTTTTGTCATTCCGGGTGATGGTACAAAATATCCGGTACAACCAGGTAAAAGTCTTGTACTTGCACAATCTGCCATAAATCATAAATCGAATTATATGGACAATTCAGGAAAATCTGTAAGTATATTAAACCCTGAATTAACACTTGATCTAAGTACTGCAGATTTTGAAGCTTTCTTAGGTACTTACTTAGGCGATACTTACCAATACGACATCCAAAATCCGGGTGTACCAGATGTAGGAATTGCTTATTGGGGAAACAAAAATAAAGACATGATCTTAGATACAAACGGAAGACAAGGTTATGCTATTATCAAAATGATAAACACAGATTTTGCTTCTCTAAAAAAATACAAAAACCCCAAAGGAGATGCGACTCTTTATCTGCAAGTACCAAACGCTGCTATTGTTGATGGTGTAGACACAACAAAAGATTTAGGAGCTGGCTTTATTCCTAAAAAATTAGCTACTCAAATAGATGGCGGTAACACTTATTTATCTTCTGGTTTCTTTTCTTCAAAATCAGTAATACGAAAAACTAAAACGACTATTGGAGGACGTATCGTTTTACAAGACACTAATAATTCAAGTAACGATTTTGTAGAAATAACGGCAAATCCCCGAGGATTCAACTAAAAATTTTCATTAATGAAAATAGATCATTACAAAGATTTTAATACTAATAGTAGTGCCCTGAAATATTGGGCATTACTTGTTTTTTTTATTGCTTTTACTTTTTCATCACAAGCACAGGATAGTATTATAGTAACAAACCAGATTATTGACAGTCAGGTAAAAAATCAGATTTTTAAATACCCCATTGCATACACGAATCAAAAAATCAAAGACTTTACTTTTACGGAAGTGTCTTATGAATATCAGCAAAATGAATTTGCGAGAACACAAATTGCTAACGAAGTAAATACGTATCAGTTTTTAGCACAAGGCCATTTTACAACAAAATCGAAATGGAAATTATTTGGTGATTTATCGATTAGAAAAATAGAAGAAAAAAATATTGGATGGGTACTTTCAGATGATCGATCAGAAGATCAGGAAATTATTATGACACACTATTTTTTTGTTCCCAGAAAAGCCGATTGGCAAAATCAGCAGTACAAACTTAGCGGTGGTTTTTCTAAAGAAATTACAGCGCATTTATCAATTGCTGTAAAAGGCAATTATGGTGCCGAAAAATACAGTAGAACCTTAGATCCAAGACCTCAAATTATTACCAGAAAACTGGGAGGAGAAATACAAATGGGATATCAGTTATCGAAAAGCAATAAAATATTTGCGATAGCCAATTATGCAGAAAATAAGAAAGATTACGATTTTACTTATAATGACAAAAGTTTAAATTTTGAGGCATATCCGGAAACCTATATGCGTTTTAATTCAGGTTACGGCAGAATCTTAAATTATTTTAAATCGAATGACAGTGGCTATCTATATAAAGAAATTGTAGATAAAATAGGTTTAGGATATGCATTTACAAATAAAAATACCATATTAACCGCTTTATATTATACGCAAAACTCTAATAACATTTTTTATACAAGCGTTTTTGATCTTCAAGAATATGAAAGGATGAAACTAGAGACAAAAACCAATCACGCCGAGGTATTTGCTTTTTATAAATGGAATCAAAAAGAAATAAAATCAACCTTAAAATATGACCACAATAGCAGTCGGAATTTTGATGTAAAAAACAACGGTTACAATTATAAAAACAACTTAAATTCTCTGAGTTGGTTAAACTCAATATCAAAAAAAACAGGTTCGCATATTGATTATCTATTCGGATTCGATGCTCTTTATCAGCAAAACCATTACAATGACATTATGGCAACAAATGATATACAAATAAATTCGTTAAACACAGGAATTTTCGGAAGCCGTGATTTTGCTTTCGATAAAAGTAAACTAAATACAACAGTAAGTTTTAATATGTATTTTCCATTAGGATCATCAAAGTTAGAATACTATGATACTTCAGGCGGAAGCAGTGCAACATTTTTTGATGAAGTCATTATCTACGATTACGTCGTAAGCACAACCAATTATTTTGCTCCGACAATACGTTTAGAATACAGTTATCCGGTAAAAAACAATAAATCAGTGGTTTTCTTTACCAACTTAAAAGAAAAAATAGCATTAAAAAAACAAAATGACTACAACGCCATTATCAATACCAATACTACTTATTGGATTCAATGTGGTGTACAATTAAATTATTAAAAATGAAAACAAAGTTTATTGCCATTGGGGTAATGGTACTATCACTTATTATCGTTTCTTATGCTAAGATTAACCCAACGCTTTCTATTTCTGAATTAAAAAGATTATACAGCAGCGGTGATTATCAAAAATGGCCAAAACCTGAAGTTGATTCGCTTGTTTACGCGCAAGGTTTTGAAGATATAGGAACTCTGGGTCAACCTGAATTTCCTGAAGACAACAAATACACCGAAGAAAAAGCAGCCTTAGGTAAAGTCCTTTTTTTTGATCCGAGGTTATCCAAATCGGGGCAAATTTCCTGTGCCAATTGCCATGATCCGGAATTAAATTGGGGCGATGCCAGAAGGGTTTCTTACGGAGAAGGAAGATTACAGGGTATTCGAAATTCTCCGAGTTTGATGAATATCGCTTATGCGAAAGTTTTCTTCTGGGACGGAAGAGCGGTAACGCTTGAAGATCAGGCAAGCTTTCCTATAAAAGATACCAAAGAGATGAATTTTCATATTGATCTGGCTACAAAAAGACTCAATAAGATAAAAGGATACAAACCATATTTTCAAAAGGCATTTGGAAAAGAAAAACTCAATCAGACAGAAATTTTAAAAGCCATTGCCACTTTCGAAAGAACTTTAATAAGCCCAAAAAGCAGATTCGATAAATTTGTCGCAGGAGATTCTACTCAATTAAACAATAAAGAAGTTGAAGGTTTGCATTTGTTTAGAACCAAAGCACGTTGTATCAATTGCCATAATACAGCTAATTTCTCTGATAATAAATTCCACAATATTGGTCTAACTTATTACGGAAGAGAATATGAAGATTTAGGCAGATATAACGTAACAGGAAAAGCAGAAAATGTAGGCGAATTTAAAACGCAATCGTTAAGAGGAGTTTCCCAAAACGCGCCTTATATGCACAACGGTTTATTCCCGAATTTAAGAGGTGTTCTAAATATGTATAATGCAGGAATGCCTCAACCTAAAAGAAAAGAAAGCCAAGCGAACGACACATTATTCCCGACAACTTCCAGATTAATTCAAAAATTAAAACTGAACCAATCAGAATTAAATGCTTTGGAAGCTTTTATAAGTAGTTTATCAACCGGTGCTTATAAAATGCGCCCGCCGGAATTACCGCAGTAGTTTTTTTTAAGAGAAGATAGATAATAGAATAAAGAAAATAGACTTTTATACTTTGAGAATAAAAAAAGAGTCAAGACTAATTTTAATTTCGTCTTGACTCTTTTTCTATATTCTATTCTCTATATTCTATTCTCTATATTCTATTTTCTATATTCTATTTTCTATTTTCCCTACTTCACCATCACACCTTCAACAAACAAAATCGGCACTTCTTCTGTATCGTTCTCGTTGATTAGGTTTGATTTGAAAATGAATTTCTTGTCGTACAGTTTATTATCGATAAAGAAAGTTACCATGAATTCGTTGTTTAAAACCAGTAAACTTTTTTCGACCATTTCGATTTTTACTACCGAAACTGCGGGAACTTCAACAAAGGCATGACGCAAAACCGAAGTCTTTTTCATTTCGCCATCTATCGTTCCAAATGCTTTAGAAACGACCATTACGCTGTCTAAATTAAAGTCGCTGTCGTTTACCAAATATGCGTACCACACTTTCTCCATAAAATCGTCGCTCCATTCCTGAACAGCGGCAATAAATACGTTTTCTACTTCCGGGATTGTTATATCTGCTTTCATTTTTATTAAATTTTAAAACCTTTGTCAAAGTCTAAACTTCAACAAAGGTTTATTGTATTAATGAAAATTATATCTTTCAAAAATTAATCTAAAATCTACAATCTAATATCTAAAATTAAATATTGGCTTTGAATTGCTCTAAGAAACGAACGTCGTTTTCGTAGAACATACGAATATCACCAATTTGGTACAATAACATCGCGATACGCTCTACTCCCATTCCGAAAGCAAAACCGTTGTATTCGTCTGGATTGATGTCGCAATTTTTAAGAACGTTTGGATCTACCATTCCGCAACCTCCAATTTCTAACCAACCGGTTCCTTTTGTAATACGGTAATCGGTTTCGGTTTTCAGACCCCAATAGATATCAATTTCGGCACTTGGTTCTGTAAAAGGGAAATACGACGGACGTAAACGAATCTTCGATTTTCCGAACATCTCTTTGGTGAAATAAAGTAATGTTTGTTTCAAATCGGCAAACGATACGTCTTTGTCAATGTATAAACCTTCAACTTGGTGGAAAATACAGTGCGAACGTGACGAAATAGCTTCGTTACGAAATACACGTCCCGGAGAAATCGTACGGATTGGCGGTTTATTGTTTTCCATATAACGCACCTGAACAGATGATGTATGCGTACGCAACAACACATCAGGATTGGTCTGAATGAAAAATGTATCCTGCATATCACGCGCCGGATGATATTCCGGTAAGTTCAATGCTGTAAAGTTATGCCAGTCGTCTTCGATTTCCGGACCTTCGGAAACGTTGAAACCAATATTGGCAAAAATATCTATAATTTGATTTTTAACGATAGAAATCGGGTGACGTGAACCAATAATTACCGGTTCTGCAGCACGCGTTAAATCGCCAAACATTCCTTTTACTTCCTGTTTGCTCTCCAGTTCTTCCTGAATAAGACGAACTTTCTCTTCAGCAACAGCTTTTAAAGTATTTATTACTTGTCCGAAATCTTTTTTCTGATCGTTTGGAATATTTTTGAACTCTGAAAAAAGTTCTTTCAACAACCCTTTACTACCCAAATATTTAATACGGAATTGCTCTAAGGATTCTTTATTTTTATCATTAAAGGCTTTAGCTTCCTCTATATGTTGTTTTATCTTGTCTATCATCGATCTTACTTTGAAGGTGCAAATTTAAGGATTTTGTTCTAAGTATGAGTTCTAAAATTTAAAGTTTCCTTTCAAATTCATGAATCTATCTTATCAAACTAATTTTATGTTCTATTTGTTTCACTTTTTCCAGCCAAAAAGTTATTCCTTCGTCGTTTTTAATAATTTCTTTTTTATGTTTTGATGCTACTTTACCCAGTTCAGCCCAGCTTTTATTCCATTCTTTATCTCGCTCGATATTGTTCGCGGGTTCTGTTCTTGAACGCCAAAACTCTATATTTTTAAAGTATTTCTCTTTTAAATCTTCAAAATACTCGATTATCTTTTCTTTAGAATTAGGAATATAACCCGGTCCGCTGCAGCCGCAAGAATGAAAAGCGATTCCAACAGAATACAAACTTTTCATATGTTCCCATTTTTTGAGATCGTCTTTTTTGGGCGATTCAAAATCAAGTCCCATACTCGCCATTAAGTCCCCGCATTCCGGACATTTTGCTTCCTGAACTGATTTTTCCCCTCTTTGTATGTCATTCATCAATCTTCTTTTAAATGTCTTTCGACAATTAAAACAAGCATAATGCGGTTTATAAGAAACCATTGCATATCTACACATCTTTTTATCAGTTTTCAGTCGCAGTTTTCGGTCTCAGTTTCAGTTTGCAGTTTAATTGGTACTGAAAACTGAAACTGCGACTGAAAACTAAAAAACTATTCAATAAGTTCTCTTTCTAAAAAATAATTCACAATGGCTTCTTTCATCAAAACCGATTGTTCTCCTGCTTTTAGTGCCGGTAATTCTTCTTTTACTTTGTAATGCGGCCATCCATCAGCATCAAAAAAATCGAATTCATAAAACCCGTAAGGCTCTAATAATCGGCAAATGGCGATGTGCATCAGGTTTAATTTTTCATCTTTTTTGAATTCGCGGTGTACTTTTCCGAGTTCCTGAACTCCAATTAGGTAAATTATGGCATCTAAATCTAAGTCTTCTCCTTGCGAAAACTGATTAGATAGTATATCGACGAGCTTTTCCCATCGCTCTTTTAGTTGTGTATCTCTGGACATTTTTATTTGTGGATTTTAGATTTTAGATTTCAGATTGAAGAACGATTTAAAGATTATTTAAACTTAATTCCTACTATCATAGCTCTAAAATTATTAAGGCAAAGATAGGAAGTTCAAATCCAAAGACCTAAAATTAAAGATTTCTCATACATTATAATAAATGAGCCACGGATTTAGCGGGTTCAGCAGATTAACGCAGGTTTCTTTTTTTGTGTTGTAAATCCTTTATTACATATAAACAAAACCTCAGCCTAAATCATTAAACTATTTTTAATCTGTGTTAATCCGTTGAATCCGTATAATCTGTGGGCTATCAAAACTTACTCAAAAACTTTTGCCCGCCGGAAGCAGATAATTCTTTTATATTTGCGCCTTAATTAAATGAAAACAGAAACCATGAGTTTTTTTGATATTATTGTTGCTGCTCTTTTGGCTTTTAGTTTGTATAAAGGAATCCAAAACGGTCTTTTTGTAGAAATCGCTTCGTTTATTTCGTTATTGTTGGGGATTTATATTGCTATTAAATTCTCTTCGTTTATGAAGGAACTCATCATGAAACATGTTTCGTGGAATCCGAACACGATTCAGGTTACGGCTTTTATCCTGACCTTTATTCTGGTCGTAATTGGCGTTTATTTCTTAGCCAAAATTCTTACCGGAATTGCTGATTTTGCTTTTCTGGGATGGGCGAACAAACTGGGCGGAGGTTTCTTTAGAATCTTAAAAACGATCCTGATCATGAGTATTTTTATTGCTCTTTTTGAGAAAATGAACTTCAATGAAACTTTTGCTAAAAAAGAAACTCTCGATAAGTATTATTTTTATAATCCGATAAAAAAAGTAGCGGCTTTTGTTTATCCTTCAATTGAGAAATGGTACGATACTTTTAAAGAACATGCTAAAAGTTCTGAAGAGAAGTCAAATAAAACTACTACTGAAAAGGAATAATTGAATTGTAAGGCTGATCGAAGTCGAAGTCCTTTATATAAAACAAGCCTGCGACTTCGCTCAGGATGACATTAGTTTTCAAAAGAAATTAAGTCCCAGAGGGACGAAATATTTATAGAAAATTTATAAATGTACCAACATAAAACCCCAGCGGGGTGGAATATAATATGTCGCTCCGATGGAGCTTGATTTACCAAACGTAACATTATTTGCTATAAATATACCGCTCCGATGGAGCTTAAAAATGTAAATCTAACAATTCCAATACCGAAAATTTGTAAAAAAGAACAAACTCCTTATAGCGAAACCCGACAGGTTTTAAAAACATGTCGGGTTTGACAAAGATTGCGTTTAGAATATCTTTTACCAGTTCACTTCTAGTTTTTCTCCTTTTTTCAACGTGATATTTTGTTTTTTATCTCCAAAAATCAAAGTCGTTTTTCCTCCTGTTTTAGATGAAACCGTCACTTTTTTCAGGATTTTATTTTCCCAATTCATTTCGATTTCAAATCCGCCACGGGCGCAAATTCCTTCTATTGATCCCGTTTCCCAGGCATCCGGTAAAGCGGGTAATAATCTGATTTCGTTTTCGTTAGATTGAACCAACATTTCGGCAACGGCTGCGGCTCCGCCAAAATTTCCATCAATTTGAAATGGCGGATGCGCGTCGAATAAATTCGGGTACGTTCCTCCTCCTCTTCTTGGTTTTTCGGTTTTCTTTCCGTCAGGATCTACGTAACGCAATAATTCCCTGAACATTTTATAGGCACGATTTCCGTCCCAAAGTCTTGCCCAAAGATTGATTCTCCAGCCTTTTGACCAACCTGTGGTTTCGTCGCCTTTTATTTCCAGAGTCTTTTTTGAAGCTGCGGCTAAATCAGGCGTTTTCTCTGGCGTGATATGATCTCCGGGGAATAGTCCGAACAATTGCGATTGATGACGGTGCTTGGGATCTTTATCTTCCCAATCGAAATACCATTCCTGAAGATTTCCTTTTTTACCAATTTGATACGGATGCAATTTTGAAAGTGCTGTTTCTAGTTTTCCTCTAAAATCGGCATCAGTATTTAAGGCTTTCGAAGCTTTTATCGTTTTATCGAAACATTCTCTTGTCATGGCCAAATCAGCCGTTCCTCCATACAGGGTTGCGCCAACAAAACCATCAGGTGTCAGGTATTGATTTTCGGGTGAAGTGGATGGCGACGTGATTAAATTTCCGTTTTTATCGGTTATCATCCATCCTAAAAGAAATTCAGCTGCACCTTTCATTAACGGATAACCTTCAGT
>Ga0247740_1000240_pt1 | contig 29153 bp, 30 predicted proteins | sample UWRJL148409B2_FD_180942 | JGI IMG/M metagenome (GOLD analysis project Ga0247740, IMG submission 180942) | Plant litter microbial communities from Arlington Agricultural Research Station in Wisconsin, United States - UWRJ-L148-409B-2 | ecosystem: Environmental > Terrestrial > Plant litter >...
ATTCAATTCGGTTGCAATTTCCTGATGTGACAAATTAACTTCAGAACATCCGCAGGCATCAGAATGTCTTTTGAGGTAAAATTCCAAACGTTCATCCATAGAGCGAAAAGCGATATTGTCTACAACTTCGAGAACTTCCTCAAAACGGCTTCTGTAGGTTTCGATTACAAACTCGTACCAGGATCTGTGTTCCATCATCCATTTGTCCATCATTTGCAGCGGAATCATCATGACCGTAACATCTTCAACTACTTTCGCCATAATCTGGCTTTTTTCGCTTTTGGCCGTGCAAATCATAGAAATCGCGCAGGCTTGTCCGGGTTGTAAATAATACATTAAAAACTCACCGCCATCTTCGCCTTCACGATAGATTTTGATTTTTCCTTTGGTGATCAAAACGGTGTTTTTTATGTATTGTCCGGTTCGCATTAAAATGGTTCCGGTTTCAAAATCTTGCAGGCTTCCGTTCTCTTCTATGGTTGAAATGAGTTCGTTGGAGAAATTAGGAAATATATTTTTAAGTGAGTTTTGCATTGAATAGGGTTTGTTTTTGTTACCACGAACTACACAAATTTTCGCTAATTAAGTGTGTTTATTTCGTTTAGAATTTTTGAAATAGTAAAATCTATAAAATCATTTCATCTGTGGCATTAAAAAATAATTCACGTTAATTCGACTAATTCGTGACGAACTTTTTTTATCAAATTAAGATTTAAACCTTTAATTTTATACAAAGATAGCAGATTGAAATCGTATTAATTGTCAGAAAACTGTTTTTAAGATGCATTTTATGAAAATGCAAAAATCCTATTTTCTATCTATTTTATAGAGTGTAATTTTAAAAATAGTAAGTAAATTTGTATTTCACTGATTATAATACTTTCTCTAAAACGTTTTCTGAGAATAATAATCGAAATCGCATTGAGCACGTTTTTAATTAATAGAAACGTCGTAATTTTACAAAAAACAGATACTATGAATTTATCACAAGAAGATTGGGTTAATCAGCTTGCTGCTGACGAGAATGCAGTTATACTGGACGTAAGAACTGAAGACGAATTTAATGACGGTTATATTGAGAAAGCCGTAAACATTGATATCAATAAAGGACAAGGTTTTATTTACGAAATCGAAGAACTTGATAAAAATAAAAATTATTATGTGTATTGCCGTTCTGGAGCCAGAAGTGCTAAAGCATGTCAGATTATGAATGAGCTAGGGATAGATAATGCCTACAACTTGCTTGGCGGAATACTGGATTGGGAAGGCGAAACCGTAAATCCATAAAAATAAATGAAGAGGCGCAAAAAAGCCTCTTTTTTCTTTTAATAAACTATTAATAACCAAACAAAAATTACCAGATTATGAGTTTGATACCGGAAGAATACCAGATTAAAAACCTTATAAATCAAGATACTTATCTTGTAAATGGCGAATTAAAACAATGGACAGGACAAACTACTCCTGTGTTTTCAACGATTTCATCTACAGAACAATATACTCCAACATTATTAGGATCTATTCCGTTTATGGCCGAAAAAGAAGCTGCAGAAGTGGTTGAAGCTGCCAACGCGGCATATAACAAAGGTCAGGGATTATGGCCAACCATGAAAGTAGTTGACCGTATAAAATGTATGGAAAATTTTGTGAAGCAAATGAAGGAAACCCGCGAAGAAGTGGTTAAACTTTTGATGTGGGAAATTGGAAAAAACCTTGGCGATTCGCAAAAAGAATTTGACAGAACAGTTGAATATATTTACGATACTATTGCCAGCTATAAAGAATTAAACGGACGTAGTTCGCATTTTGAAAAAGTACAAGGTGTAAATGCTATGATTCGCCGCGGACCTCTTGGAGTTGTATTGTGTCTAGGACCATACAATTATCCTCTTAATGAAACTTTTTCTTTGTTGATCCCGGCTCTAATTATGGGAAATACAGTGATCTTCAAACCTGCTAAACATGGTGTTTTATGTATTTCTCCGTTATTGGAAGCTTTTAGAAGCAGTTTTCCAAAAGGGGTAATTAATATTGTTTATGGAAGAGGCCGTGAAGTTGCTTCTCCGATCATGAAATCAGGAAAAATTGATGTTTTGGCATTAATTGGAAATAGTAAGTCGGCAATTGCTTTGCAGGATCAACATCCAAATAAAAACAGATTGCGTTTGATTTTAGGTTTAGAAGCTAAAAATCCGGCGATTATTTTACCGGATGCCGATTTGGATTTGGCGATTCAGGAATGTATTGCAGGAACTTTATCTTTTAACGGACAACGTTGTACGGCTTTAAAAGTGTTATATGTTCATGAATCTGTTAGGGAAGAATTCAACAAACGTTTTTCTGAAAAAGTAGATGCGTTGACTTTTGGAAACCCTTGGGAAAAAGGAGTTTCTCTAACACCGCTTCCTGAAACTGAAAAACCAAATTATATTCAGGGGTTAATTGATGATGCCACAAGTAAAGGCGCAAAAATATTAAATGAAAAAGGTGGAAAACATACAGAGAATTATATTTTCCCTGCAGTATTATATCCTGTAAATAAAGATATGCGTGTGTATCACGAAGAACAATTTGGACCAGTAGTGCCTATTATTTCTTTTAAAAATATCGATGAACCACTGGAAGATATGGCGGAATCAAATTATGGTCAACAAGTAAGTTTGTTTGGGAAAGATATAAAAACCTTAGCACCGCTTATTGACTCATTAGTAAATTTGGTTTGTAGAGTAAACCTCAACAGTTCTTGCCAGAGAGGTCCGGATGCATTCCCGTTTGCAGGTCGTAAAGATTCTGCTGTAGGAACATTGAGTATTCCGGATGCTTTACGTTCATTCTCAATCCGTACGTTTGTTGCTTCAAAAGATATCGATTATAATAATGAAATTTTACAGGAATTGCTAAATAGCAAAGAATCGAATTTTATTAATACCGATTATATTTTGTAGTAATCAAGGTTATATATTAATTGTAAATACCGTCTTTTTCTTTTTTAGAATTAGACGGTTTTTCTTTTGTAGTGGTTTTAGATTACTGTTTTTGTGTAAAATAAAAAACTATAGTTTTAAATTTGTGTAACATTAAGTTAAAAACATCAACTAATATTTTAATCAATTCATCATCAAAATCTTAAAATCATTTATGAAAAAACAATCAATCATACTACTCCTTACAGTCTTTGCTTTTTTAACCCAAAACAGCTTTGCCCAAGAACTTTATATGCCAAGAAATATAAAAGAGGCTTACAAAAAAGGTACGCGTTCTATAGACGGAAAACCTGGAAAAAACTATTGGCAAAATCATGGAAAATATACCATGGATATTTCGGTAGATCCTAAAACAAGACTTGTCAGCGGAACAGAAACAATCGTTTACGAAAATAATAGTAATGATACTTTAAGGAATTTAGTTGTTCGATTTGTAAATAATCTGCATAAACCATCTTCACCGCGAAGCGGAACTGTAAGTGATGATTTTTTGAGTGATGGATTGACTATTACTTCTTTAAAAATTGAAGGTGAGATCTATAAAGAAGATGCACGAAGCTGGGGTACGGTTGGAAATGTAAAAATGAAAAAAGGTATTCCTCCTCATTCTAAAGCTACAGTTAATATCGATTGGAATTATCCTTTGTCTAAAGAAAGCGGAAGGGAAGGGCAAATTGATGAAACTACTTTTTTTGTAGCTTATAGTTATCCTCGTGTAAGTGTTTTTGATGATTACAACGGTTGGGACAGATTGCCACATACAGATCGTCAGGAATTTTATAATGATTTTAATGACTATGTATTTTCTGTAAAAGCACCTAAAAATTATGTGGTGTATGCAACGGGAGATTTCTTAAATCCTGACGAAGTTTTGCAACCCGAGTTTGCAGCGCGTTTGAAAAAATCATATGCAACAGATGAAATTTTACATATTGCAAACGAGACTGAACTAAAAAGCGGATTAGTAACGAAACAAAATGAATGGAATCTATGGAAATTCGAAGCGAAGAATATCTCAGATGTTTGTTTTGGGTTAAGTGATCACTATTTATGGGATGCCAGCAGTGTTGTGGTTGATAAAAAAACAAATCGCCGTGCGAGTGTGCAGGCAGCCTATGATATAAAAGGAACCGATTTTGTAAATTCGGTAAAAAACAATCAATATGCTTTAGACTTCTTTTCGAACAATTGGCCGGGAGTACCGTATCCGTTTTCTAAAATGACTGCTTTTCAGGGTTTTGCAGATATGGAATATCCTATGATGTGTAACGACTCGCAAATGGGAGATCCTGTTTTTGCACAACTGGTTCAGGATCATGAAGTGGCACATACTTATTTTCCGTTTTATATGGGAATAAACGAAACACGTTATGCTTTTATGGATGAAGGATGGGCAACTACTTTTGAATACTTAATTGGAATTGCAGAGCACGGAAAAGAAGCCGCCGATAAATTTTATAAAGAATTTAGAGTTCAGAATTATATCAAAGATGAATCTACAGAAGAAGATCAGCCTATCATTTCGATGTCTACACAAGTTTCAGGTGCCGGATACGGAAATAATTCCTATGGTAAAGCATCACTTTCTTATTTGGCTTTAAAAGATTTGCTTGGCGATGATTTGTTCAAAAAGTCCCTTCATGCTTATATGGATAACTGGAATGGTAAACATCCTATTCCATGGGATTATTTTAATTCTATGAATACAGCTTCAGGACAAAACCTGAATTGGTTTTTTAATAACTGGTTTTTTACGAATAATTACATAGATCTTTCAATAAAAAATGTCGCTAAGAATGTAGTTTCAGTAGAAAACGTTGGTGGTTTTGCAGTTCCTTTTGATGTAAATGTAGTTTATGCTGATAATTCGACAGAAACCTTACACCAGACTCCTGAGATCTGGAAAGCCAATCAAAAAAGAACTGCTATTGCATTAAAAAACAAAAAACAAATCAAGCAAATAACAGTTGACGGAGGTATTTTTATGGATGCCACGCCATCAAATAATACTTTGATTATAAAATAATACGTAACCATGTCGGGAGAAAAAGATTTAGAAAGATTGCTTAAAAGTATGAAACCTGAACACGTTTCGGGAGATTATGTTTTTTGTAAAGTGGAGAAATTTAAAAATCTGGATTTGAATAACGTTGTAATGTTATTCAAGGAAAAAGAAGCCATTACATTAATTCTAAAAAAAGAAATAGCCGATCAATTACAATTAGATTATTCGGTTGTGATGTCCTGGATAACGCTTACAGTCCATTCTTCCCTTGAGGCCGTTGGTCTTACAGCAGCGTTTTCGAAAGCACTTTCTGAGAAAAATATTAGTTGTAATGTCGTTGCTGCGTATTATCACGATCATATTTTTGTTAATCAAAAAGATGTGAACAAAGCAATGGAAATTTTGTATTCATTTTCGGTTTAACGTATTATTAATTAGGTTTTAATACATATTAAAAGAGAGTATCTAACAATTTAGATGCTCTCTTTTTTATTTAATGAAGGGAAGTTTTTGGTAAAAAAATCATGAAATGCTATAAAAGTTTTAGAATTAAAAAACTAGGTTTGCAAAAAAAATACAAAACCTACTACAAAAATGAAAAAACTTTTACTTTTAATTGTTTTATTTATTGTTTCTAAAACAGTCGCTCAAAACGATCCGAAAACAGCATTTCAAAAAAGTCGATACGAATTAGCACTATCGTACTATAAAAAAGCTGATTTTAAAAAAGCCTTAGATCTATTTCATCTCGCTTCCAGAATTAAACCTGAAACCGAAATTGGTAAAGAATCCATTCAAAAAGTAGATACTTTGAAAACTGTTTTGAGAGACTCGATTTTGACTCAGGCATTGGGAACTTGGAAAATGAATGGAAATAAACCGGTTTGGGCATTTAACCAAAACGAAAGTCCTGCTGAAAAAGATGCTGAGGAATTTATTGCTATTCTGCCAAATGAAATTTTATTTTATGAGAAGAATAAAAAGACACAGGAAAAGAAATTAATCAAAACAGAACCTTTGGTTTATTATAATCAACATAAGTCAGATGCCTTGTTTTCGGATGTGATTTTATCAGATGGTACAATATGGAATTGTTCTATCAATGAAAAATCAGATGAACTTCGTGTAATAAATGTTGGTAAAACTGGCGATAATGGTATAGAAAAAATAGAAAACAATAATATAGAACGCTTTTATATTAAAGTAAAATAACAAGAAAGGGAATCTAAAATAATCAGATTCCCTTTTTTTATGTTTAATTTCTTTTTTATAAAAACTTAAAACCAAGCGAAATATTAGAAACTGCAGTTTTTACATTTCTGCCAGACGGATCAAGGTCTGAAACTCCGGCAAGATATCTGTAATCTAAAGTCAGTTTCCATAAATCGACACCAACTCCTCCAAGAATGCTGCTGTTGTTTTTTTCAAATGCAATATAATTCAAATTATTATTGGCTTTAATATCTGAATAATTTTTCCAGTTATAGCCCGCAAAAATGCGAACATTTCCTAATTTTCCTAAAGGAACAACTTTAAAACCAATCAGTAAGGTAGCATCAGTTCCTGATAATTTATACTCAGTTTCTCCAATTCCGGTTTGCGAAAGACTAAATTCTGATTTAGCATAACCAAATTCTGCCTGTCCATAAAAAAGCAATAAATTTACCCGCGCAAATCCTGCAACGCCAAATCCTGTTCCAGAGCTTTTTGAACTAAAGTCATCCGTAAGCGGAGAAGTAATATTATAAGAAAACTGAGGTCCAACTTGTATCAATTGTGCAAAACCATTTACACTAATACATAGTAATATTGCTAAAATGAATTTTTTCATAACTGGATTTTTTGTTTTTAGATACTATAAAAATAAATATTATTAATTGAAAAAGAACGATTTGTATTATTTATTTGTTGTATGTTTTTGATAATCAATAAAATGAAAATTTTTAGTTTCAGAGAATATGATTTTTAAATCCTCTAAATTTGTATACCCGAAGAAATAATGTTTTATGGAAATCAAATCAATTAAAGCGTCGCAAACCTGGCAAATCAGGCACGAAGTAATTTGGCCTGATCAGCCTTTTGAATTTGTACAATTAGAAGAAGATAATTTAGGATTGCATTTTGGTGTTTTCGATCAGGAAAAATTGATTTCGATAGTTTCCTGCTTTGTTGTCGATGAGGAAATGCAATTTAGAAAACTGGCTACTTTACAAGAATTTCAGGGAAATGGAAGTGCTTCTCGACTGCTGCATTATATTTTGAAGCTTGCAAAAGAAAAGAACTTAAAAAAAGTTTGGTGCAATGCAAGAACCAATAAAAAATCTTTTTACGAGAAATTCGGAATGAAAGAAACTCTTAAAACTTTTATTAAAGCAAATCAGGAATTTACAATAATGGAAATTATTTTATAGAAACTATAATCGGAATAATGGAGTTAAAACGTACAATATTAAACAATTACATTTTTATCGTCTTTAATACGTATTATTTTTCTTTCATATCTAGTTTGTTTTTATAAGTAATTTTAAGATAATTAGCCATAAAAAAATAGCGATTTAATAGATTTCATAAATAAAAAATCAATGAAAACGTTTTCGCTTTTATTAAATGTTAAAGCTTATAAAAAAATCTTTTTTTGTTTCGATACTTTGCTTACTTTCGCACCCAAATGAGAAAGTTAATAGTATTTTTAGTATTCATGAATTTGCTTCTGCTTGGCGGAGGGCAATATCTTAATGCGGGTACTCCTAAAAACTTTCATCACCATACCCTTGAGAAAAAGCACCGAGTGAAATTCACGAATCAGGATCAGGGCAGTTCAATCATTGAAGATGCCGATGTAGATCTTGAAGAGGAATATCTTGGAAGTGATGATCTTAAAGATGGGCTTACAAACAAGTTTTTTCCAACAAATTACAGTTTACTTGACAATTGGTACTTATCCTTTTCAAGTCAGACTATTGTAAATGATTACAATCGTTTTAAAATCTTCGTGCCATTCTGTGGCCAGTCAAATCCTATTTACATTACCCAACAGGTTTTAAGAATTTGATTCAACAGTATACATCGGTTACCTAAGTTGTGATCCGTAATATTTTGTTGAAGTATATTTTTTTCTACCTCATCTTATATGAAAGTTAAGTTATAACTAAGGCTGCCTGATGCATTTTTTCATCTAAAGGAATCACTGTATTCCAAGCATTCAATCGCTTAATTTCCATTAAAATCATGAAAAGAATTATCTTGTTCACAGGCTTATTTGCCCTTGTGTGCCTTACTAGTTGTACAACTAAAAAAGAAGAAAAAGAAGAAGCAGAAAAATTCACCGTAACTAATCCGGTTAGAATTGATACTTCGTTTACAAAGGAGTATGTTTCGCAAATTAAATCTGTTCGAAATATCGAGCTTCGTGCCCAGGAAAAAGGGTTTTTACAAAACATTTATGTTGATGAAGGACAGTTTGTAAAAAAAGGACAACTGTTGTTTAAAATTATGCCCAATATGTATCAGGCTGAATTGCTTAAAGCACAGGCTGAACAAAAATCAGTAGAAATTGAATTGCAAAATTCAAAATTACTGGCAGATAAAAATATCGTTTCTAAAAACGAATTAAGTGTAGCTCAGGCAAAACTGCAATCTGCAAAAGCCGAAGTTGCGTTGGCAAAATTGCATTTATCATTTACCGAAATCAGAGCTCCGTTTGACGGAACTATTGACCGTATTCCTTTGAAACTGGGAAGTCTGATCGATGAAGGCGAATTATTGACAAGCCTTTCAGACAACAGTCAGATGTTTGCCTATTTCAACGTATCAGAACCTGAATATCTACAGTACCAAACAGATGTAAAAGACCGTGCTGACAATAAAGTGAGCCTTGTTTTAGCGAATGGAGATATTTTTAAAGAAAAAGGAAATGTTGAAGTTATCGAAAGTGAATTTAATAATGAAACCGGAAATATTGCTTTTAGAGCGAGATTCCCTAATTCAGCAAAATTGCTTAGAAATGGCGAAACCGGACAAGTTCAAATGATGGTTCCTCTTAAAAACGCCATTGTAATTCCGCAGAAAGCGACTTACGAAATTCAGGATAAAAAATATGTTTTTGTTGTGGATAAAAACAATAAAGTAACGTCAAGAGAAATTACAATTACAGGCGAAATACCTGATTTGTACGTAATCAAAAGCGGACTTACTGAGAACGACAAGATTTTACTTGAAGGAGTTCAAAAAGTAAAAGAAAACGATAAAATTAAATTCGAATACCAAGCTCCTCAAACGGTTATCAATCATTTGCGCGTAAAAGCAGAATAGGTTTAATCATTAAAAAAATATAAAAATGTTTAATAAATTTATTCAAAGACCTGTACTGTCGATAGTAATATCGCTTATAATTGTCTTTTTAGGAATATTGTCGGTGTTGAATTTACCTATCACCCAGTTTCCTTCCATCTCGCCACCGATGGTAAACGTTACAGCAGATTACCCGGGATCGAATGGAGAGTTAATGATCAAATCAGTAGTTATTCCGTTAGAAAGAGCCCTAAATGGAGTTCCCGGAATGAAATACATGACTTCTGATGCAGGAAATGATGGTGAAGCAAGTATTCAGGTTGTATTTAATTTGGGTACAGATCCTAATCAGGCTGCGATTAATGTTCAGAACCGTGTAGCTTCTGTAACCAATAAACTACCTCCATTGGTAGTTAGAGAAGGTGTAAAAATTACTCGTGAAGTTCCGAGTATGTTAATGTACGTGAATCTTTATAGTACGGATAAAAATACCGATATGAAGTTCTTGTACAACTACGCTGATATCAACGTATTATCTGAACTAAAAAGGGTAAACGGTATTGGATCAGGAGATATCTTGGGAACACGTGAATATGCCATGCGTATCTGGTTAAAACCAGATCGTATGTTAGCTTACAAAATTTCTGCGGATGAGATCATGGAGGCTTTATCAAGTCAGAGTTTAGAAGCTTCGCCTGGTAAAACAGGAGAAAGTTCAGGTAAGCGTTCTCAGGCATTTGAATACGTATTAAAATATTCAGGGCGTTTTACAACCAAAGAACAATACGAGAATATTGTGGTAAAATCAAACGCTAACGGGGAACTTTTACGTTTGAAAGATGTTGCCAAAGTAGAATTTGGAAGCTCGATGTATGATATTTATTCGAACTTAAACGGAAGACCATCGGCAGCGATTGTATTAAAACAGTCTTTTGGTAGTAATGCGAATCAGGTTATTGAAGACGTAAAAGCTAAACTGGAAAAGATCAAGCAAAAATTTCCAAAAGGAATGGATTATGAAATTTCGTATGACGTTTCTAAATTCCTTGATGCTTCTATCGAAAAAGTAATTCACACCTTGGTCGAGGCATTTATTCTGGTAGGTTTGGTTGTATTTCTTTTCTTAGGCGATTGGCGTTCGACAATTATCCCGGCTATTGCAGTACCGGTTTCCCTGATAGGAACCTTTATTTTCATGACTTTCTTTGATATTTCATTGAACTTAATTACCCTATTTGCTTTGGTATTAGCAATTGGAGTCGTCGTCGATGATGCGATCGTAGTTATCGAAGCCGTTCACGCCAAGATGGAAGAAGAACATCTTTCTCCGCTTAAAGCGACCAAAAAAGCGATGCACGAAATTGCAGGAGCTATTGTTGCGATTACATTCTTAATGGCGGCAGTATTTATTCCGGTAGCGTTTATGTCAGGTCCTGTTGGAGTTTTCTACAGACAGTTCTCGATCACGATGGCAACAGCAATTATACTTTCTGGTATTGTGGCTTTGACTTTGACACCGGCACTTTGTGCAATGATGTTAAAAAATAATCATGCGACACCTAAAAAGAGAACTCCTGTAAATATTTTTATTGATGGATTTAACAACAAGTTTAACCTTGCACAAGGAAAATACCAAAATGTATTAGCTAAAATTGTAAATAGAAGAGCCGTTACTATTATTGCCCTTTTAGTTTTTTGTGCCGGAACATGGTTAATTAGCAGCACAGTTCCTTCAGGATTTATTCCAAATGAGGATCAGGGAATGTTTTATGCTATTATACAAACACCTCCGGGTTCATCATTAGAAAGAACCAATAATATTGCTGAGAAATTACAAAAAATAGCCGAAACGGTAGACGGAGTAAAATCGGTTTCTTCATTGGCGGGTTATGAAATTTTGACAGAGGGAACGGGATCTAATGCCGGAACATGTTTGATCAACTTAAAAGACTGGAGCGATCGTAAACAATCTGTACAGGAAGTTATGACCGAACTGGAAGAAAAATCAAAAGATATTCCAGGAGCAAACATCGAATTTTTCCAGCCACCTGCAGTACCCGGATATGGAGCAGCAGGAGGATTTGAGCTTCGTTTACTGGACAAAACAGGTTCTGGTGATTTCAAAAAAATGGAAGCTGTTAACAAAGAGTTTGTAGAAGAACTGAACAAACGTCCGGAATTATCGAATGTGTTTAGTTTCTTTAGTGCGAGTTTCCCTCAATATATGATGAAAGTCGACAATGATCTGGCACAGCAAAAAGGTGTTTCTATCGAAAATGCCATGAATACTTTGTCAACTCTTGTAGGTAGTAACTATGAAATTAGTTTTATTAAATACGGAATTAATTATAAAGTTATCGTTCAGGCGTCTCCTGAATATCGCGCACAACCGGATGATATTTTAAAACTTTATGTAAAAAATAATCGTGATGAAATGGTTCCTTTTTCGGCCTTTATGAAATTAGAAAAAGTGTACGGTCTTTCAGAAATTACGAGACATAACATGTATAATTCTACTGAAATTAGTGGTGGACCCGCTGTTGGATATAGTTCAGGTACCGCTATTAAAGTTATTCAGGAAGTTGCAGAGAAAAAATTACCAAGAGGGTATGATATTGACTGGGCAGGTATTTCTGCCGATGAGGTAGCCCAGGGTAATCAGGCAATTTGGGTATTTATGATTTGTTTAGGATTCGTATATCTTGTATTAGCAGCTCAATATGAGAGTTTTATTTTACCATTATCTGTAATTCTTTCTTTACCGGCAGGTATTTTTGGAGCTTTCTTATTGCTGAAATTAACAGGATTAGAAAACAACATTTATGCTCAGGTAGCGATGGTAATGCTTATTGGTTTACTAGGTAAAAATGCCGTTCTGATTGTAGAGTTTGCCATACAGCGACATGCAGCAGGAAGATCAGTACTTGAAGCCGCAATGGAGGGAGCTAAAGCGAGGTTCCGTCCTATTTTGATGACTTCATTTGCTTTTATTGCGGGATTATTGCCACTTGCTTTTGCTAGTGGTCCGGGTAAAATTGGTAACAGAACCATTGGTACTGCAGCTGCTGGAGGTATGCTTATAGGTACTATTTGTGGGGTATTTGTAATTCCGGGCTTGTATTTCATTTTTGCTAAAATTGCAGAAAAGCATAAACTGGTAAAAAATGAAGAAGAAAATCCATTAACAGAAGAAATTGATGATAACCATGTATAAATTCAAATCATATCAATATGGTATTGCGTTAGGTATATGTCTTACGGTTGCAGGGTGTAAAGCGCCTGCGCCTGAGGCAGCACCTACAACCAGTACACCAGTTCCTGAATCGTTTGGTACAACAGCTCAAACTCAGGATGCCAACAATAATACCTCAGCTTTAGTCTGGAAAGAGTACTTTAAAGATCAAAATCTGGTAGATTTAATTGATGTTGCCCTGAAAAATAATCAGGAATTAAATATCACTTTACAGGAAATTGAAATTGCTAAAAATGATATTCGTGTAAAAAAAGGACTTTTATTACCCACTGTTGGTGTTCGCGCCGGAGCTGGAGTAGAAAAAGTAGGTAGATATACAAGTCAGGGTGCGGGTGATGCTACTACAGAAATTAAACCGGGTGTAGAAACTCCGGATCCGTTGGGAGATTTTACCATTTCGGCGTACGCCAATTGGGAAGTGGATATCTGGAAAAAACTGCGCAATTCTAAAAAAGCGGCATTAAACCGATATTTAGCAACTGTTGAAGGTAAAAACTTTGTGATTACCAACCTTATTGCTGAAGTTGCCGATTCTTATTACGAATTATTGGCCTTGGATACGCAGTTGGATATTGTAAAACAAACAATCAAATTGCAGACTAATGCTTTAGAAATTGTAAAAATCCAAAAGCAGGCTGCAAGAGCAACAGAATTAGGAGTTAAGAAATTTGAAGCAGAGGTTTTGACTTCGCAAAGTTTGGAGTTTGGAATTTTGCAGCAAATAAAAGAAACAGAGAATAAAATCAACTTTTTGTTGGGTAGATATCCTCAGGAAATCAAGAGAACAAATGCTAACAACTTTTTGAGTTTGTTACCGGCTGCTGTAAGTTCAGGAATTCCGTCTCAGTTATTGGCAAATCGTCCGGATGTAAAACAAGCTGAATTAGAATTGGTAGCTTCAAAATTAGATGTAAAAGTAGCTCGTGCTGAGTTTTATCCATCATTAGATATTTCTGCTGCGGTAGGAGTTCAGGCTTTTAAACCATCTTATTTGTTTACGTTTCCTGAATCAATTTTATATTCTTTAGCGGGAGATCTTGCTGCGCCGTTGATTAACAGAAATGCGATCAAAGCAGAATTTGCAAGCGCCAATGCAAGACAACTTCAGGCATTGTACAATTACGATCGTACGGTTTTAAATGCTTATTTAGAAGTTTCGAATCAGCTTTCTAAAATTGAAAATCTTCAAAAAGGATACGATCTTAAGTCGAAACAAGTAGACGCTTTAAATACTTCTATTGATGTGTCTAACGATTTGTTTAAATCAGCGAGAGTAGATTATTTCGAAGTGTTGATGACACAACGTGATGCATTAGAAGCAAAATTAGAATTGGTTGATACCAAAAAAGAACAACTAAATGCTGCTGTCCATGTTTATAGAGACTTAGGCGGCGGATGGAAATAATATTGCCTGTTAATTTGTAGAAGAAAAAGCCTTTCAAGAGTAAAATTTTGAAAGGCTTTTTTGTAATTATCATGTCTAAATTTAATTTGACTATTTGGGCATTATTATTTTTGCTTTAAAGCCTTTATCAGGTTCTGTGTCAAAATTAATAGTTCCTTTAACAGCCTGAATACGGTTTTCCATGTTTTGGAGACCATTTTTTACCATCTCAGTTTTTTCGCAGCCTTTACCGTTATCCGTATAATTTATTAAGATTGATTTAGGATCAGTTTCAAATTTTATGACCACTAGATTGGCTTCACTGTGTTTTTTCATATTCACCATTAATTCCTGTAAAACCCTGCTAATGGTAATCTTTTTTATTTCATCGATACTTTCCCAGTGTATGGTTTCTACATTGGTAATCATGATGTTTCTTTCGCTGGTATTGTAAGTCGAAAGCATATCTTTTAGGCTTTTGATAAAATTTGTTCCAGTTTCAATTTTATTGTTTTCTCTTGAAATTCCCCTCACACGTCCGTAAATATCATCTAATTTCTGAAGTAGATTCTCTTTGGTACTTTCTGTTGATAAAGGCTGAGATTCGGTAAAAGCAATGACGTTAAAGACATCGTTGGCCAATTCGTCATGAATTTTTTTAGCAATGCGGGTTTCGGTGTTATACGAAGTCTTAAATTCAATAGCCCTGTTTTTATTTTTATAATAGCGTATTAAAATAACGATTAAAATGACTAAAAATACAAATACAATTACAAATACAATTCGGAGGTAAGTAGCTTTTTGAAGCGATAATAAGTTTTCTGCTTTTTCTAAACGAAGTTTTGCATTTTCATCTTTTTCTTTTTTTGCATCGTACTTAATTTTAGCAAACTTATTTTTGAAGTTATTCCTAACCTTAATAATGCTGTCGTTTAACGCAAAATACCTTTGCACATATTGGTTGTTTTGAGCACTGTGATCATTTGAAATTAAAATTTGCAATGCTTCTAATCTTTCATCTACACTATTTAGTTTTGTGGCAATATTGTAAGCTGCGAGTGCATTTGTATTTGATTTTTGAATGTCTTTTTTAGTGTAATAATCGGCAAGGTGAAGATAGCTTTCAATGCTTCCGTACGTATTTGCAAATTCATCTCTTGTCTGGAGCGCTTCATTCATCAAACGAAATCCTTTTTCATCCATTCCTTTTTTAAAATAACCATAACCTAAGTTATCCAGAAGTAAAGATTTTTGAGCTGTTTGTGCTTTCTCTTTTAATATTTTTTTGCTTAAAAGCGATTCTAAAAGAGTAATTGCTTTCTCGTATTTTTTTTGTTGGATATAAACAACCGCAATATTATTTAAAGGATATAACTTATCAATAGGATTTTTATAATCATTGACTGCTTCTTTATAGTAAAGAATTGCATCATCATATAGTGAAAGTTCTTTATCAGCAATTCCTAATAAATTATATATAGAAGCAGTGTAAACGCTGTTTTTTTTAACATACGATAATGCTTCAGTTACAGTTTCTTTACTGCCATAGTAGTCTCCATTAGTTTGTTGAATTGCAGATATTTGAATGAGTATATAGCCAATGTTAGCACTATCTTTTATAGTTTCATATAATAGTTTAGATTTATTATACTCGTAAAAAGCAGTGTTGAAGTTTTGTTTGTTGTAATTTACAATTGCTCTATTTCTTAAGCTAAGTGCTTCTTTTCTGATAGCTTCTATGTTAGTGTTAACGGTCTTTTTTTCTTCGCATGAAAAAAGAAAAAGAAGTAGAATAAAATAAAAAAACGGGGACCGTAACATATAAATTTACTTTCCCCGAAAATAGTAATTAATTAGATACTAAAAGATATATTTATTAATCTTTTGGTACTGGCGGTGGAGGAGGTGCTGTTCCATCACCAGGACCATCAGCATAAGTTGCTTTTACAGGATTAACAGCTTTTTCTGTATCCTTTTTTGGTTGTGTCTCATACTCATCAGGAGTACAAGAAAATATAGTGAACAATAGCGCAAAAGCTATAAAAAGTATAAATTTTTTCATTTTGATTTAATTTAGAAATTAGACATAGGTATTGCTGTCCGGAGTTTATCCAGAACTTGTTTGGAGCAATACCAAATTGATTTTTAGGAAGTAAATCGTGTAGAACAGTAAGACGTTATTTATACTTCCTGAATAAACTCAGTCTTACGGTTTTTACACTGTTAATTTGAACTAGTTTTTATATTTGTTTTAGTCTGCAGACAAAACCTGAACTAATTTCTATTGCAAAGGAAAGGTGCTTTTAGGCCTTTGTAGATAAGGGATTCCCGGAATTCCCGCGTTTTCCCAAGATTCCCGGAAATTCCTAAAAACAAAATACAATGCATGGTAAACTTAGGCTCGTTAGAACGTGTTAGTGGAATGAAAAACCAATCTGACCTTTTATTATATAGAGACAAAAAGCGCTAAAAAGGTTGGATTAGATGATAAAAAAAGATGAATTGATAATATTGAACAAATTAATAAATTGAGATTAGTAGTAGAACCAATCCAGGCATTGGAAAATGATAAATAAATCATAGCGTTACATTTTAATTTATTGGAAATTGAACATGAAGAGTCGAAAGAAGATCCTGAAAAAGGAAATCTTTTCTTTAATTTCAGAAATATATTTCTAGAAAAATGTCTTAGAAAATATATTTGGAAAAATGATTAGGATTGTAAATGGAGCGGTTGCTCTAATGTCATCTGCAAATTTGTATTTTGTGCAGCATAAAGATTAAAGTGAAAAATTTCGAAATGAAATTTTAAAGCATTTTCAAAAATAAAATGCGTAAAGAAGTAAAAATAATAATTTTTTAAGGAGTAATTCTGGCTTTTAAAGAGTTTGTTTTTTGGCATATATTTTCTGTTATTTATACTATAAAGATAAGAAAAAATAACCGTTAAACCTAATAAACACAAGGGAAAAGGTTGTTTTTTTTTGCTTTTTTTAGTAAATAATTTTTTATTTTTCAGTGTTTTAAATTACTAATATTTAAAGCTATAAAACTTACTTTTTCTAGTGGTTGAATTGTAATAAAATTATCTATATTTATAAAAATATTGCATTAGGTTTTAATTTCTATTTACTTTCATTTTAAAAATATCTTATGAAAAAGCTTCTACTACTATGTATTGTTTTATGCACTTTTGGTTGCAAAAAATATGTTGTCTCGTTTGAACAGCCAACAGATATGAAACTGGATAACTTAAAACTTGAAGTACTTCTGGATAAAAAGAAAGTTCAGGAAATTAAATTAAAAGCAACAAATGAAATGCCTACTTATGAAACGGCAAAACTGCCAGTATCAGATGAAGGAAAACATCTGCTTCAGGTTAAAGTAAATGATACGATCTTTAGTTATAATATAAATTATCCCGAAGAAAGATATCTTCTTGTGACCACCCATTTAAAAAACAATGGCAAGATTACTATTGGAATTTTAAAACAACAATATCCTTTTAGAGTTCAACGATAAATGATTTTATTTTAGATAAAAAAAGCCTTTCACAACTTAATTGCGAAAGGCTTTTATATTTTGAGATATCAGGTTTAAGATAAAAAATCCTTAAACCACAATCCCGAATGTTTTATGGTGCGTTGCTGTGTTTCAAAATCGACATGAATTAAGCCGAATCTGGCATTATAACCTTCAGCCCATTCAAAGTTATCGGTAAGGCTCCAGACAAAATAACCTTCTACATTCAAGCCGTCTTTTCTGGCCTTTAGAATTTGCTCTAAATGATCCTGAATATAATGAGTACGTTTGATATCGTAAACTTTTCCGTTGCTTAAAGTGTCGGGAAAAGCGGCGCCGTTTTCGGTAATGATAATTTTTTTAATGCCTTTATATTCGTTGAATTTTTTCAGGACGTGATATAATGCGGGAGGATAAACCTCCCAACCCATTTCGGTTGAAATTACATTTCTCTTTTCGGCACTTATAAGTTCAGCGCCTATGTACGGAATCAGCATTGATGATTTTACAACTTCGCGAGTATAACATTGCAGGCCTATAAAATCAAAATCGAACGCCAGATTATCCAGATCGCCGTCTAAAATATAATTATTAAGTTTTTTTAATACCGGCAAATCAGTTTGCGGATAACCCAATCCCAGGATAGGTTCTATAAAGGTCCTGTTCAGTAAAGTGTCTACCCGTTTTGCGGCTTCGATATCTTTAGGGCTTTCTGTTGCGGCTTCAATATGTGTACAGGAGAAAGTTGTGCCAATATTAGCATCCGGAATCCTGTTTCGAACTATTTTTGCGCCTGCTGCAGTAGCCAGCGTTACGTGATGCATGGCTTTAAGATAATTGGTGATACCTTTTTTGCCCGGAGCATGAATGCCCAGAAAATATCCTGCGCCTGTAAAAACAGAGGGTTCGTTGATCACCATCCAGTTTTTTACGCGATCTCCAAAATATTGTGCACAAACTTCTACATACTCTGAAAACCAGGAAACTGATTCGCGATTGGTCCAGCCACCTTTTGTCTCTAAGGCATGTGGCAGATCCCAATGATAAAGTGTTATCCAGGGCTCTATTCCGGACGCAAGTAAAGAGTCGATGATTTTGTTGTAATATTCTATTCCGGCTTGATTTACAGGATGAGTTCCTGTAGGCATAATTCTGGGCCAACTGATAGAGAACCTAAAATTCGGAATATTTAATTCTCGTATTAAGTCAATATCGTTTTGGTACGAATTATAAAAGTCACAAGCCGTTAAAGCATGATGTCCGTTTTTAATTTTTCCTTTTTGCGATGTAAAAACATCCCAAATAGAAGAACCTTTTCCATCGGCATCGTGTGCTCCCTCAATTTGGAAAGCGGCGGTCGAAACACCCCACAAGAAATCATCTCCAAATTGGTCTTTGTTCAAAAATGAGTTCTCTATTTTATTCATTCAAATAAGTTTTCCTTTATTTTTATTGTAATTTATTAATGAAGGAAAGACGATTGCATAGCTCTTAAAAACAGCCATTCTTTGAATGAAACCAGAAAATTTAGGTTGAAGAATTTCATAACGTTTAGTTTTAATCAAATTAATAAAACTAATGTGAATTTAACGTAAAGTGATTATTATCAAATGATTAAATAAAAAAAATGGAAAGATCTTTAATCTTCCCATCCGCAAAGTTTAAGGCCTAAACCTTTTGCCTGTTTCAGTGATGTTTTTACAGTTCCGTGATTACAAGATGATAAGCCGCGGCAGGTTTCATTAAAATGATACTTTTTTGCACCGGTTGGGCCACAAATATAAACAGCGGCTTCAGGAGGTATAAAAGAAGTTAAAAAAACAAATAGTAAGAGTAAGGAATATTTTATCATAGTTTTTATTTGACAATTAATTGGTATTTATTTCCTTGTAAATCGGTGGCATTTAGTTTTCCGTATGCAACCCATTCAGTGTTAATTTCAATATCAGGAATAGTATCGTTAAGTAAAATCCCGGCACCGTATTTTCCCTGAACATTGATATTTCCGAAAACCGAATCGCCGTCAATGTCTATTCCTTTTACATCATAATTGTATTCGTATTGCCTGGAATGTCCAGTTCTGTATTTGTATTGGTAAGTGTCGTTGACGTGATACGTTTTTGCTTCTTCTGCCGTAATTGTTTTTCTGTCATCTGCCGTAATTGCTGGTTTAAAAAACGAATTAATTTCCGGTGGAGGAGGAGCAGAAGCTTTTTTGCAAGAAAGAGTTACCAGGAATAGAAATAAAATAATGTAGTTTTTTTGCATAGGCTTTTTAGATAAAAAATTAAATGTGTAACCGATATTTTCTGAATCTTAATCAAAAAATAGTGAGAGACTTTTTGGAGCTAAATCTAGTTAGAAATAGCTTCTTTAAAATGCGTATTAATACTTGATTTTTAGCCTTTATCGGTTTCGTAAAGTGCGACAGTATCTAATAGTTCTTTTACAAATTGATAAATAAAACTGAAGAGATTTTGGATTTATGAACCCAAAATCCCTCAAAGCCTGATTGCTTTTGAAATAGATTTTTTATGCATTTAATTTCATCTAAATCTGCCATTTTACTTAATTTTAATTAGTTAATATCTCAAAAAAATTATTCAAATCTAAAACCAATGGAAGTTAGTATTTTATGGAAATCCGTAATAAGAAAAAATTTAGAAATATTTTATAAATAGAAAAAAGAGGACAATAAAATTCCTCTTTTAGTCAGTTCGTTTTTTGTAACGTTTTTTACTTATTTAAGATAAAATCTTTAATAATTTTCTCCATATTAGAAGGCAAATCGGCATTTTTAATTTCAAAATGGCTTATTTTCATTTCGGTAAACCATTTTGTCCAATACGCTCTGATTACTTTTTCTTCATATGGATTTTTTTTGTCCGGATTTATTCCTAAAACCAAAACTTCGAGATTCGATAAATCATCATTTGTTTTGATAAAACCAAAATCCTGATCGTTAAATTTTTTATCCCAGTCTTTTGTGTTTAATCCATTTTTTCGAATTAGTTCCGGAGTAATATAAGTAGTTCGATTCCCTTCTTTCATTACAGTACTTTCGTAAAACATATATCCATCAGTCAGTACTATCAGTATATTTCTGTATTTATTTTCAATACATTGATCTGTTACTTTGCTGTCAAAAAAACTCCAAATGTCTGATCCTACATATTTATTGTCTTTTATCGCCGACTCATAAATTTTTGATGTTTGTGAAGCATAATTTGAATTGATTGAATTTAATAATTCTTTCGAAGCATTATTTTTATCAATACTAATTCTCAAATTTTGCGCAATTGTATTAATGGCAGCATCAAGAGGTTCCGGGTTAAAAAACAATTGCATCTTATCGTTAATCTGTCTTATTCTTTTTGATTTTAGATGTTGGGTAAAAGCTTCAGAAACTGATTTTATATAGCCTAGATCCCGTTGGTAATATTCCATCGTTGGGTTCGGATTTTTTTCAAGACTAATTCTATCCGATAAATCAAGGAGTAAACTAATGTTGTAATCTTCAGATACAGTGTTTTTTACAGCAATTTCTGTTTCTTTATTATCTGATTCTTTTTTACATGAAAAAGTAGAAATGACTAAAAAAGACATTGCAATTAGGGTAAAAGTATTTTTCATAGCAATTAATTTTTTGAATAAACTAAATGTTGAAAATCAGGATCAACCAGATTTAATTTGCTTAAATGTTCTTCTGACGAAAGATCACAACTTTCCAGCAATTCTGTTTTTTCTGTATATGGGAGAGCGATTTCCGTATTAATAGCCTGAAACCAGCCTTCTTTATATTGATGGTGATAATGCAGATATTCTTTTACAGGAAATACAAAACCATCAATTTTAGACTGAAGTTCAGAGATTTTTCCGTTTATGGTCACAATCTGCTGTTTAAAATCATTTACTTTATTTACATAATCGGTTTTTAATTTTTCTAAATCGATGAGGTTTTCTCTTTTGCCTCTTATAAAAGCTCTTATTTTATCGATGTTTTCAAACTCTTTCATTACAAAATCAAAAACAAGTCCCCAAATAATGTACACCACAAATCCTGCGAAAATGATCATCCAAAATTCGGCTTCGCCTAAAGCAATATTTAAGTTGTAAGGTGAAGAATCTGTAGTTTTATTAAATTCATATATTTTCTTTTCGATTTGATATGCCAATAAAGCATCAAACAAAAATGTGGTTACAAAAAGAGCGATCATTCTGAAAATATTTTTAATTCCTTTTCCTTTTTGAACCATATGAATGACATAACCCAGTCCCATAAATACAAACGGAATCGTAGTTACCAAAACACCTTCGAGCCAGCTTGCCTTAAAAGAATTGGTTAATGCATTGGCATCAAAAATGGCCGCGGTTAAACTGTCATTGGCAAACTCTTTAAAAAATGCCGAATAAGATGCCGAAATATAAAATACTAAAACATAAAGCGTTATTGGAAGCAATAAAAATAAACCAATATAAAATTGCGCTTTTAAACCTTTACCATCTTCGATACCATATTTGTCAGGATTGCGTTTTACCTCAATGATTTCGGTTTTAATCTGGTCGATTTCATTGTTTACATCTTGCTCTTTTTTCTCGTAGATGCCTATTGCAGCTTCAGATTTTTTAAGCTCAGTTCTGTTTTTTTCCTGCTCTTCTTTATAAGGTTGTTTGAGTCGGTCCTGCTCTAACTTTTGTTTTCGGCATTGATCTTCAAAGCTCATGTATAAATTTTGCAGACAGGCTTTTAAAACAATAGGTTTTCCAGTTGCTTTTATCGATGCAGCAAAACCACTTTGATAATAGGTTATTCTGATTTGTTCTCTGTCATCTTCATTTTCGTCTAAAGTTTTGATTTGGGAATCCTCTGTTTTCTTTAAACTGAATAGTTGTGCTAGTGGTTTCATAACTTAGGAATTTAGTTGACTAATAATTTCTTCTTTCTGAACATTTTTCTGAACGCAATCAATAAGATAACTGGATAGATCATTGATGTTTTCATCCAGAAAATTAAATTTCCTGCAATACTTTTTCAGTATATTTTCTTCGTCATCGGTAATTTTACCATCTGCCCAAATGATTCTTGTAAAATCATATAAGTATTCGATTTTGGTCGTTAAATTTTCCGGCACAATCAATTCGGTATTTATAGGATTTAGAAAAAGTTTATCGAGTTCTTCTCTGGGAATTCCGCGTTCATCTGCAAAATGATACAACATTTGAAGCTCTAAAACATCAAATTGATCGTCAGATAATGCCATTTGATATAATCTTAAAAAATGGCTTTTTAGTTCTAGTGTTATCATTGTTTTTGGATTATTTTTTAGATAAATTTTCGCATGCAGTTCCATCATTGTCAGCATCCAGATTTTTATAACAGCTTCTGTTGCTATCGTATGTTGCTTGTGCCTGTCCCTGAGTTTTAAAATCTCCACAAGTTTTGGTTGGACAATTTGAGTTTGGCGAATTGCTTGAGGAATCTGATGAATCTGAACAAGAAATAGCAAATCCTAGCGTCATTGATATTATTAGGAGTAACAAGCATCCGTTATTTTTGCCAGAATAAGATTTAGATCTTGTTTTAGTAAAATGTGGTTGAACATATGTTCCGTCTTTTTTAAAGTATCCTTTCCTGTATGCCATAATTATAAGTGTTTTAATGTGAAAATTAAAAATGTGATGATTCCGGTAAACCCAAATACAACAAGACATCCGCTATTTTGATATCTTAATCCTGAAATTCCTGTTTTTACAGAATAGCCGTTTTTACTAAATGACCCGATCTTTGTTTTTAAACTCGGAGAAATTCCGGATTTGCTTATATTAAATCCAAATCCTCCTCCAAGTTTTATTCTTTTTTGAAATCGAAAGCCCATGATTTTTAAGTTTAATTATTAGAATTTTTTTAATCATTCAGAAACTTCTTTTGACGTCCTTATTCTTATGTCAATCGAAGTCAGAAATATTATTTTCTTTTTTTATAGTGGTTATTGGTAGTTGAATTTTTGTATTTTCCTCCTTTATGAGAGCTGCCTTTTCCGCTTTTATAATGACCCTTTTGGGCTTCAACGTTACCTCCTAAAACGAGGAAGAATAGTGTAACTAAAACGACTAATTTTTTCATGCTTTTGATTTTAGATTAATTTATAATTCAAACTTAAACCTATTTAAAACCAGTATTTTACGGAAATCCATAATCTGTCTTTTTTAATTTTTAGCCATAAAAAAAAGCCCCCGAAGGAGCTTTATAGAATTAATAATAGTAAAGGAACTTTTAAATAATCCCCATATCTTTTGCAATAGAAACCAGGTGAACGGTATTATTTGCTTTAAAAAAGTCTTTTAGTTTAGAAAGTCTTTTTTCCATTGCACTTTTGCTGTTGGGTTTGATGCCTAAGTCTTTAAAGATCTGTATGATTTCGTCTTGTGCAGTTCCAGAGGATAGGTGTTTTAAGATTTGAATGTCTAAATCATCGATTTCAAAATTGCTTTTTTCCTGAAGCGCGGTAGCAACTTCATAAGAAATAAATTTTTGATCTGAAGTCGAAGTGATATGAATTGCCTTTTTTAGATCTTCAATACTATTTCGGCCTTTTAATACAAAGCCATCAATATCAGCATTATCAAAAAGAGATTTAATGCGATGGCTTTTATCTTCTACAGAATAGGCTATAATTTTAATATCCGGCTGTAATTCCCTAACTTTTTCAACAAGTTCATCGCCACATGTAATCTGTACATCACGATGGTCTTTTTTAAAAGAAAGATCACTAATTAATAAGTCATAAGGTTCATTATCCAGAATGGCTTTTCGTATTTTTAGAAAAGCATCATCACAATATTTTGCATGCTGAAAATTGATAATATCTAAGTTTTTTAAGGTTTGCTCGATTCCTAAATTTATATCTTCAAGATCTTCGGCAATTATTACTTTTTTAAACATAAGGCTTTTATTTAGGCAGAGTTATTTTTACTTTGAATCCTTTATCAGGTTCAGTGTCAAAAGTAATAGTTCCTTTTATGGCCAGAATACGGTTTTCCATATTTTGCAAACCATTTTTTACAATTTGATTTTTTTGGCAGCCTTTTCCGTTATCCGTATAATCAATAAAAATAATTTTTCCGTTGCTGTCAAACTTTACAACGACCAATGTGGCCTGACTATGTTTTGTCATATTGACCATTAACTCTTGCAGAATTCTGTGAATAGCGACTTTTTTTATATTATCGACTAATTCCCAATTCACTTTTTCGATATTATTTATAATGACGTTTGTAATATTGGTATTATAAGTCGAAAGCATTTCTTTTAAGTTACCGGCATAATTTGTTGTAACATCAATAGTACTATTTTCCTGCGAAATTCTGCGAACGCGGGAATAAATATGATCTAGTTTTTGAATCAGCGTTTCCTTTGCATTCTCGCTGCTTAAGGGCTGCGTCTGGGTAAAAGTCATCGCATAAAAAACATCGTTTGCCAGTTCATCATGAATATCTTTGGCAATACGGGTTTCGGTATCATAAGCCGTTTTTATTTTCTCGATTCGGCCTCTGTTTCTATAATAGCGTACTAGAATAACAATAACAATAATCAAAAAGATCACCCCAATTCCGGCCACTACTTTTTGATATTTTTGTTCCTGTATCGACAATAAATTCTCTGCTTTTTCTAATCGCAATTTTTGATTTTCGTCTTTTTCTTTTTTAGAATCGTATTTAATTTTGGCAAACTTGTTTTTAAAGTTGTTGCGAACCTTTATAATACTATCATTTATAGTAATATACTTTTGTGCATATTGTGCATTTTTATTTCCGGAATCATTCGAAATTAAAAAAGACAAAGCTTTCAAACGTTCATCGACACTATTAAATCTTGTAGCGATTTCATATGCCGCCTGAGCATATTGATTTGATTTTTTAGAATCAGTTTTTAAATAATATTCTGCGAGGTGTAAATTGCTTTCGATGCTTCCGTAAAAATCAGCAATTTGTTTTCTCAATTGATAACCTTCGTTCATTAGGGAAAGCCCTTTTTCGGTTATTCCATTTTTAAAATAAGCAAAACCTAAATTGTCAAGAATCCGTGCTTTTCTAACAGGATCTTTGCCAAGAGACTTTTCGTTTAGAATAGGTTCTAAGATAGTTATGGCTTTATCATATTTTTTTTGATGGGTATATACAACAGCAATATTATTTAAAGGAGATTGTTTTGATCCTTCATCTGTGCAATCTTTTAGCGCTTCTTTATAATAAAAAATAGCATCATTATAAAGAGAAAGTTCTTTATCTGCAATTCCAAAGAAATTATTTATCGAAGCACTATATACATCTTTCTTTTTAAGATAGGGTAAAGCTTCTGTTAGTGTTTCTTTACTGCCATAATAATCGCCGTTTATTTGTTGAATAGAGGCCATTTGAATAAGGTTGTAAACAATATTTACACTGTCTTTAATTGTTTCAAAATTTATTTTTGATTTATTAAAAGAATAAAAAGCACTATTAAAATTCTTATTCTGGACATTTGTTATTCCAATTTTTTGAAATTCGACAGCTACTTTTATAATGGATGTTCTATCTACAGGCTTTATGTTTTCTTTTTTGCAGGAAAGAAAACATAAAAAGATAATACAACAAAAAAACGGGGATCGTAACATAAATGGTACTTTCCCCGAAAAATAGTGATTAATTGTAAATTAAAGACTTTTATTGATTATTATTTTATTGTTTTGGTGGTGGTGGTGGCGGAACCACGATAGGAGAATCTCCAGGTCCGTCAGCGTATGCTGGTATTTCGGGTTTTGTTTTAGTATCTTCGAAATCATCAGCAGTACAAGAAATTGCAGTCGTTGTTAATAGTGCAAACGCACCCCAAATAAATATTTTTTTCATGATTTTATGAATTAAAAATTAGACATGGGTATTGCTGTCCGGAACTTTTCCGGATGTTGGTTTAATGCAATACCAAATTGTTTTTTTGGGAAGTGAAGTGCGTAGACAGTAAGATTGATTTATACTTCCCGGATAAATTTCGTCTTACGGTTTTCCGTACTTTTAATTGAACTAGTTTTGTATTTTTGTTTTAATTCGATATCGAACAAGAACTAATTCTGAGGCAAAGTAACAACGGCTTTGAGCCTGAATTGAGAGGGAATTCCGGGAATTCCAATTTAGTTTTTTGCAATCCCTAGTATTCCTTAGATGTCCTTAAAATTCCTTGAAATTCCAAAAAAAAAATATGCCTATGTGTAACAATACTGTAGAAGATTATTATAAAAGCGCTGTTAAAAAAAGATATGAAGAAGTTAAAAATGGGGTGAATTTTAATTTTTTGAATTCTCCTACGAGGGGAAAACTTCGCACTTTGTGTTGGGAGTTGTTTGAAACACAAAATATGCACTCTGATGATCTGATTGTTTTTAATACTTTACTAGGATTTCCTTTTGATCTTAATACAAAAAATAATTTTAGAAAGCACAGTAATGAATTTAGACCTATTGAAACTTTTTTAAAAGGAGAGACAGATCCATTAAGTATTGAAGTAGTAGATATGGCTGCAATTCTAGTAGGTTTTGAACTGAGGCCTTTTAATAAATTTAGAATTCACAATTTATATCGCGATGAAGTTCAAAATGATGATGCAGACAATTCTGAAATATCTAATACGGAAAGACAGCCAATTGACAGTTCATTAATTCTGGAAACATTTCTTGATAAAAAAGAAAGTGAAAGAGGAATAGAAAAAGGGATAGTAGAAAAGAAGCATGATGAGGTAACAGAAAGTTGGAAGGTAAATGAGATTGCTATTCAAGAAGCTGAACCAAAAGCAATCAGTTTATTTTTAATTATAAAAGAGAAACTCTTAAATAGATTAAAAAGAAAAATTAAAGTAACAGCGATAGGAGTTGCCATTGTGTTATGCGTAGGGTTTGCCGCGATTTATGAGTTTTTTCCAAGTAAAGGCTGCATGCAATGGACTGGTACTAAATACGAGATAGTAGATTGTGATTTGAAAGCACCAGATAATAACATTGAACTATTAGATGCAAATCAGGTTAACATGGAAAGGATTAAAGTTTGCGATACAACGGCATTTTTTGTAAACGAGAAAGCAGTTGTTTTTTATGCCAGATCATCAGATTCATTAGAATGCTTTAATCAAATAGGATATCATCCTGAAAGAAGAAGTTTGTATTTAAAACCTATAACTCATTATATGATTGGTAGATACGTAAGTAATAAGCCATATAAATAATCGTTTTGAATTCAATTTCGTAAAGCAATTCTTTAAACCTGAATAAAATTATGTAAATCAAACCGAAAATTATAGAACATTGTTGGCTGACTTTAAAACTAATTTAGCATAAAATAATTTTAAAGAAATCAAACATGAAAACTAAAAGAATATTATTCGGATTATTATTGAGCATTGGTTTATTTGCAGGATCTTGTAGCAGCGATGACAATGACGGGGAAACAATCGTTCCAATTCAGGGGAAATACAACCTTAGCCAAACAGGAGTAATTATCGATGGGAAAGAAGTCTTAACAGATGCTCCGCAAAATCAAGCAGGATGTAGTAGAGATTATTTAGATCTAAGATTGAGTAATGCAGCAGTTATTGGTGATTACAATGGTTCTGATTGTGCCTTAGTAGAAACTGCAGGAACTTACGTAAGATCTCATAATGATTTAACGCTTACTATTGGTGCTTTAAGCTCAACTAGTGATATCATGAACCTTACAAACAAAGAGCTGAAATTGAAAGATAAAGCAACAGGTATTATTACTGTTTATACAAGATAATCTATCAAAGTAAATTTTTCTAATTCCTTGGGAGAATTAGAAACGAAAACGGAAACGACTTTCTAAAAGTTGTTTCCGTTTTTTATTGTTTTAATTTTAAACTACAGGGATATAAATATCAAAAGTTGCTCCCTTATTTTTTTCGCCTTTTGCAGTGATGATACCGTTGTGGTTTTCTACTATTTTTTTTACGATTGCAAGGCCAATTCCAGTTCCGGTGTATTCGAGTTTTCCGTGTAAACGCTGAAAAACTTCGAATATCTTTTTGCTGTACTGGGGTTCAAAACCAATACCATTATCCGATAAACTAATGTGGCAGTAAGTTGCTTCTTTAACTAAAGATTCATGATCTAAATTGTCGCCTTTGGTAAATTCACAGTTTATTTTTATTACAGTAGGGATATCCGGATTGGCAAATTTTATGGAATTACTGGCCAGATTATACAATAATTGTCTGAACTGAAACGGAATAATATTTGCTTCGCAGGTATTGTCAATTTCTATTACAGCTCCTTTTTGCTCCAGTTCTTCTTTCAGGTCTTCTTTTACCTCATCGATAATGGTAGAAAGATTGACTTTTTCGAATTTTCTTTCCTGAATATTGGTTCTCGAGTAGGAGAGCAAATCATTAATAAGCGTTTGCATTCGCTGTGCTGCATTTTGCATTCGCTGAAATTTATCTTTTCCTGAATCGGATAAATTCTCTGATTCTTTCTCGATAATCTGCGTTGCAAAAGTTTGAATTTTTCGTAAAGGTTCCTGTAAATCGTGACTCGAAATATAGGCAAACGACTGAAGCTCTTTGTTCATTTGCTCCAGTTCGACATTTTTTTGCGCGAGTTCTTTGGTACGCGCAGTAACTTGTTTTTCTAATTCTTGTGTAAAAGCTTTTTCTGTCTGGATATCGGTAAA
>Ga0247740_1000241_pt1 | contig 29042 bp, 32 predicted proteins | sample UWRJL148409B2_FD_180942 | JGI IMG/M metagenome (GOLD analysis project Ga0247740, IMG submission 180942) | Plant litter microbial communities from Arlington Agricultural Research Station in Wisconsin, United States - UWRJ-L148-409B-2 | ecosystem: Environmental > Terrestrial > Plant litter >...
CTGTGGCGTCGCTCGACCCTTCGGTGGCCCTCCTCTCGGTAGAGCCTCACACCGTCACACTCGACGTCGTGCAGGCGTGGCGCACCGATCGGCCGCGATCCTTGGCGCTGTCATCCTTCGTTCGGCAGGCTGCCTCGATGCTCTCGTCGACCAAGTACAGCCCTCGCGAAGACTAAGCCTTCTCTTGCGCTAGTATTCGCGAGAACGTATAAATAGGGACTACCGGACCACTTCGCGGTCTTCCTGCCAGTGGGGGCCGGGGCAGGACATCCCCAGCGAAGGAGCAACCCGTGGATGCATTCGACATGACAGGCACCATCGATCTGCACGTTCACACAGGTCCCGACCTTTTCCCCAGGCTTGGTGACGACCTCGCTATCGCGAGAGATTGCGCAGCGGGGGGCATGGCCGGAATGGCCGTCAAGTGCCACTTCCAGGGAACCGAAGTGCGCGCACAACTGGTCAACCAGGTCGTCGAGAATTTCACAATGTTCGGGGGTGTGACCCTCAACTACGGGGTTGGGGGGATCAACCCGATTGCGGTCGAGTCGAGTCTTGCCGTGGGAGGCTCGATCGTGTGGGGCCCGAGCGGTCATGCGAAGCACCACGGTGAGGTGACCGGGCAGCTCGGCGGCTGGGGCAACAAGACCATGAACCTCTCGGTTCCCGAAGGCTCGACGGGGATCACTGTGCTGGACGACGATGGGCAGCTCATCGACGCCGCGAAGGAGATCCTGCGACTGGTGAAGGAGCATGATGCGCTGTTCGCGACCAGCCACCTAGGGCCGGCGGATGTCCTCGCGCTCGTGGATGAGGCTCGCGCGACCGGTACGCGCATCTTGGTAAATCACGTCCTGTACATCCCCAAGACTGATATGTCCTTCGTCAAGGAAGTCGTCGATCGAGGCGCCATGGTCGAGATGTGCTCAGTGCTGGTGGGTGGCTTCTGGAACAAGGTCAGCGCGGAGGACGTGCAGGCGATCATCGGGCTGGTTGGCCACGAGTCGATAGTCCTGTCGTCCGATGCGGGCGGGCCGAATACGTCGATGCCGCGCGAATCCCTCCGGGTGTTCGCCAACAACCTAATCTATTACGGGATCCCCGAAGACCATGTTCGGCACATGATGACGGAATCTCCGCGGCGCCTGCTGGGAGTTTAGTAGCCCGGCACTGAGCGATCATGGGCGTCCTGATTCGTCTAGGCGCCGCAAGATCCGGAAACCGAAAACCCCCATAATCACGGGTTTCTTTGCAGCGATCCAATCGGATCAGCTGGTGCGCCTGGAGGAATTTGAACCCCCGGCCTGTTGGTCTGCAGCAGGGTGCCGATCACCCATTGGCAGTTCGCCTTACCAAACCGGTGGGGATCCTGTGGGGTTTGTGGGGTTTTGCCGTGTCAGGGGCATGAAAATATGCCCCTGACCAGCATAAACGTGGCGGAACCGGTGGGATTTGAACCCACGGTGGGCTCTCACCCACACAACTTTTCGAGAGTTGCACCTTCGGCCGCTCGGACACGGTTCCGGGAGAGAGTTTAGTACACCGCGCGGCAACGTAATGTCGAATGGGTGGAGATCGTCATCGGAACCGCCGGAGTGCTGGTGGTCGCCGTCATCATCGTGCTGTGGCTGCGGTACCTCACGCGCCGACAGAAGGTGTGGCGCGTGAAGCTCGCGGACGCGATCCCCGTGCACTCCAAGTTCTGGCGGGACCGCAAACTGCTGCCCGGCGAGCTGCTCTACGTCGCCATCGGCGACTCCGCCGCGCAGGGCATCGGGGCCAGTCGACCGGCCCACAGCTATGTCGGCGTCATCGCCAAGCACCTTGGCGACAAGGTTCGCGTCGTGAACCTCGGCATCTCGGGCGCGACGGTCCGCATCGCGATCGACTCCGAGCTCCCGGCCTTCAAGAAGCTCAAGCCCGACCTCGTCACCGTCTGCATCGGCGCGAACGACATCGCGAACTTCGACCCCGAACGTTTCAAGCGCGACATCCACGAACTGTTCGACGCACTGCCCAGCCACGCGATCGTCAGCGACCTGCCGAGCTTCTACTTCCTGCCCGGCGAGAAGAAGGTGATCATCGCGAACCGCATCATCAGGGATGCCGCTGCCGAACGCGGCCTCGCCGTCGCCCCGTTGCACGCCCGCACTAAGAAGCAGGGGCTGTGGGGCGTCACCACCCAGTTCGCGGGCGACCTGTTCCACCCGAACGACCGCGGTTACAAGATCTGGGCGTCGGCGTTCTCCCCCGCCGTCGCCAACAGGCTCCGCGAACTCAGCTGAGCTCCCAAGAACATCGCCGCCGCCACGAGTACCACCCCGACGCCGATCACGACGGGCTCGTACCCCAGCACGAACGGGTCGAACCCGCCCAGAGATCCGTCCGGCAGTCGGAAGACCCGAACTCCCGACGTGCTCGACGCCGCGACCGGGCTGGACAGATAGGCCGCGATGGACCGCACCAGCAGCGTCACCCCGAGCACGACGACCCCCAGCCCGCCGAGAAGCAGCGTGCGGACGGCTTTCACGAGCGCTGCGCGTGCACGAACACAGCCCCGACGAGCGCCGCGAGGCCCGTCCCGAGCAGCCATGGCACCAGCGCCGAGTACACCGCGGGCAGGATGAACACCGGCACGACACTGTCGCCCGTACCGCTCGCGGTGAGCGACGTCTGCGAGAGCAGCCACCCACCTGCCGCGATGAGCACCACCGCGAGCACCCACAGCACCACGAGCCACGGATTGCGCCTATCCACCACGCGGACTCCCTCCGACACCACTGTCGTTCGTCGAGCCTAAGCTTGCCGCATGGCCCGCCCCACCACGACTTTCCGCTGCACCGAGTGCGGGTGGACCAGCGTCAAATGGGTGGGTCGCTGCGGCGAGTGCCAGCGGTGGAACACCGTCGTCGACGCCACCGCCCCCAGCGGTCGCGTCGCGCCGGTCGTCCCGATCCGGGGCGCAATGTCCATCACCGAGATCGGCGCGGAGTCCGTCGCCCACTGGCCGAGCGGCATCGCCGAGTTCGACCGGGTGCTCGGCGGCGGCATCGTCCCCGGGGCCGCCATTCTGCTGAGCGGCGAGCCCGGCGTCGGCAAGTCGACCCTCCTCCTCGAGGTCGCGTCGCGGGCAGCAGCGGGTGGGATGCGCGTGCTCTACGTGAGCGCCGAGGAATCGGTGAGCCAGGTCCGGCTCCGCGCCGAGCGCACGGGCGCCCTCCAGCCGACCCTCTACCTCGCCGCCGAGACCGACCTCGCCACCATCCTCGGGCAGATCGACCAGGTGTCGCCCCAACTCGTCATCGTCGACTCCGTGCAGACCGTGGCATCCGGGCTCACCGACGGACTCGCGGGCGGGCCCTCGCAGGTGCGGGAAGTCGCGTCGACGCTCATCCGTGTCAGTAAGGATCGCAACCTGCCGGTGCTTCTCGTCGGGCACGTCACCAAAGACGGCACCATCGCCGGGCCGCGACTACTCGAGCACCTGGTCGACGTGGTGCTGCAGTTCGAGGGCGACCGGCAGACATCGCTGCGGTTCGTCCGGGCGCACAAGAACCGCTTCGGCCCCACCGACGAGGTCGGCTGCTTCGAGATGACCGGCGACGGTATCGCTGAGGTCACCGACCCGAGCGGACTGTTCCTCTCCCGCGCGCGCAAGCCGACCAGCGGAACGTGCGTGACGATCGCCGTCGAGGGTCGCCGCGCGCTGCCGGTCGAGGTTCAGGCGCTCATCGTGAAGTCGCAGGCGCCGCAGCCCCGCCGCGTGGTGAACGGGGTCGACAGTTCCCGCGTAGCGATGCTGCTCGCAGTGCTCGAGCGACGGGCCGGCATGCCGCTGAGCGGGTACGACGTGTACGTCTCAACGGTCGGGGGCATCCGCATCACCGAGCCCGGTGCCGACCTCGCGATCGCGCTGGCCCTCGCGAGTGCCTACAAAGACAAGGCTTTCCCGGTGACGCAGGCGGTGATCGGCGAGATCAGCCTCGCCGGCGAGATCCGCCCCGCATCGAACGCGAAGCAGCGCGTGATGGAGGCGAAGCGCCTCGGGTTCTCGACAGTGATCGACTCTGACGCGATCCACCTGCGCGAGGCCGTGCGGCTGGCGTTCGCCCACTCCACGAACGACCGGGTGGACATCCCCGAGTTCTGAACTACGGCGCCGCTAGGACCCAGTTGCCCCAGTCCTCGACCTGCCACGCGATCCAGCCGTTCTGTCGCTGGAGGCTTACGACGATCGAGTCCGTCTCGCCCGACGCCTTCGTCGCTACGCAGGTGAACGTGTCACCGATGAGCAGCGCGGGTGGCGGGCACTCGACGGCGAGGTCGGCACCGAGAGTGCGGGCATCCGCGATCACCGACTGCTCGGCCTCCGACGCGAAGCTCGCGGGGAACAGCCCGACCAGGATGCCCGGAACGATGAGGATGCCCGCCAGCACAGCGACGATCGACGAGCCGAAGACGGCCAAGGTGGCGAACCCGCGGCCGGTCTCCCGGTACGTGGAGATGCCGCGCAGGATCAGGTATCCGGGCGCGGTGAGCAGCGCCCATGCGGCACTCGCCGGACGGTCGTGGCCCCACACCTGCAGCAGCAGGCGGTCGTAGGCGGCGAAGCCGATGATGAGGAGGTACGGCGCGAACACCACGGTGAGCATGAGCGGCAGGTTGCTGCCGAGTCCGGTGAGCACGAGGACGATCAGCGCGAGCAGTTGGAACACCGGCATGAGTGCGATCACCCAGACCGCGCCGGTGTAGGTCCGCAGGGTCTTGACGACGCGATCGGGCGCCCTCTCCTCTGCGAGGGCGCTGAGCGCGGATGCCGCGGGCGTGGCGTTCGCGTGCGAACTCGCGCGACGGGGGCCGGGGGTCTCCTGGTCGACGGTGTCCTCGAGCGGCGGCTCCAGCTCGCGGAGGGTCATGGCCAGCAGCGGCTGAGCGCTGAGCTCGCCCTGCTCGGTGTCGGCCACGCTGCCGAGCTCGGCCTCGATGAGGTCGTGCCCGCTCAGGTCGGCGCCTGCCTGGGCGCCCGCGTGGGCTCCCGGCTGGTGCTCGGAATCCGACTCGGCCTCGATCTCGACGATGTCGATCGCGCCGGTCTCGCCACTCTCGCGACGCTCGCGCTCGCGCTGCTCGCGACGCGACGGCAGCTCCGCATCCGCGTACACCTCACGAGCGGCGGGCTGGAGCACGATGGGCGCACGAGCTTCGGAGGTGTGCTCGGTCCATGCCTGAGCGTCCCACCAGCGCAGCTGGGGGAGCCCGAGCGGGTCTGGATACCAGCCCGCGGGCACACCGAATTTCTCGTCGTCCACCGGAACAGACTAATCGGACTGTAGACGTGAGAGAAAGCCCGTTCTACCCCATTGACACTGCATCGTTATGGCGGGCGTCTCGGGCACAGGGCATCACACCCCGCGGTGCACGTCGAGCTCAGTCGTCGAGGTTCTTCAGGTACATGTTGAGCGCGGCGGTGAAGTCGCGGTCGATCGCGAGCTCGACCCCGTCGACGGCCCGGATCGGCGCCGCGAGGCGCACGCTCGACACGAGCCACGCGGCATCCGCCGACAGCAGCGCGTCGGGGCCAGCCAGCTCGAACGCCGTCTCCAGCCCCTGGGCCTCGGCGTAGCGGAACACATTCGCCTGCGTGGTGCCATCGAGGATGCCCAGGCCGGTGCCGGGCGACAGCAGCACGTTGCCCCTCCGGAACACGAGAGTCGACGTCGGCCCCTCGAGCAGCACGCCGTCGCTCGAGACGAAGACCACGTCGTCGGCCTCGCGGCGGGCCGCCTCGCGCGCGACGGCCCGGTTCACCGCGTAGCTCAGCGTCTTCGCTCCGGCGAGCAGCCAGGGCGACGTCGACTCCACGTCGTGGCGGTAGCCGCGGTCGAGCAGCACCACTCGGACACCCTCGGTGCGGGCACGCGTGTAGTCGGGCGACGGCGACGCGTACGCCCATCCCGTCGGCTTGTCATCGCCCTCGACACCGCGGGTCATGACGAGCTTCACGAACGACTCATCGACCGGCTCGAGCTCGGCGATCACCGCGAGAACGGCCTCGCGCCACACGTCCAGGTCGGGCACGGGCAGTGCGAGAGCGCGCGCGGACGACGCGAATCGGTCCAAATGATGAGTGAATGCCTGTGGTTTGCCGTAACCCACACTGATGGTTTCGAAGATGCCGTCGCCGCGGGTCGCGCCGAGGTCGAGCACGCTCAACTGGGGTTCGGCGGCGTCGGCGAAGCGGAACGCGGGCGCTCCGGGGGCGTGCGCCGGGGCATCCTTGGACGGGCGGTTGAGGAGTACGAGCACGTGAGACATCGTGCCCATTCTCTCAGGAGGTGGTCTGCGCCGGGAGGCTCGACGTGTCGTAGTTCGCGAACCGGCGCGGGATGAACAGGGCGATGAGGAACCCGACGAGCACGACTCCGGCGCCGAGGACGAACACATAGCTGAAGGCCTCGCGGGTGGGGGTGGCGACTCCGTCGGTCAGCACGACCTGCGTGGAGAGGATGATGCCCACGAGCGTCGCCGCGATGGTGGAGCCGAGCGTGCGCATCACCGAGTTCAGTCCGTTCGCGGCGGCGGTCTCGCTCGGAGGCACGGCGCGCATGATCAGCGTCGGCATGGCGGCGTAGGCGAACCCGACGCCGATGCCCGTGATCGTCGACACCAGGATCACGTGCCACACCTGGTCGAGGAAGAAGATCGCCAGCGTGAACCCGACGGTGATCACGATCGCGCCGAGGATGAGGCTCGTGCGGGGTCCACGGGCTGCGGAGAGCCGAGCCGCCACGGGCGAGAGGAAGAACATGACGAGACCGAGCGGCATGAGGCACAGGCTCGCGAGGATAAGCGGCAGCCCGAGGCCGACGCCGCTGTCCACCGGCGATTCGAGGATGATCGGCAGCGAGGCCGTGCAGATGAAGAACGCGAAGCCGATCGAGATGGACGCAAGGTTCGTGAGCAGCACGGTGCGGCGGGTGGCGACACGGAGGTCGACGAGAGGGTTCGAGGTGCGGAGCTCGAAGAAGCCCCACGCCACGAGCACGGCCACCCCGCCGCCAAACAGGCCGAGGGTGAGCGGGCTGGTCCAGCCCCACTCGGTGCCCTTCGACACAGCGAGGAGGATGCCGACCAGGCCCACCGCGAGGCCGAGGGCGCCGACGAGGTCGAAGCTCCCACCGGAGCGGAGGGTGCTGACGGGGATGATCGTGGCGACGGCGATGATCGCCACGACGCTCAGCGCAGTGGAAAGCCAGAACAGGAAGTGCCAGTCGAGGTACTGCGCGATGGTCGCCGCGAGCGGCAGGCCGAGCGCACCGCCGACGCCGAGCGTCGCGCTCACGAGCGCTACCGCGCCGCCCAGATTCTTCGGGTGCACGACGTCGCGCAGGATGCTGATCCCTAGTGCGATCACGCCGAGACCGATGCCCTGCAGCACGCGCCCGATCACCATCGGGATGAGCGTGGACGAGAGTGCCGCAATGACACAGCCCACCGCCATGATGACGAGCAGAGTGAGCATGATGCGGCGCTTGCCGTACATGTCGCCGAGCCGACCGCTGATCGGGGTCGAAATGGCGGCGGCGAGCAGCGTCGCCGTGAGCACCCACGAGGCGTCCGCCCTGGTCGTGCTGAGCAGCGTCGGCAGCTCGGGGATGATCGGCGTGACGACGGTCTGCATGAAGGCGGCGATGAGTCCGGTGGCGGCGAGGGTCGCGATCATCGCGTTGTCGCTGCGGACGGTGGTGAGGCGCTTGCGCTGTCGTGGAGTGAGGGATCCGTCGTCGTCAGCTGCAGTTACCACTCAGACGACCTTACTCCGCCCTTTTCGCACGTCGGACGTGCGGGCTAGCCTCCCGGCATGGAGACACCGCGCCGTGAACGACCGACCTTCCCCGACGGGTACGGGCTACCCGACACCGACGAGGGGCTGCTCGACTGGGCATCCGTCGAAGAGCGCCTCGCCGCGTCGAAGCACTACTGGCTCGCGACAGTGCGGCCGGATGCCCGACCCCATGTCGTTCCGCGCTGGGGCGTGTGGCTCGACCAGCGGTTCTACTACGACGGCTCCCCCACGACCCGTCACGCGCGGAACGCCGAGCTGAACCCGTTCTGCACGCTCACCCTCGAGGACGGCTGGCGCGCGGTCATCCTCGACGGCCGCACCGACGCGACCCGCGCCGATGCGGAGGGGCTCGGTGCTCGGTTGGCCGAGGCCTTCGTGAAGTACCACGACGATGGGTACTCCCCCGCGGCGGACGCATGGGCGGGCGAGGACGGTGGCGGCCTACGGGTGTTCACCCCGACGATCGCGCTCGCGTGGACGGCGTTCCCGACGGACGCGACGCGGTTCGTGTTCTAGTCCGCCTGCAGTTCGAGAGCCGCCAGCACATCCTCGGGGGTGGCCTGCATCGCGTGCGGGCCGGCCACGTCGAACCAGACGGCTTCGAGCACTCCGATGTTGGTGGCGAGGAAGTCGCGCAGTTCGACCGCGTCGTATTCAGCGACCGGATGATCGGGCTCCTCGGGCACCATGCCGACGTAGGTCTCGGGCGAGGAGAACAGCAGCAGCATGTACTTGTCCGCATCGCCGCGGCGGAACACCCGGATCTGCGGCGGGCCGTCGACCGGCAGCAGCGGCACCGTCACTGTGCCGTTGCGCAGCGCGAAGGCGACCGCCACCGCGTCCTGGGCTTCGAGGGCCTGGGCGAGCGACACGTCCATCAGTAGAGCAGGAACTGCCGCGTGTTCGTCGAGGTGAGGTCGCCGACGATGACGTTCAGGTGGTAGCTGGCACCCTCCGCGATCACGGGCTCGCGCGCGGTGTCGCAGGTGTCGACAGACGAACGGGTGCGGTCCCACGTCACGGCGGGGCCGCCCTTCGGAACGCCCGGCGTGAGCACGGTCGTGGCCGGGGTCGAATCGCTCTGGCAGTCCTTCGACGACCAGATGAGCTCGTCGCCGCTGGTGACCTGGTACTCCTGCACATCGGTTCCGACGGGCAGGGTGCAGGGTTCGGTCATGAGGCTCTTGAGCGTGAACGAGAGCACCGGGGTCACGCCGGCCTCGTAGCTCGTCGCGTCGGTGGTGGCCTCCACGCTCACCTTGGCGGGGTCGCACTCGACCCCGTTCGAGGTGGCGGCAGAGTCGGCGGGGGCGTTCGTGCTCGTCTGCGAGCTCGAGGGCTTGGGGGTCGTCGACCCCGCAGGGGCGCCTGACCCGGGTTTCACCACGATGAGGATGATGATGATGATCACGGCGACGAGGCCCAGAGCTACGACCAGCCGTCGCCGCCAGTAGACGCGGCTCGGCTGCGGACCGACCGGTGTGCGGAAGCTCGACATGACCACAGGGTAAGCGCGTGTCGCCCGGGCGTCGGGAGGGCACGCGGCATTGCGGCTACTGCACGGCGCGCAGGAACTCCTCGTACGCCGCGAGGGTCGGCTCTCGCACGATGACGCGCAGCACGAGCTCGTCGACGACGGCGAGGTAGTCGCCGATTCGCGACGTGTCGCTGATGGTGGTCTGCATCGGCGTCGCCCCGATGCGCTCGAAGTTCGCCGCGTACGCCGGGTAGCTCCCGTAGCGTGCGGCCTCAGCCTCGAGCGCCGGCAGCGCGTTCGACGAGAGAGCTGTGCGGGCGTAGAGCACCGTGCGCACCGAGGCCCGCTGCTCCCCCGCCGCCTCGGGCGTGAGCCAGTTCAGCAGCACCCCGTCGCCGACCCGAGCAGCGAGCGCGCGCATCTTCGGACCGAGCGCGCCGACGATGATCGACGCGTCAGCGCCGGCTCGCAGCTCGGCGACCGAGCTCTCGACGAGCGCGAGCCCGTGCTTCGCCGACCCGGTTCCGATGCCGAGCGAGAGCCGATCGGTTGGCACCCCATCCAATCCGGCAAGGATGCCCGCGGCAGGCCGTCGATCGAGCGGGATCACTCCCGTGCCGAGCCCGAGCGTCGAGGTCGACCGCGCCGCGACCCTGAGTCCGGCGAGCGAGTCACCGTCGGGAGTGTCGTTCAACCAGAGCGCGTGGAATCCTGCCGCCTCGATCTGCGGGGCGAGCGCCTCGAGAACCCCGTGGGGAGTCGCGCCGGGGAGGCCGATCGAGACCCGCGAGAGGTCCACGGTTAGAGCCGCTTGAGCATGCGGGTGTTGCCGAGGGTGTTCTGCTTCACGCGGGAGAGGTCGAGGAACTCGGCGACGCCCTCGTCGGACGACAGCGTGAGCTGGGCGAACACCTCGGCGTCGACGATGCTCTCCTCGATCGCCGCGAAACCGTGCCGGCCGAAGAACGAGGTCTCGAAGGTGAGGCAGAACAGGCGACTGAGGCCGAGCACGGCGGCGTCGGCCTCGATGCGGTCGAGCAGTGCGTGGCCCACGCCCTTGCCGAGCCACTCGTCGGCGACGGCCAGGGTGCGCACCTCGCCGAGGTCCTCCCACATCACGTGCAGCGCGCCGCAGCCGATGATGGTGCCGTCGTCCGTCTCCGCGACGCGGAACTCCTGCACCGCCTCGTAGAGCACGACGCGGTCTTTGCCGAGCAGGATGCGGCGTTGCGCGAGCGGCTCGACGAGGGCCTGGATGCCGGGGACGTCGGACGTGCGCGCGGCGCGGATCGTGAAGGACACGTGTGCCAGCTTAAACGCGAACGAGCCCGGGCAACTGCCCGGGCTCGTTCACACTGTGGCTTCTACGCCTCGACCGCCTCGGGCTCCTTCTCGGGGAGACCCGCCTGGCGCGACGTGGTGAACACGAACTCGCCATCGAGGTAGTCGGCGTGCACGTGGTCGCCCGCGTTGAGCTCGCCGTGCAGGATCTTCTCGCTGAGGGCATCCTCGATCTCGTGCTGCACCGCGCGGCGCAGCGGACGGGCACCGAGCGACGGGTCCCAGCCCACCTTGATGAGCTGCTCCTTCGCCGGGTCCGTCAGGACGATCGTCAGGTCGCGGTCCATCAGGCGCTCCGAGAGGCGCTTGATGAAGAGGTCCACGATCTGCAGCAGCTCGTCCTGGGTGAGCTGCGGGAACACGATGGTCTCGTCGACACGGTTCAGGAACTCGGGCTTGAAGTGCTTCTTCAGCTCCTCGACCACCTTGCCGCGCATCCGGTCGTAACCAGTGGCGGTGTCGGTCGACGAGGTGAACCCGATCGGCGTTCCGGTGATGTCCTTGGTTCCGAGGTTCGTGGTCATGATGATCACGGTGTTCTTGAAGTCGACCACGCGACCCTGGCCATCCGTCAGGCGTCCCTCTTCCAGGATCTGGAGGAGCGAGTTGAAGATGTCCGGGTGGGCCTTCTCGATCTCGTCGAACAGCACCACGGAGAACGGCTTGCGGCGCACCTTCTCGGTGAGCTGGCCGCCCTCCTCGAAGCCGACGAATCCGGGAGGAGCACCGAACAGTCGCGAGACCGTGTGCTTCTCCCCGTACTCGCTCATGTCGAGCGAGATGAGGGCGTCCTCGTCGTCGAACAGGAACTCGGCGAGCGCCTTGGCCAGCTCGGTCTTACCGACACCCGTGGGGCCGGCGAAGATGAACGAACCAGACGGACGCTTCGGGTCCTTGAGGCCGGCGCGCGTGCGGCGGATCGTCTTGGAGAGAACCGAGATGGCCTCCTCCTGACCGATGACGCGCATGTGCAGGGCCTTCTCCATGAAGATGAGCCGACTCGACTCCTCCTCGGTGAGCTTGAACACGGGGATGCCCGTGGCCGCAGCCAGCACCTCGGCGATGAGTCCCTCGTCCACCTGTGCGGTGGTGGAGACGTCGCCCGACTTCCACTGCTTCTCGAGGCGAAGACGCTCGCCGAGGAGCTTCTTCTCCTCGTCGCGCAGGGATGCTGCCTTCTCGAAGTCCTGGTCCTCGATGGCGCCCTCCTTCTGTCCACGAACGGCGGCGATCTTCTCGTCGAACTCGCGGAGCTCCGGGGGTGCGGAGAGGATCGAGAGGCGCAGGCGTGCGCCTGCCTCGTCGATCAGGTCGATGGCCTTGTCGGGCAGGAAGCGGTCGGCCACGTAGCGGTCGGCGAGGTTCGCCGCCGCGACGATCGCGCCGTCAGTGATGGAGACGCGGTGGAACGACTCGTACTTGTCGCGCAGCCCCTTGAGGATGTTGATGGTGTGCGGCAGCGAAGGCTCGTGCACCTGAACAGGCTGGAAGCGGCGCTCGAGTGCGGCATCCTTCTCGAAGTGCTTGCGGTACTCGTCGAGGGTGGTCGCACCGATCGTCTGCAGCTCACCGCGCGCGAGCAGCGGCTTGAGGATGCTCGCGGCATCGATCGCGCCCTCTGCGGCACCCGCTCCCACGAGGGTGTGGATCTCGTCGATGAAGGTGATGATGTCACCGCGCGTGCGGATCTCCTTGGTCACCTTCTTGAGGCGCTCCTCGAAGTCACCGCGGTAGCGGCTGCCGGCGATGAGCGAACCCAGGTCGAGCGTGTAGAGCTGCTTGTCCTTGAGGGTCTCGGGAACGTCGCCGCGCACGATGGCGAGGGCGAGGCCCTCCACGACGGCGGTCTTGCCGACGCCGGGCTCACCGATCAGCACGGGGTTGTTCTTCGAGCGGCGGGAGAGGATCTGCATGACCCGCTCCATCTCCTTCTCGCGGCCGATGACGGGGTCGAGCTTGCCGTCACGAGCTGCCTGCGTGAGGTTGCGGCCGAACTGGTCGAGGATCTGCGAACCCTTGTCGGGTGCTGCGTCGTTGCCGCCCACGGCGACGGCCTCCTTGCCCTGGTAGCCAGACAGCAGCTGGATGACCTGCTGGCGAACACGGTTGAGGTCGGCACCCAGCTTGACGAGCACCTGGGCTGCGACGCCCTCACCCTCGCGGATGAGGCCGAGCAGGATGTGCTCAGTGCCGATGTAGTTGTGGCCGAGCTGCAGCGCCTCGCGCAGGGACAGCTCGAGCACCTTCTTGGCGCGGGGGGTGAACGGGATGTGGCCGGTCGGCTGCTGCTGGCCCTGGCCGATGATGTCCTGGACCTGCTCGCGAACGGCGTCGAGGGAGATGTTGAGGGACTCCAGCGCCTTCGCGGCGACACCCTCGCCCTCGTGAATGAGGCCGAGCAGGATGTGCTCGGTACCGATGTAGTTGTGGTTGAGCATCTTGGCCTCTTCCTGGGCCAGGACGACGACACGACGGGCTCGGTCGGTGAATCTTTCGAACATGTCTACTCCTTAGGCACCGGGCAGGATTCGGTACCGATATAGAGAGAGTAACCAGCGCGGGCGCGTAATAGTCCGGTGTTCGCCGTGGGCGTGACCGTGTTGTGCGGGGCTTGCGCCGAGCGTCTGCGCGTGCCTCCGACCCCGGCCCCGGGCGGCACCGTCCGGCGCTCCGAGGGTGCTCCGAGGGTGCCCCGAGTTGCCCCCGGTCGCGGCCAAAGTGCAGTGTGACGGGGTGCGACCCAACTGCACCCCGTCGAACTGCACTCTCACGGGCGGACAGAGGCTTGCGGCTCGCGCTGGCCACCGCCCCGTACTGCGAGGTCGTCACGATCCCGTGAGTCCTACGCTTGACCCGTGGAGAGCCTGCTCCGGAACCTGACCGAGCCGTTCGAGGCGCTGACCGAGGCGCGGGCATCCGTGCTGTTGCGGGAGCACTGGGGCATCGACGCCACCGGCCTCGAGCGGCTCGAGACCGAGCGCGACGACTCGTTCCGCGTGCGCGGGTCGACCGACTACGTGCTGAAGGTCGCGCACCCGAGCGACTCGCGCCGGCACCTCGCCTTCCAGTCAGCAGCGCTGCTCCATGCGGGCAGATCGGGGATGCCCGTGCAGCGGGTGATCCCGACCACCCTCGGTCACCCCTCGGCGGACGCGGACGGCCGGGTGGCCCGCGTGCTGTCGTGGCTGCCGGGCGATCTGCTGGACGGGAGCGAGGTCGGCCCGGAACAGGTCTCGGCGACCGGCGCGGCGCTCGCCCGCCTCGCGACCGCCCTGCGCACCTTCGACCACCCCGGCGCGCGTCGCACCTTCGCCTGGGATCTGCAGTCGTTCGGGCTGCTCGACCACCCCTTCGACGAGGTGACCCAGCGGTTCGAGGCGATCGACCTCACGGCGCTGCCGCACCAGGTGATCCACAACGACTTCCACCCGGGCAACCTGCTGGTCGACGCCGGCGATCCGACCTGGGTCACGGGCATCCTCGACTTCGGTGACGCGCTGTACGCACCTCGAGTGCAGGACCTCGCCGTCGCGCTCGCGTACCTGGTACCGGAGGAGGGCGACCCCGGTGCCACGATCGGCGCGTTTGTGGGCGGCTACGAGAGCGTGGGGCCACTGGAGAGGGCTGAACATGATGCCCTGGCCACCCTCGTCGCCGCGCGGCTCGTCCAGCGCATCGTCCTGCCCACGCTCATCGACGGCCACGATCCCCACGTCGCGGCGAAGACCCGCACCCTCACCAACCTCCTGGAGCACAGCTGATGGCCGGACCCGCCACCTACTTCGATCCGTCGCACCTGAGCGACCTCGACCCCGCGACTCGCGACCTGGTCGAGCGCCGTTCGCGCGTGCTCGGCTCGGCCTACCGCCTCTTCTACGACGATCCGGTGCAGCTCGTGCGCGGCGCCGGCACCAGGGTCTACGACGTCAACGGTGTCGAGTACCTCGACGCGTACAACAACGTGCCCTCCGTCGGGCACGCGCACCCGCGGGTCGCGGCCGCGATGACGAAGCAGGCCGGCCTGCTGACCACGCACACGCGCTACCTCTCGGAGGGCATCGTCGCCTATGCGGAGGACCTGCTCGGCACCCTGCCCGAGTCGATCGACAACATCATGTTCACGTGCACGGGGTCGGAGGCGAACGACCTCGCGCTGCGCATCGCCAAGCTCGTGACCGGCGGCACCGGAGTCGTCGTCACCCGCAACGCGTACCACGGGGTCACGACGGAAGTGGCGGCGATCTCCCCGTCCCTCGGCGGGCTCGAGTCGGTGGCCGAGTGGGTCGAGACTGTCTCCGTCGACGACCTGGCCGCCGGGGTGGGCGCGGCGTTCGCGCGGCTCGAGGCGCGGGGCATCCGGCCCGCTGCGTTCGTCGTGGACACGATTCTCGCGTCGGACGGCGTGTTCCCGGATGCCCCGCTCAACGATGCCGCGGCCGCCGCTCGAGCCGCGGGCGCGCTCGTCATCGCGGACGAGGTGCAGCCCGGCTTCGGACGACTCGGCCACGGCATGTGGGGCTTCGAGCGGTACGGGTTCGTGCCCGACCTGGTCACGGTCGGCAAGCCGATGGGCAACGGCCAGCCGATCGCCGCGGTGATGGCTCCGCACGCGCTCATCGACGAGTTCAACCGGCACTCCCGCTACTTCAACACCTTCGGCGGCAGCTCGGTCTCGATCGCCGCGGCGCAGGCGACCCTCGACGTGCTGCGCGACGAGCAGCTCATCGACAACGCCCGCGACGTCGGCGCGTACCTCCTCGACGAGCTGCGACGGATGCCCTTCCTCGAGGTGCGCGGAACCGGCCTGTTCATCGGCGCCCGACTCGAGAGCGCCGACCGCGCCGTCGCCACCGTGAACGCGCTGCGGGACCGGCGCGTGCTGCTGTCCGCGTCCGGAGCCGAGAACGACACCCTCAAGATCCGCCCGCCCCTCCCGTTCAGCCGCGCCGACGCCGACCGCCTCCTGACGGAGCTCGCCGCGGTGTTGTAGCTGGCGCGGCCGCCGACCTCCGCCGAGTTGCCAGTTTGAACCCGTTCGCCTCCCCTCGCCCGGTGCCGAAGTGGCAACTCGGCGCACCGCGACCGGAGCGGCCCCTCGGGGTTAGCATTTCGTCGTGAGCAATCTCGAGAAGCACCCGGTCGAGGTCGTGGAGGTATCGGAGCCCAGCGACGGCGTCACGGTGCTCGAGCCCCGCGACGTGCCGCTCGGCGGGCCGCGCGCGATGAACGTGCGCCGCACCCTCCCCCAGCGCTCGCGCTCGCTGATCGGCGGCTGGTGCTTCGTCGACCACTACGGCCCCGACCTGGTGAGCGCTGGACCCGGCATGGTCGTGCCGCCGCACCCGCACACCGGGCTGCAGACCGTGAGCTGGCTGTTCGCGGGAGTAATCGACCACCGCGACAGCGTCGGCAGCCACGCCCCGGTCCGCCCGGGCGAGCTCAACCTCATGACCGCGGGGTCGGGCATCTCGCACTCCGAGGTCTCCACTCGCGACACCACGATCCTGCACGGTGCGCAACTGTGGGTGGCGCTGCCCGACTCCGCGCGCCACGGCAGCCCCGCGTTCGAGAACTACGTGCCCGAGCCGTTCGTGCTCGGCGACGCAACGGTTCGGGTGTTCATCGGGGAGCTCGCGGGGCGGGCATCCACCGCGACCGTGTTCTCGCGGCTGCTCGGGGCGCAGGTCGACCTGCCCGCCGGCACGAGCGTCACCTTCGACGTCGACCCGGGCTTCGAGCACGGTGTGCTGGTCGACGCGGGCGACGTCACCGTCGAGGGGATGCCCGTGCCCCTGTCGCACCTGGGCTACGTACCGCTCGGGCGATCGACCGTGACGATCAGCACGGGCGGCCTGCCCGCCACCGTGCTACTGCTCGGCGGGGAGCCGCTCGGCGAGCGCATCGTGATGTGGTGGAACTTCATCGGCCGCACCCACGACGAGATCGTCGAGTACCGCGACGCGTGGCAGCACGACGTGATCGCGGGCGGCAACCCGAACGGCCGGTTCGGCGCGGTCGCGTACGACGGGCGAGCCCTACCCGCACCTGAGCTGCCGGTGAACGTGCGGCTCAGCCCTCGCGGTTGAGCGAACTGGCTGCGGCGGCCTTCTTCTTCTCGTTCTTGGCGCGCTCCTCGGCCTCGATCTTCGCGTAGGCGTTGCGCTCGGTGCGGTCGGCACGGATGATCGCGCGCACGACGAACCAGAAGATCAGCCCGACGAGAAGGGTCGGGATGATCGAGTAGATCGCGTTCGACCAATATTCCTGGGGCACCTACCCAGAGTAACTCCTGATCAACCACACCACCGCGACGATCACGAGGATGCCCACCAGCCCCAGCCCGGTGATGAGGCGGGACGTACGTCGGTCCACTACTGGCCCTTGACGATGACGCCCACGAGGCCCGAGATCACGAGGTAGAGGCCGACCCCGCCCACGAACACCCAGATGGCGATGCGGGCGAACGAGATCGGCGGCTTCTTCTTGTCTTCGCCGGGAAGCTTCAGGTCACTCATGCCGGGGAGCCTACTTCACCAGCGGGAAAAGAATGGTCTCGCGGATCCCGAGACCGGTGATGGCCATGAGCAGTCTGTCGATCCCGAGACCGATTCCGCCGGTGGGCGGCATGCCGTGCTCGAGGGCGCGGAGGAAGTCCTCGTCGAGGCGCATCGCCTCGACGTCGCCCTTGCTCGCGAGCTTCGCCTGCTCGAGGAACCGCTCACGCTGGATGACGGGATCGACGAGCTCGGAGTACCCGGTCGCGAGCTCGAAGCCGCGGATGTACAGGTCCCACTTCTCGACGACGCCCGGGATGGTGCGGTGGTCGCGCACGAGCGGGCTCGTGTCCACGGGGAAGTCCATGACGAACGTGGGGCGCACGAGGTCGACCTTCACGTGGTGCTCCCACAGCTCCTCGACGAGCTTGCCGTGGGTGGGGTGCTCGACCTTGATGCCGATGCGCTCGGCGTGCTCGGCGAGCTCGGCGAAGTCGGTCTGCGGCGTGATGTCGAGCCCGGATGCCGCTGCCGCCGACTCGTACATGCTGACGCGGTCCCACTCGCCACCGAGGTCGTACTCGGTGCCGTCGGCCCAGGTGACCACGAGCTGGCCGGCCACGGCGAGAGCGGCGTTCTGCACCAGCTCCTGCGTGAGGTCGGCCATCCGGTTGTAGTCGCCGTAGGCCTCGTACGCCTCGAGCATCGCGAACTCGGGCGAGTGCGTGGAGTCGGCACCCTCGTTGCGGAAGTTGCGGTTGATCTCGAACACCCGGTCGATGCCGCCGACGACCGCGCGCTTGAGGAACAGCTCCGGCGCGATACGCAGGAACAGCTCGGTGTCGAAGGCGTTGCTGTGGGTGATGAACGGGCGGGCGGATGCCCCACCGTGCATGGTCTGCAGCATCGGGGTCTCGACCTCGAGGTAGTGCTGGGAGGCGAAGGTCGATCGCAGCGAGGCGTTGACGGCCGCCCGCGCGCGGACCGTGGTGCGCGCCTGCTCGCGCACGATGAGGTCGAGGTAGCGGCTGCGCACCCGCGCCTCGTCGCTGAGCTCGCTGTACATGTTCGGCAGCGGCATGACGGCCTTCGAGGCGATGCGCCACTCCTTCACGAGCACGCTCAGTTCGCCGCGGCGGCTCGAGATGACCTCGCCGCTCACGAACAGGTGGTCGCCCAGGTCGACGAACTCCTTGAACTCGGCGATCGACTCCTCACCGACCTCGGCGAGGCTCACCATCGCCTGGATGCGGCTGCCGTCACCCGACTGCAGCGTGGCGAAGCACAGCTTGCCCGTGTTGCGCTGGAACACGACGCGGCCCGCGATCGCGACTATCTCGCCCGTCGTGTCGTCGGCCTGCAGCTCGGAGTACAGGTCGCGCAGCGCGGGGATGGTCGTGGTGATCGGGACGGCGACCGGGTAGGCCTCGCGGCCCGACTCGATGAGGCGCTCCCGCTTGGCCAGGCGCACGGCCTTCTGCTCGAAGATGTCCTCGGCTGAGGGCTCGGCTGGGGTCTGCGTGTCGTCGCTCATATCCCGTCAAGCTTAATGGGGCGCTGGTCGAGCGAAGCCGAGAGCGTTAGCCCAGGTAGATCGTCTCGTTGTCGATGAGGCGGGTGTCGCCGAGCTGCGCGGCGACGATCACGATCGCGGGGCCCTTGTAGTTGTCGTCGACGGGCGTGAAAGTCTTGGGATGCACGATCTTCAGGTAGTCGAGCTTCACGATCGACTCCCCCATGAGCGCGCCCTGCGCTGCGGCGAGCGTCGAGTCGACTCCACTGGACGACGACGACCCGGCGGCGTCGAGCGCGGCGTACAGCGTACGGGCGGCGCGACGCTCCTTCGGGTCGAGGAACCGGTTGCGGCTGGAGAGTGCGAGCCCGTCGTCCTCCCGCACGGTGTCGATCGCCTCGATGCGCACCGGCAAGTTCAAGTCGGCGACCATGCGGCGCACGAGGAACAGCTGCTGGGCATCCTTCTGGCCGAAGGTGGCGACGTCGGGAGCGACGATGTTGAGCAGCTTCGCCACGACGGTGAGCACGGCGTCGAAGTGGCCCGGGCGCGATGCACCCTCGAAGAGCGTGCCGACCTTGCCCGCTGTCACCTTGGTCTCGGTCGGGCCGGACGGGTACATCTCCTCCACCGAGGGAGCGAACACGTAGTCCACACCGAGTTCGCCCAACGCGGCCAGGTCGGCATCGAGCGTGCGAGGGTAGCGCTCGAGGTCGGCCTCAACGGTGAACTGCGTCGGATTGACGAAGATCGAGACGACACGGATGTCCGCGAGCTCCGCCGCCCGGGCGACGTGCGACAGGTGGCCTTCGTGCAGGGCACCGAGGGTGGGGGTAAGAGCAACGGACCGACCGGCGGCGCGCTCGGCGGTGATCGCCTCGCGCATCCCCCTGATCGTCTCGACAACGACGGGCAACTTCACAGTGCAGGTTACCGCGCGGTTGAGAGGTGGTTGAGCAGCTCCGACGTGAAGCGCTCCGGGTCCTCGAGGTGCGGCGAGTGCCCGGCGCCCTCGAACACAACCTCCCGGTAGCGACCGCCGTTGGCCGCGTAGGCATCGAATACGGCGCGCGTCTGGGCGATCATCTGCTGCGCGGGAGCGACCTCCTCGCCCGGCCACCCGGGGATGACCCCGACCTGCCCGAGGAAGTTGATGTCGAAGTACGAGGCGTCCGAGACGATCGCGTCCTGATCCCCGCGGATCCAGAGGATCGGCGGCTTCTCGGCGAGATCGACGATCCCGGAGACGTTGAAGTACTGCGGCGCCATCGTGTTGAGCACCCCGCGGCCGCCCGCGGCGAAGCCCGGCCAGTTCTCCGAGGCGGCGGCGTCGCCGGGGTAGTTGTCGGTGCCGGTCTTGGTGGTGAGCATCGACTCCACCCAGGTGTCCTCGTTCGACGCGGTGTGCCCGCCCGAGACGTACGCGCTGCGGAACACCCCGCGCGAGGCGAGCGGGCTGTCGCTGACATCCTGGGCGAGGATGCTCGCGACGAAGTCGGGGTTCGCTCCCCCGCCGCCCGTGCCGGCGTCGTCGTCGCTGACCCGGGTGCCGTCGAGGCGCGTGCCGCCGAAGCCGTAGGGCGAGACCGGAGCCTGCAGCGTGAGCGACAGCACGGGGTGGTCGAGCGCGTACTGCAGGGCAACCCCGCCTCCCATGCTCCACCCGACCAGGTGCACGGCGCCGAGGCCGAGCGCGTCGATGGTTGCGGCGACGTCGTCGCTGAAGTCCTTCAGGCCGCGGGTCGCATCCACCGGGGCCGTCTCGCTGTCCCCGAACCCGCGGAGGTCGATCGCCCAAGCCGAGTACTCGTCCGGAACGGCGCGCAGGATGTCCTGCCAGAACAGCGAGGACGAGACGTTCCCGTGCACGAACACGATCGCCGGGGCGGAGTCGTCCTGTCCGGCCTTGGTGAGAACGTTGGTCGACAGGCGCGGGGTGACGACCGTGCGCGCTTCGATACCGGGGAACAGGGGCATGGGGACTCCGATCACGACGATGTGGTTCAGTAACAGTATGGACTCAACCTCACTTGCCGGGCGCACGGCTCTGGTCACCGGCGCCGCCAGCGGAATCGGGGAGGCGATAGCCCGGTCGTTCGCCGCCCAGGGCGCCCACGTGATCGTCGCCGACCTCGACGGCGGCGCTGCCGAGTCCGTCGCCGCCGACATCGGCGGCGAGGCCTGGAAGGTCGACCTCACGGATGCACGGGCCATCGCCGCCCGCCCGCTCGACATCGACATCCTGGTCAACAACGCGGGCATCCAAGTCGTGCGCCCGATCGAGGACTTCGACCCCGACACGTTCCACCTCATGCTCGGCCTGATGGTCGAAGCGCCGTTCCTGCTCATCCGCGCAGCCCTGCCCGGCATGTACTCGCGCGGATTCGGGCGCATCCTCAACATCTCCAGCGTGCACGGCCTGCGCGCCTCCGCGTTCAAGTCCGCCTACGTCACCGCCAAGCACGCCCTCGAGGGACTCTCCAAGGTCACCGCACTGGAGGGCGCCGAGCACGGCGTCACGAGCAACTGCATCAACCCCGGCTACGTCGCCACACCCCTGGTCGAGAAGCAGATCGCCGACCAGGCCCGCGTGCACGGCATTCCCGAGTCCGAGGTGATCGAGAAGGTTCTGCTGGCCCACAACCCCATCAAGCGCATGGTCGCCACCGACGACGTGGCCTCGCTGGCCAGCTGGCTCGTCGGCCCCCACGCCAGCATGGTCACCGGCGCCAGCTACACGATGGACGGCGGGTGGAGCGCCCAGTGATGGCCGACGGCGTAGTGAGGCACCACGACATCGGCGGGCTGCACGTCGCGGAATGGGGTCCCGCGGACGCCTCGGCCATCGTCGCCATCCACGGCATCACGTCGTCCCACCTCGCGTGGACGGAGCTCGCCGCGGCAGCACCGGACCTGCGCATCATCGCGCCCGACCTGCGCGGCCGCGGTGCGAGCAGCACCCTGCCCGGACCGTGGGGCATGAGCAGGCACGCTGCGGACGTGGTCGCCGTCCTCGATGCGCTCGGGCTCGAGCGGGCACCGCTGGTGGGCCACTCGATGGGCGGTTTCGTCGCGCAGGTGACCGCGGCCCAGTACCCGCGCCGGGTGCCGGGCATCCTTCTCGTCGACGGCGGTTTCACGCTGGCTGTGCCGCAGGGCTTCTCGCTCGAGAACCCCGCGGCGCTCATCGGCCCGGCCGCGGCTCGCCTCGAGATGACGTTCGAGACACCCGAGACCTACCGGGACTTCTGGCGCGGGCATCCCTCGTTCGTCGGGCACTGGACGCCGGCCGTGCAGGCGTACGTCGACTTCGACCTGGTCGACGGCCGGTCGCGCACCTCGGCCGAGGCGACGAAGCAGGACGCGATCGAGCTCTACGGCACACCCGAGGTCGACGCCGCGGTGGCCGCGACACGGCCGGGCACGACGCTGCTGACGGCGCCGCGCGGTCTGCAGAACGAGGTGCCGCCGCTCTACCCGCAGAGTCGCCTCGACCACTGGGCGGCCGAACTGCCGGGGCTGACCATCGTCGAGGTGCCCGACACCAACCACTACACGATCGTGATGGCGCCGGCGGGCGCGGCGGTCGTCGCCGAGCACGCGAGGCTTCTCACTCCATGAAGCGGGGCTCCTCGCCCGCCGCCGTGAGGGCGGTCTCCACTGAGGAGCGCAGCAGTGGCCCTAGTACTCCCGCGGGCGAGTCGATGCCTAGGCCCGCCAGCAGCCCGGTCGACTGCCGCACGATCTCGGCGGAGAAGCTCGTCGCCGTCGCGATCGCCTCGGCGTAGACGGGGCGGTCGGCCTCCGCGACGATCACGGGCTCGGCCCCCATCTCGACGACGAGCGCCTGCCCGATCGGCAGAACGGGCGTCGGCGCGGTCACGGCGCAGTAGCTCTCGCGCAGGCGCACCAGGTCGAGCGAGGTGCCGGTGAAGACCATCGCCGGATGCACGGCCAGCGGTATCGCGCCGGCCGCGACCGCCGGCGCGAGAACGGTGTACCCGAGGCCGGGAGCCGTGTGCAGCACGAGCTGGCCGGGCTGCCACGTACCCGTGGCGGCGAGACCCGCGACGAGCGCGGCGATCTCCCCCTCCGGGATCGCGAGGATCACGAGCTCGCTGCGCTCGATGAGGTCGGGGATCTCGAGGATCGGTACCTCGGGGAGCATCGCCCGCGCGCGGTCGCGGTTGCGCTCGCTCACCGCCGCGATGCCGACGATCGCGTGACCGGCGCCGGCGAGCGCGGCCGCGAGCACGGGGCCGACATTGCCCGCTCCGATGATCCCGACGCCGAGCCGCCCGGACTGCGCCATCAGGCCGTCCGCCAGCGGTGGCTGGTGTCGCTGATCGCCGAGCTCACCGCGGAGCCGGCGATCTCGTCGAAGGCGGCGACCGCGGCATCCGCATCGATGGCACCGAGCGCGGGGGTGACGGGGCCGGCCACGGTGTGCAGCCGCAGCGAAGCCAGGCGCAGGCGGCGCAGCAGCGGGCCCTGGTGCAGGGAGACGCTCTGCAGTCGGGCGGCCGGGACGACGGTGAGCTCGCGCCAGATCGCCCCGCGCCGGAACAGGACGGCGCCCGACACGATCGCGAAGCCGTTGCGTCGCCACGAGAACCAGCGCAGAACACGGGCGCGGCGCGGCGAGTTCGTGAACCCGTCGTCGCCGCCCTTCGAGGTGAGCCCGCGCTCCAACAGCTCGATCGCCTCGGGATCGACAATGCCCGGGAGTACGAGCTCGAGCACCTTGCGCACGTCCGCGAGGTTGCCGACCGGAAGGATCGTGGTGTTCGCCTGGCCGGCTGCGCCGCTCGCCGAGGAGTGCGAGGCGCGGTTGATCTTGATCTCCCACCAGCCTGCCGGACGCCAGAGGATCGGCTGACTCACCTGCACAGCGTGGATGCGGCCGGGCGGCAGGGTCTCGTTGCTCGTCGAGAGCAGGCCGAACCCGACTCGGATGCCATCGGGCGTCCCCGCGATGCTGTACCGCAGCGACTTGGTGAACTTCGAGACGTAGTAGCTGGCCATACCGATGATCGCCGGGACGAAGCCGAACAGGAACAGGTACTCGCGCGTGGTCCCCGTGATCACGATCACTCCGACGACCGCGGCGATGAGCACGAGCGTGAAGCTGCTCAACAGGATCGATCCGACTAGCCGCCCCAGGTGCATCTGCACGACGGACTCGGGGGCCGCGGCATCCACCGGCAGCTCTGGAGCGAGGAGGTCGTCGATGATGCGCGCGGCACCGGTTGATCCTGTCGACACCCCCGACGGCTCGGCACGCGTGCCCGACGCCAGCAGCAGGATCTCGCGCCGCAGCTCGTCGGCCGCGGCGGACCCGAGGTAGGCGAGCTGCACGTTCGCGTCCTGCCCGGCGACGCTGATCTCGAGCCGGGCCGCGCCGACCAGGCGGGCGAGGAAGGGCCGCACGATGTTGATGCCCTGGATGCGGTCGAGCCGGCCGCGGCGGTTGGTGCGGAACAGGATGCCGCTGCGCACCTCGACCTGCTCGTCGGTGATGCGGAAGGTGTGCATCCGCCACGAGACGTAGAAGCCCCCGATGAACAGGACCAGCCCGCCCACGATCGCGAGGATGATGAGACCGGCGTAGTCGTGCTCGATGATCCACACGAACGGGTCGAACTCGTCATTGCGGCCGCCGCCGATGACGATGTTGATCACGACGTCGCGGAGGTTGACGATGATCACGCCGAGGATGGCGATGAGCGCGATGCCGCCCTTGAGCAGCGGGGTCGCGGGGTGGAGGCGGTGCCACTCCCCGTCGGCGAGACGCAGGACCGCCGGGCTGATGGACTGCGTCACAGCCCCGCCCTGCGACTCTCGGCGAGCGCGACGAGCCTGTCCCTCAACTCCTCGGCGTCCTCGGCGGGCAGCCCGGGGATGGTGACTCCCGTGCTCGCAGCCGCGGTCACGAACTTGAGCTCGCTGAGGCCGACGGCGCGGTCGAGCGGACCGCGGTTGATGTCCACGAGCTGCATGCGCCCGTAGGGCACGGCCACGAACCGCTGGAACATCAGCCCTTTGCGGAATACCAGGTCGTCGTCGCGCAGCTGGTAGCCCATCGCCCGCACGCGCCGCGGCGTCAGGGCGAGGGCGATGATGAAGACGACCGCGAGCGAGGCGGGCAGCGTCCACCAGAAGACGTTGTGCGTGATGAACGCCGGAATACTCGCGCCCGCCACGACGATGAGCCCGAAGATCAGGTTGCCGACCAGGTCGACCACGATGTACTTCGGTGAGACTCGGCGCCACTCGGCTGTCGCGGGCAGGTGCAGTCGAGGTGTCACGCTAGTCCTTGCGGGTCGGGGGTGCCCTTGCGCTTCCCGTCGTCGTCGGGCGGGATCGTGCACCAGTTCTCGGCGATGAGCCCGGCTACCAGCAGGAGGATCGCGCCCACTGCAGTGCCGACCGCCATCGTGACCGAGCCTACCGGCGGCAGTACCGACCGGCTCAGGAGGTAACCCGCAATTCCGAGCCCGCCACCCGCAAGAAGTGCACCACCGAGGCTCGACGCCTTGGCGAGCATCACCACGCGGGTCGCGTAGAACGGGTCGACCCGCGCCTTGCGGGTGCCGCGCACCACGCTGCGGATCGGCCAGGCCATGACGACGATGACCACGCCGATGAGCACGAGCGCGACGCCGAGCGTGAACGGCGGGATGAGCACCGGCCGGCCGGTTGCGGCGAGGGCCGTCTCGACGAACCAGAGCGCGGCAAGGCCGAGCGCGGCGAGCAGCACGAGGGTGACGGGCTTGGTACGGCTCACAGCAGCGGCTCCGCGGTGTAGAGGCGAGGGGTCTCCCCGGTCGCGGCGAGCAGGGCGTCGATGCGGCCGAGACCGGGCAGCGAGGCGTTCGGCTGCAACTCGGCCCACGGTGCGAGCACGAACGCCCGCTCCCCGGCGCGGGGATGCGGCACCGTCAGGTCTTCACTCGCGATCATGAGGCCGCCGAACTCGATGACGTCGATATCGAGGGTGCGATCGCCCCAGCGCACGTCCCTAACGCGACCGTGGTCGCGCTCGATCCCGTGCATCGCGAGCAGCAGGTCGTAGGGGTCGAGCGCGGTGCGGATCGTCACGACCGCATTGAGGTAGGCGGGGGCATCCTCGACGATGCCCTCGGGCTTCAGCGCGGCGGTCTCGACCAGGCTCGACGCAGCGGTGACCACCACGCCGGGCACGGCCGCGATGTCACGGATGCCCGCCCTGATGGTCGCCTCGCGATCGCCCAGGTTGCTGCCGAGGGCGAGCACCGCGTGGTGCTCGACGCGCATGCGCTGCTCGCGGATCATCGGACCGTGAACCCCGTCGGATTCTGCGGGGCGGCGTTCACACGGGTGATGGTCACCGATACATCCTCGAACGGAACGGCGATCGGCGCACTCGGCTTGTGGACAGTCACGGTGGTCGCGGTCGCCGCCCTGTGGGCGAGCACGACCCGGGCGACGCGCTCGGCGACCGTTTCGATCAGGTCGACGGGGTCGTTCTCCACCGCCGTGACGATCTCCTCGGCGAGCTCGCCGTAGTGGATCGTGCGGTCGAGGTCGTCGGACGCGGCAGCCGCGGCGAGGTCGAGGTACACGACGGCGTCGATCACGAACACCTGTCCGACGCGGCGCTCCTCCTCGAAGACGCCGTGGAACGCGTTCGCGCGCAGCCCCGTCAGGGTGATGTTGTCGGTGCCGGGGTTCATGCGCTGCGTCCGTTCTTCCACGAGTCGAACACGGTGAGGGCGGCGCGCGTCGACGGCACGTCGTGCACGCGAACGCCCCACACCCCGGACTGAGCGGCGAGCGCACTCACGACCGCGGTCGGCAGGTCGCGCTCGGCGGTGGTCGCGCCCTCCGGCAGGGTCGCCGCGAGGAACTTCTTGCGCGAGGCGCCGATCAGCAGAGGATGCCCGAGCGTCGCGAGCTCGTCCAACCGCCCCAGCACCTGCCAGTTGTGCTCCGCGGTCTTCGCGAAGCCGATCCCGGGGTCGAGCACGACCTGGCCCGGGTCGATCCCCCAGACGAACATCTCGGCCAGACGGGCTTTCAGTTCGTTGCGCACGTCGACAACGACGTCGTCGTAGACCGCGAGCTCGTGCATCCCGTCGCTGTGCCCGCGCCAGTGCATTGCGATGTAGAGCAGCTTGGCCTTCGCGACCGCACGGTACATCTCGGGGTCGGCGAGACCGCCCGAGACGTCGTTGATCACGGATGCCCCCGCCTCCGCCGCGGCGAGCGCCGTCGAGGCGTTCATGGTGTCGATGCTGACGGGCACCCGCGCCGCGACCAGCCCGCGGATCACGGGGATGACGCGCTCCTGCTCCTCGGCCGGATCCACGCGCTCGGCTCCCGGACGGGTCGACTCGCCGCCCACGTCGATGATGTCGGCACCCTGCTTCGTGAGCTCGATGCCGCGCGACACCGCCTCGTCGACGCCGTCGAACTGCCCGCCGTCGCTGAACGAGTCGGGGGTGACGTTGAGGATGGCGAAGATCTGGGGGCTCATGCGGCGCTGCCGACCAGGGTCATGGCCTCCGCGCGCTGCACGGGGTCGGAGAGGGTGCCGCGGCTGGCGACGGTGACAGTGGAGCTGTGGGCCTGGCGCGGTCCGCGGGCGCTGACGCAGCTGTGCACCGCGTCGAGCACCACGAGAACACCCCTCGGATCGAGCCCGGCGGTGAGGGCATCCGCGATCTCCTCGCCCAGCCGCTCTTGCAGCTGGGGTCGCGCCGCGAGGGTGTCGACCACCCGCGGGAGCTTGCCGAGGCCGACGATGCGGTCGCCTGGCACGTAGGCGATGTGGGCCACCCCGGTGAACGGGAGCAGGTGGTGCTCGCAGGTGCTGCGGAACTCGATGTTCCGCAACAGTACGAGCTCGCCGGTGCCCTCGGTCGGGACCGTCTCACGCAGGTGCTCGACCGGGTCGCTGTCGAGGCCCTCGAAGAACTCGCCGTACGCCTCGGCTACGCGCCGGGGGGTGTCGACGAGCCCGGGCCGCGCCGGGTCCTCCCCGATGGCGGAGAGCAACTCGGCGACGGCCGCCTCGATTCGTGCGGAGTCGATGGCCACGGCGGGCCTCAGGCGGTGGCGATGCCGGGGGTCTTGCGCGGAGCGGGGGTGCGCTTCGGCTTCGTGGGCGGGGTGTCTGATTCGACGCCCCCGTCGACAAGACCGGAGTCCACCGGGATCTTGCGCGGCACCTTCACGGGCGGACGGTCGGAGAGCGGACGGGTGTCGCTCGAGAGCCACTGCGGGCGCTCGGGCAGCTTCTCGATGCCCTCGAAGATCGTCGCCAGCTGGGTGTGGTCGAGGGTCTCCTTCTCGAGCAGCTCGCTGGCCAGGCGGTCGAGCGTGTCGCGGTTGGTGTTGAGCACCTGCCACGCCTCGTCGTGCGCCTGGTCGATGAGCGCGCGCACTTCCTCGTCGATCGTGTTGGCGATGTTGTCCGAGTAGTCGCGGGTGGCGCCGAGGTCGCGGCCCATGAAGGGCTCGCCCGCCGCAGCGCCGAGCTTCACGGAACCGACCTTCGTGCTCATGCCGTACTCGGTGACCATCTTGCGGGCGATCGCGGTCGCCTTCTCGATGTCGTTGGACGCACCCGTGGTCGGGTCGTGGAACACGATCTCCTCGGCCACTCGGCCACCCATCGCGTAGGTCAGCTGGTCGAGCAGCTCATTGCGGGTGACGGAGTACTTGTCCTCGAGCGGCAGCACCATCGTGTAGCCGAGGGCGCGACCGCGCGGCAGGATCGTGACCTTGGTGACCGGGTCGGTGTTGCGCATGCTGGCCGCAGCGAGGGCGTGGCCGCCCTCGTGGTACGCCGTGATGAGCTTCTCCTTGTCGTTCATCAGGCGCGTGCGGCGCTGGGGGCCGGCCATGACGCGGTCGACCGCCTCGTCCAGGGCGCGGTTGTCGATGAGCTGGGCGTTCGAGCGGGCGGTGAGAAGCGCTGCCTCGTTGAGCACGTTCGCGAGGTCGGCACCGGTGAAGCCGGGCGTCTTGCGCGCGAGCACCTCGAGGTCGACGCCGTCGGCCATCGGCTTGCCCTTGGCGTGCACCTCGAGGATCTGGCGGCGGCCCTGCAGGTCGGGCGAGTCCACGCCGATCTGGCGGTCGAAGCGGCCCGGGCGCAGCAGCGCGGGGTCGAGCACGTCGGGCCGGTTGGTCGCCGCGATGAGGATCACGTTGGTCTTGACGTCGAAGCCGTCCATCTCGACGAGCAGCTGGTTGAGCGTCTGCTCGCGCTCGTCGTTGCCGCCGCCGATGCCGGCGCCGCGGTGGCGGCCGACGGCGTCGATCTCGTCGATGAAGATGATGGCGGGCGAGTTCTGCTTGGCCTGGTCGAACAGGTCGCGCACG